>OGXS01002056.1_pt1 | contig 11102 bp, 6 predicted proteins | sample 1576371 | NCBI WGS metagenome assembly OGXS01 (sample SAMEA3541475, study PRJEB24748) | human gut metagenome | biome: human gut; feature: human-associated habitat; material: faeces | place: China | collected 2012
AGGAGGGGTGGCTGAAAGCCGGGGTGGTAGGTGGATACACAATGCTGATAATAACTGACTTACGCATTCACCTACCACCTCCCCCTACGGGGACTCCTCCTTCCCGAAGGAGGAGAATGGAGAATACTATCGACTATCAAATTATTGTTGAATACTATCGACTATCAACTTTCAAATTATTATTTTCCTAATTAAGTTTACCACCAAATTTGAAGAAGTAACCTTTTATTTTGTTTCGAATGCAGTATCAATCAATGCTTTCAGGTTCAGGTAATGGCTTCTGTATATGCCACCGGAAGCGCTTGCTGCATTGGCAAGGTCTCTCCGGAGATCTGTCAGTTGCCCACGGGCAATGGCGGATGCTTCCGACAGAGAATCGGGCATATACTGATTGGCGTTCGTCTTCGGCTTCTCGAGCATTGCAGTCAATGAGTTGACATAGACTTTCTGCAAGGCACGTTGATTGAGGTCGGGTCTTTTCCCTCCTCTCAGATCATTCCAGATACTCTTTCTCAAATCCTGGAACATCTCAGCGGAAGTGTAGGCTTTCGTACCATTCATCAACTCGTTAGTTGTCATTTTATCCAATGTGCGGCTGCTAAGCAAGCCTTTCAGTATACCACTCTGCACACTGAAGATAAAACTGGAGGTGTTGACCTGGGCTTTCTCCAACAGTTGGCTATCCATTAGCCAGGTAGGCATGGTGAACAGTTCTTTGTTCAGGAAGGCCATTGCTTTCTTCTGTATCTCTTTCGGCACAAATTCCACTGCTTTCACATCGGTCTGCTCTACCGAAATCGGGGTGCTGTAAATACCGGCAACATTGGTCGCCACGTGTCCCATATACAGAGAGAATTGTCCGGCGACATTACTATATAAAGTTCTCGGCTCGTACGTCCACTTTATAATTTCGGGCATGATACGTTTCAGGTTCTTGATACCATATGTACCAGCCAGCATAGCATCGTCTCCCAAGTCTTCGTTCTGGTTGCGGGGATCGTCGCGATCGCTTTCCGTACCGAAGGTGTAACGCTTGTCTTCTTTCAGCTTACTGATAATCCACTTGTTCATGTGAGGAATTTCATCTTCCGCCGTCTTGAATTCGGGCATCCAGCGATATCCCCACTCGATAGACCAATCGTCATAGATACCGATGCGCGGGAAGATTCCGGCACGTGAGATGCTGTCTTCCGGCTGGGCGATGTAGTTGAAACGTGCGTAGTCCATGATAGACGGGGTGTGGCCGTTGGCTTCCACCCATGCTTTGTCTCTCAGTTTCTCTACCGGAACGGTAGCGGAAGAACCGAAGTTATGACGCAAGCCGAGTGTGTGGCCTACTTCATGAGAAGACACGAAGCGTATCAATTCGCCCATGAGTTCATCGTCAAACTGAGGTTTGCGTGCCCCCGGGTCTATGGCTCCGGCCTGTACGATATACCAGTTGTAGAGCAACAACATTACATTGTGATACCAGTTGATATGCGTTTCAAGAATTTCACCGCTGCGAGGGTCGTGCACGTGAGGTCCGCTTGCGTTCGGAATATCGGAAGGCTTGTACACGATAGCCGAATGGCGGGCGTCTTCCAAGCTCCAGGTAGGATCGTCCGTCGGTGCTTCTTTGCCGAAGATTGCATTTTTGAATCCTGCTTTCTCAAAAGCGGCTTGCCAGTCGTTCACTCCCTGAATAAGGTACGGAACCCATTTCTTCGGAGTGACAGGGTCGATATAAATGATAATCGGTTTCTTTGGTTCCACCAATTCGCCACGCAGGTATTTCTCGCGGTCTTCGTCTTTGGGTTCGAGACGCCAGCGGGTGATATTCGCTTTATACTTCACTCCTTGCGGATTCTCGTCAAAATCCTTATAGCTCACAGCAAAGTAACCTACCCGGTCGTCGTGCAATCTCGGTTTCATCGGTTCCTTGGGAAGTAATAGCATAGAGCTGTTCAGTTCGTAAGTCAACGGAGTGGTAGAGGTGGCAAAGAAAGCTGCCAGCAGTTTCTCAAGTCCACTGCCTCCTCCTTTCTTCCGCTGGAAGGTACGCACGGTACGTATTTCGATGTTTTGCGGAAAGGCTTTCAGTGTGTCGATATAACTGGCGTCGTCTACCATGCTGCTCGCTCCGATGTTGTCTTTCACCCGGCTGGTGAATGAAAACATTTCGTTGTCCTTACGGATATAGTCGGTCATGTCGATCACATAGTTGGTAGTTTCTCCTTCTTTACGGACAGTTTTCAGCGGGAAGGTGGCCACAATGGGTTGAACATTGGAGTTCAATACGGCCTGATACATACCCAGTGTATCAGCAGAATGTTCGAGATAAGAGATTTCACGCACGAACAGTTTGTCGCCGCGTCCTTTCTCGAAACGGATCACTTCGTCGCTGATGTAATCTCCCGGATAGCCTACTTTACGTTTCTGCGCGTCTACCGGTGCTTTCACAACTCTGTTCACAATCAAAATATCACGTCCGAAAAGAGAGTCGGCTATTTCGAAGAAATATTTACCATCTACGTAATGCACTTTAAAAAAGCCGTCCATTGTTTTGGCTTTGCCGGTGATTACTTTTGCGTAAGGTTGCAGAGCATCTTTCTTACTCTTGGCAATGGAGTCAGCCTTGGCTTTATCCACCGCTTCCGTCTTGCTCTTCTTTTTCTTCTTTTTCTTGAAGATGTCCGTCGATTGTGCTCCGGCCAATGGAACGATCATTGCCAGAATCATCAGAATTGAAACTAATTTCTTCATGCTTTCTTTTTTAATATTTATATACAGATACAAAGATAATAATTATTCGATACCGGCAATGCCATACATATTTAAGTTGTTGATACTAGACATCTTTTCATTCGGTTTGCCTGAAATAGTATATTCCTGTCCATCAATTGTCAAAGTAAAATTATAGGTATAAGTTAGCCCTGTTTCAAAAGGTACGGCAATCATCATATAACAGGTCTCCAAACTGGCACCAAAATACCCGGCAGTTATCTCGAAGCCGCCATTAGGAAGATTATAAGTAATACTGTTTATCGGAGTACCGGAAATTTTACCTGTCGACAAATCTACAGTTGCTCCATCTTCGTAGGCAATCGGATGGTCACAGCTCACCACCACTTTAGTAAATTTCTTACCGACAAAAGAATCCGGGCATCCCGCACCCGGTAAAGTGATTTGAGAAAACAATGGTTTGAATTCTCCCAAAGAAACAGTTGCAGCAGAATAGCTAGATGTAGTAGCCGAAGCATAAGCAAAGCTATAATTACGATGCGGCATAAACTCTGATTCATAATACTCCTGCACAGCTAAGTTGGGCAAAGCGACAGCCTTATAATCTTGTGAAGCTGCGTTATAGGGCGTATAGGCATAAATAGTGTGATCGCCACCCTTAAATCCTGCAGCAAGTTCGGAAGAAGGATTCAGCGTAATATCTTCAGTCACACGACTATCACGATCATATACTATATACGTTTTACCATCCAATTCTGTAGTAGTAGCCACCGCTACTTCCGACGGAGCATACGGCAAGTTATCCTGCGGTTTGCCATCGGACAACACATATATTCCTATCTTGTCCGCTTCAATCCATCCCTGGCTTCCATGGGAATACACATTATAAGCACCGGAAACAGCAATTTTCCCCACTACGGGAATATCTGCATCTTCTTCTTCACCATCGTCACTGCTGCAACTTACTGAAGACAATACTAAAGCTACACAAGCAGCAAAATAAAACAGTCTATTTTTCATACTTTTCTCGTTTAAATGATTAATTATTTACTGATAGGTTATTTTCTTTTTCCAATTAATATTCTCCTTCATAGTTCGTGCACCATACCATGCCTTTCACATCGCCAAACCCGCTAAAAGTCTTCAATTCCAAATCGGGAGCAAAACCTTCGAAGAGACGTACCATCTGGCTCGTGTTTACATCGATGATGGCGATATCCCCATTTTCCTGCGAAAGTGCCAGCCGGAAATTCGGATCAGTGCTATTTCCCCCATAGCCATAAAACTCACAAACAACAGGACTTCCACTGATGCCGGTGATACGGCTGCCTGCTGTGTAAGCCAGCATATGGCTGCGCATCTGCATACTGTATATATAGAGATTCTTATCTCCATCGGTAAAGTAGAAATAAGGGTTCTTTTCAAAATTGGAGGACATCTTAATGACACTTTGCGGAGTCAATAAGGAGCTGCCGCTGAATCCGTATTGATCCGTACCGGTTATCAGGTGAGAGTTATTATCCATGTCTTTTACGGCAAACTCGTGCAAATCATAATTTCCGGTTCCCTGCACGTCAATCAGCGACACGTAGTTTGACCAAAATGTCAGCCCGCCGTTGGAGGCTACATCTTTCTTTTCGTAAGCGCCTATTGTCAGGCAGCGGGTTCCCGCTCCCATATTGTTCACCCGCAACACACCGGAGGGAACTTCCAAATCCTGATCGTATGTTTTGAAGTAGACGATGGCAGGAGTATAAACTGCTCCCCACTGCGGATAATGTGTAATGCCGATAAAACGGGCATTTTGCTCATCATACAAGATACAACGTTCTTCGTCGGCACACCAATAAGTGACGTTGTGGAACGGTGCGAAACAGGTGATACGGCTACCTCCCTCAAACTCATACGGCATGGCGCCGTACTTCCCGTAATAAGGAATCGCTTTATTGTCAGTGCCTACGGCACGGATATACACTTCCCCCTGTTCGGAGCAAATCACGTAATATTCTTCTTTGAAAGCGAGGTCCATTATCTTCAAGTCATCCGGTTCTTTACGGTTCTCGAATTCGTCGGCAAGCCACATATCCTTTTGCAACGAATTACCGTCCAGCGTGACACTTCCACTGCCCTGATTTATCAGGACTTTCGGTAAGCCCGAAACGTAGGAACCGGAGATAGAGCCTAATACATAATAGTAGTAGATTCCCTGCGGATCTGTACCTAAACCACCTTCGATGGTGCTCTCCACATTGTGCGTCACCCGAAAAGCCGGATTGATGAAAGACAAGGCAGATTTTCCGTCTCCCTTATCGGAGAGAATCATCCAGCCCCAGTCGAAACTATTCTTTCCCGTCAGGGTGTATTTATTGCTGATATACGTTTCGTTCGTTTCCTTATTGATTACTTTCAGTATCAGTTCGTATGTCCCGCCTTTCTCGAACTGGTATTTCAGATGATAGCCAGTGTAGATCAGTTCACGGTTCAAGTACCATTGGACGGTGAAAAGTTCGTCTACGTTTCCGATGTCGGTTGAGAAGTTGACGGGAGCATCCATCTCGAAAAGGTCGCCTACCATAAATGTGTAGTCCGACGAAGCGGAGTTCACAAAAGAGACTTTGGTAGAGTTTGTATAGCCATAGTTTCCCAAATCGTCATAACAGCCGGTTATCACGAGAAGCTGCAGGATTGAAATGAATAGTATTGTTTTTCGCTTCATAGTTTATTGTCAGTTATCGAGAATGGTTTCATACAGCGGTGTCACTCCATCTGTATCATAATATTGGTAATTGCCTTGCTGCCACTGGTCTTTCCACCAAGCCTTGAAGTCGGCTATCAGATTGACAAACTCAATGCCGGTGTATTTATCCAATGATTCGAGTATCTCGCCATCCATGAAAATGATAAAAACACGGTATTTCATATCCGAGTATACTCCCAGATTGGCCGCTGAACTCTGGCTCCACCACACAGGGCAGGAAATCCGGTCGGTCACTTGAATCGTGACGTATTGATATTCTGCCGGGCCTACCAGACAGTTTTCCACTGCATCCAGCGAAAGGGTAAGTGTATATTCTGTGTTGAGCAGTGCTTCATTACGATAGACGGTGACTTCGTAGGTGTCTTCTGCCAGTCCTTTATGGAAGATGCCGGAAGTCAAAGGGGCATAATCGATGCCGGAACGGGCGGTGCTCTTCTCTCCCACTGCGGAAATATCACAGGTAGCATTTTCTTCGAGCAGGTAGCCAAGAAGTGTCATTTTCACTTTCACGGTTCCTTCCCGAAGCAAGGGTGCATCCGTAGCAAAATTGAATGTTATTTTCTGGGGAGACTTATCGTTCATGTAAGTAAAATAGACGTAGTTGTCTCCATGATAAACTTCCAGTTGCTCTTCGCTGCAGGAGGCGAAAACAAGCAGCAGGCAGAAGGTGGTATATGTCAATATTCGTTTCATCTTATCCGGGCATTAGTTGGTTGTTTCACTGGTAGGCAATGGAAGTACATAAGAACCTGTCATGTTGATTTCTCCTTCCTCGTCGGAATCGGGCACGGTGGAGAGGTTCATCCGTTTGTAGGTGTAGAAGGTTCCACCTTCGCCTATCATTTCTTTCCGTATATCGAGCAGTATTTCGGCATCCAGTTGTTCACGGGTGCTGACTGTCAGACTAAGGGTACGTTCAGCTCCACGGGCTTTTCGAACTGTTTCGAGGTAGTTGATTCCTTCGGTTATCTTGCCATTATAGCTACTGATCTCCGCCAGGATATGACAGATTTCACTGAACCGGATCACTGGTATCATCGGATTCTCCATTGCTTCTACTACTGATTCTACGGAAGGGTTATACTTCAGTGTGTAATACTTCGACTGGGTTTCATTGGTAGTCCCGATCAGGTAGGTGAGCCGATAGTCGGTATATACGCCCGTATTGTCCGAAGCAAACAGGGAAGGGATATTTGCCAACGGCAAACGGGTGGTTGACGAAGAAGAGGAAGAGCCCCATACGGCCTGTTCATAATCCGTAGCCAGCTGTTTCTTGTACAAGCCGAACAATATGTCGTGGGAGACTTTTGTATATCGGGAATTGAGATTGCAGGTAATGTTCTCTCCTTCTGTAAAGCCTATCCACCGTTTCTGCTGATAATAGGTGTTGTAAAGTTCTTTGGCGGCTGTCTCGGCATTCTTGTAATAGGCAGGACCGGCATAGATGCAGACACGGGCTTTCAACCCCAGCAATGCCAGATAGTTGAAGCGGATGCCACGATACCAGAAGAATGCTCCCATATCGTCTATATAGGAACCGGAGTTGAAGCGGTAGCGGGCATTCCATTCGGGAGTAGGTTCGTACATTTGTGAAGCGTACATCGCTTCGGGATGGTATTCGGTGTCAAACTTACGCAGAATGTCTTCCGCTTCGAGCAGGTCTTTCAGGACTTTCTCGATAAAATCGGTAACGGTACATTTTTCTACCACTGCGGCTTCGTATTTATCACGGTAAGGAAGATAGGAGCCCGAAGGATTGGTTGCCGTTGCAGGAGCAAACAAGCGAAGCAGGTCAAAATGCATCATGGCTCTCAATGACAAGGCTTCGGCGTAAATGAGGTTTTTCTCTTCTTCTCCGTATTCGAACAAAGAGATGTCCGTGGGCTGGATGTTCTCGATGAGCTTGTTCAGGTTGGCTATCACTTTATAGCCTTTTTCCCAGATAGTTGTCACGACGGGTTCGGTGTCGACCGTGTTATAGATAAGTTCGGAAGCGTCGGCATACATCGGAGAGATGGTTCCCGCCTTTTGATTGTATTGCTGGGAGATGGCACTAAGGAATCCCCAGCTTAGTTGCTTACCGTAAAGTTCGTCGGACGCCAGATTGGTGTAGATACCATTCAGGGCATTCCGGTAGCCAAAACCGGTGGAAAACAGATCGTCGTCGGCTATCGCATTTTCTGGTGTTACGTCCAGCCAGGCATTGCAGGAAACGGCTAACATTCCTGTCAGGGCTATTAGTATATGGCTGATTAGTTTCTTCATTTGTATGGTTAGAATATGATGTTAGTAGTCAGATTGAATGAACGCGAATAAGGATAATCCAGTCCCCGTTCCTGACGGATGGTAGACCAATAGAACAGGTCGTTCATCGTGAACGAAAGACGCAGGTCGGACAGATGGAGTTTCTTTAATTGTTCGGGACGGAAATTGTAGCTCATTGTTAATGAACTCCATTGCAGGGTATTGTTTTTCTGTACAAAACGCGAAGATGCGCCGGTGGTGACATTACGGTCACGAATATCTTTCATGGTGGTTATGTCTCCCGGTTTCTGCCAACGGTCGAGCAATACCCGCTTATCTACATTGTCATTTTTAATGTCGGCATTCTCTACATAGGAGACGAGGGTATTGTTGTAAGCATCTCCACCAAAAGTATAGAGGAAAGAAGCAAACATGGATAACTGTTTATAGGACAGGGTATAACCGAATGAGCCTTGTCCCTTGGGAGCTGTATCGCCAATGATGGTCCATTCGTCGGCAGACCATACATCGGTAACGTCACCATTCCGGCGAAGGTAGATTTCTTTGCCGTTTGTGGGGCTGATTCCCAATGACTTCATCCCGTAGATAGAGGTCAGAGAGGCTCCTTCGTAATATTTCAGGTATGTTTTAGCATATTTTGAATCGGAGCTGCTTTCGGGGTTATATCCGCTGAACAGTTCTTCCACTCTTTTATTATAGTCGCGCATTGCCTGGGAGATTTCAACAATCGTGTTTTTGTTTCTTGCAAAGCTGCCGTAGAGCTGGAAGAGCCAGTTTCTGTCACTGTAAAGTCGTGCCCGCAGTTCCAGTTCGACGCCGGTGTTTTTCACCTTTCCCATGTTTTCTTTGTAGGAGGTGAATCCGGTAGAGGAAGGGATGGTATAATCGGTTATCAGGTCGATGGTACGCTCGTCGTAGGCAGAGGCTTTCAGATAGATTTTATCGTGCCACAGTCCGATTTCAACTCCATAGTCGAGGGTGTATTTACGTTCCCATTTCAGGTTCGGATTTCCCATCTGATAGAGGAATACACCGTAGCCTGTGGGATACCAGCTGTCTGTTTGCAGCTGATACATATCTTTGGCCGAATAGAGGGAGAAGTTGGTCTTTCCGGTCAGTCCGTAGGAGGCACGGAACTTCAACATGGAAAAGAGTTCATTCGACTTCATAAAATCATAATTATGAATGTTGATTCCTGCTCCTGTTGACCAGAACATGGACCATCTTTTATCGGAACCGAATTCGGAAGAACCGTCGATACGTCCTGTAAGGTCGGCGAGATAGATATTGTTGTAGGTGTAGTTGGAAGTGAGCAAGGCTCCTACCAAGCGGGTGGTATTATCGGAGCTGCTGGGCTTTCCGTATACTTCTGCCGCATAGTTTGAAGAGACAAGGTCGCCACCAGGGAATCCTCGGTAACGTGTTTCGGAAGCAGTGCTCTGCGTTTGTCTCATGTTGGAGGACAAGCAGATATTGAGATTGTGTCCCTTGAAGGTATTGTTGTACATGAGTGACAGGCTTCCGTCTATCACTGTTCTCTTTTGTGTGGATTCTGTTTTTTCACCATTGATGTTGCCTGTACTGGCTGAATAACTGGCCGATGCGGGATCTTTGTACAGATCACCGGTAGAATTTCTCATCAGGACGGAAAACTGACCGCGCAGACGCAGACCGTCGGTGATACGCCAATTCAGACTAAGATCATCGGTTACTTCATCATAACCGGAATGGTCGAAGCTGTTGTAGAAGTTGATTTCGTACAGTGGATTTACTTGTGTGCCGCTAGCCCCGTCGAACTTTTCGAGACGGCGCACATAATCGCCATTTTCATCATACAGACGCATATAAGGAAGTAAATGGGAGTAATCGCTGAATGAATTGAAGGGGACATCTGTACTTTTGTTATAAGTGTAGGTCACTTTGTTCTTTATTTGTAGTCCGCCAATGCGGTAGTCTACATAAAAAGCGGCATTGGCATTCTTACGGGAAGAGTGTTTCATCACTCCTTCCGTTCCTCTGAATCCCAGTTCCACTCCCCAGCGCACGTCGTTTTCTCCACCGTCTATGAAAACGGAGTGTTTATGGTTCAGAGCTGTGCGCAGTCCTTGAGAAAGCCAATAGGTATCGACACCTGTCAGTACATTATTGAGTCGTTGGTAGTAACCGTTGGTATAGGGGTCTATTTCCGGGGTGTTGCTGTCATATAGTCCTGCCAGGCGTTCGGTTTCCAGCTTCTCACGAGCGTTCATCAGATTGTAGGAGGATAAATCCGGCAGTTCGGCAGAAAGTACTCCGGAATACTGTACACGGAACTTTCCGGCTTCAGGCGCACGCCGTTCAATGACAATTACTCCGTTGGCCGCACGTGAACCGTACATGGCAGTGGCGGCAGCATCTTTCAGGATATTGATGCTGTGGATGCTATTCATATCGAGGTCGTATATCTTTTCTACATCGACTTCAAAGCCGTCCAGTATGAAGATAGGCAGGTTGGAATTACCGCTTAGCACTTCCCGCGAAATGGAGGAGGTGAAGGTCTGCCCAAGTGTCGTTTCTCCGATACCGGTCTGACCACGCAAGACGAATTGAGGCAGGCTGTTGGGATCGGAACCAGCAGCCAGATTCTCCTGTATTCTGAAAGAGGGATCGAAAGTCTGAATGGCCGAAATCAGGTTGTTCGGGTTGACTTTTAACAGGTCTTCTTTCTCTATCTTTGTGGTATTTCCTGTGAAACTTTCTTTCTGTATGGAGTTATAGCCGGTTACAATCACTTCCTGAATACTTTCGGTAGCTTCTACCATCTGCACATCGACTTTCTGCCGGGAAGTGACTTTGATTTTACGGGTTTCAAAACCGATGTAGGAATAGATAACCAGACCGCCTTTTTCGGGCAGGGTCAATACATAGCAACCGTTTATATCGGTAATTACACCAGTAGAATGACCATCCAAACGAATCGTCACTCCTACCATCGGTTCTTTAGAGAGTTTCTCAATCACCCGGCCATAAACATAATTTCCGTGTGGAGGAAGAAGATATGTCTCTTTTGAATTATTTTTGTTTTGGGCTATTGCATTAGTAGATAGTGATAAAATGTATACAAACAATAAGATTCTATTCAAAGCCCCGGAATTTAGCTTTTGCATAACGGATATATATAGTTATTACACCCGCAAAAGTATTCTTATATAATAGACGGAGCAATCACGAATTTTAGGTATTTTACACAACTATTATACCAAAATATAATTAAAGCAAAATCTTTTTGCTTCTGTTTAGGTATTAATCAATAGCAAAAAGAATAACTGCATCATTTATCCTCTATCATTTGCCTTTTGATAGAGGATAAATGATG
>OGXS01002058.1_pt1 | contig 11095 bp, 7 predicted proteins | sample 1576371 | NCBI WGS metagenome assembly OGXS01 (sample SAMEA3541475, study PRJEB24748) | human gut metagenome | biome: human gut; feature: human-associated habitat; material: faeces | place: China | collected 2012
CTGGTATTGCTGAATGTACCGTTTGCTGCCGTGGGTGGTATTGTGGCTCTTCTGATAACGCAGTTCAACTTCTCCATTTCTGCCGGTATCGGTTTTATTGCCTTGTTTGGTATTTGTATTCAGAACGGGGTGATTATGATTTCCGATATAAAGGCGAATCTAAAACTCGGCTCGCCTTTGGAGAAAGCCACTAAGGAAGGAGTGCGCTCGCGTATCCGCCCTGTGATTATGACAGCGGCAATGGCAGCTATCGGTTTGATGCCCGCTGCCATGAGTCATGGAATTGGTTCGGAATCACAGCGTCCGTTGGCGATTGTCATTATCGGTGGATTGATAGGAGCGACTTTCTTTGCTTTGTTTGTCTTTCCTCTTATTGTGGAAGTGGTATATGAACGAATGTTATATGATAAAAACGGAAAGTTATTGCAAAGACGTATTTAGTTCATTTCTATTCTGTGGAAAAAACGTTCATAGATTAAATTTGTAGTTTTCAGTAGGTAGAGAGAGAAAGGGATAAAAGAAGGGTGATTAAAAAATCACCCGTACTTTTGTTCCTTTTTCTATTTCTGAAGATATATCCAGCTTTGCATGATAAGCAGAAATGATTTTCAGGGTCAGGCTAAGTCCGATGCCTTGTCCGGCATAGTCCCGGGTATTACTGCCCCGATAGAAAGACTGGAATATGTGTTCTATTTCTTCTTGTGGAATACCGTTTCCCCGGTCTTCTATATCAAGAATGACTTGTTGTTGCTCCCGGTAGAGAGTCACATTTACTTCTTTATCAGAGTATTTGCAGGCGTTATCTATTATATTTTTTAATGCTATCTTCAACAGATACGGATTGGCTTTTACAGTCATCTGCGGGTCTGTCTCTTCCAAATGAAGATGGATTCTCTCATCGGAAGCTGTCAACTCTTTTAATATATCGGCCAGAATAATCTCTTCAATATTGTTTTTCAGGAGTTCTTCTTCTTGTCGTGAAAGAAAAAGAAGATGCCGGATCAGACTGGATAACCGTTTGCTTTCTGAAGAAATTCGTTGAAGGGATTCAATGTATTCTCCCGTGCTTCTTTCTTTCAGCAGACTGATTTCACATTCTCCCTGAATGGCAGTAATCGGATTGTTCAACTCATGTGAAGCATGACTGACAAAGGACTTTTCTGCCTTGAATGCACTGTCCAAACGGTCGAGCATACTATTTAATGTTTTTATCATGTCCTCCAGTTCGTCATTATTGCCAGTAGTCTTTAATCGGCGGTTCAGACTGTTGGCACGTATTCTTTTCAATTCCTTTAGTATGTGTTGCAGGGGAACCAGAATACGACCGGAATATATTTTTCCGATAAAAAAGATCAGGATGGAACTGGCTAAGATGAGAAATATGGAAAGCAATAATAAGTGTTCCTTGATTTCTGTTCCGTAGGCATTCCGGGACATGACGAGTACGATAAAGTTGCCTTCATTATCCGGATAATAAAGGGCGGCTCCCAGTTGATCCTTATATTTGAAGGAGAAAGGGATGCTGTCCTGTCCTGCCAGCAGAAGAGCCTGCTGGTGTTGCGTGAGGTATTTATTCAGCGTATCACGTACTTCGGAAAGACTGTCCATATTTAAAAGAATCTCATGGGCTTCAGGCAGGAGTTCGTCATATTTGCGTTGGATAATCTGGTAGCTCTGTTCGTCTACTTCATCTTTTTCCCAATGCTTCTGTGCGGTCAGGTAGGCTTTTTCACGCAGGTAAGAAGCATAGAGCTTATTGATGTACTGTGTACTGAAAATATAAAATACAGCAATGATAATGACAGTAGTCAACACACTGATTAACGTATAGAAAAGAGCTATTTTGGAACCTATTTTCATAGCCGGGATTAGTGTTGGTGAGTTTAAGTATTCATGATATATCCTAATCCTACGACTGTATGGATCAGCTTTTTATCAAAGTCACGATCAATCTTTACCCGGAGATAGTTTACGTAAACATCTACGATATTGGTATTGGTATCAAAATTCTTGTCCCATACATCTTTGAGCAGAGTGATACGTGAGAGGGCAACCCCTTGATGAGTCATGAAATATTCGAGCAGGCGGTATTCTTTAACAGTAAGGTCGATGTCTATGTCACCCCTTTTGGCTTTTCGGGTATTGCAGTCCAATACCAGGTTATCGCAAGTCAATAGATTGGAAGGGACTTCTTTGTTGCGTCTCAACAGGGCTTTGATGCGTGCTTCCAGTTCCTGGAAACTAAAAGGTTTGACGAGATAATCATCTGCTCCCGCATCCAGTCCTTTGACGATGTCTTCGGTTGTTCCTAAAGCTGTCAGCATGATTACCGGGATTTGATACCCGAACATTTGGCGATAAAGGCGGCAAAGCTCCAAACCATTTATTTTAGGCATGATAATGTCCAGTATTAAAAGGTCGAAAGGTTCGTCCTGAAGGATTTTCCAACCCGTATCCCCGTCATGGCAGACGGTTACCGAATGCCCGAATTCTTTTAATCCCCGTTCGATGAAAGAGGCGATATTAATTTCATCTTCAACCAATAGTATCTTTGCCATAATTCAGATTGTTTATGTGCAAAGATACTTTTTTCCTGGCATCCGGAGAAAGAAATCCGCCCTACATTTAAGTGTTTCTCCTTTTTGAGTTGTACTATATACAAACAATAGATATGCTATGAAAATAAATTATGTCATTGGAGCTTTTCTGTGTGTGCTGGGATGTTACGGGTGTAGCAGTCCGAAAACGGAAGTGAAATCGCCGGACGGTCATATCAAAATGGCTTTAACAGTAGATGACAACGGTAAACCGTTGTATAACATTTTAGTAGATGACTCATTGTTGATTGAAAATTCGACATTGGGATTTACGGAGAAAAACGGTATCAACCTGGGCGGAGGATTTCAGATAAAAAACACGACTTTCGACAGTAAAGATGAAACATGGACGCAACCATGGGGTGAAAATAAAACCAATAGGAATCATTATAATGAGATGGCGGTAAATCTGGTCAATAAAGATCAGGTGGAGTTAACTCTCCGTTTCCGTGTGTTTGATGATGGGGTAGGGTTCCGTTATGAATATAATGTGCCCGCAGCAGATTCCCTATTGATTACGGATGAACTGACAACTTTCCGTTTTCGCCAAGACGGTACATCATGGTCCATTCCTGCCAGTGCCGAAACTTATGAATTGCTTTATGCGCAACGTCCCATTTCCGAGGTGGAGACAGCCAATACTCCTTTCACCTTTAAAACTGCCGATGGCGTCTACGGAAGTATTCATGAAGCGGCATTGTACGATTTCTCGGAAATGACTTTGAAGCAGGCAGGAAACTATACGTTGAAAGCTGAACTTGCTCCATGGCCTGATGGTGTGAAAGTGCGTAAAGGTAATCATTTCACTACTTCCTGGCGTACTATTCAGATTGTTCCGGATGCCGTTAGTCTGATTAATTCGGCTATGATTTTAAATCTGAATGAACCAAGTAAAATAGAAACGACCGATTGGATTCGTCCGATGAAATATGTAGGTGTATGGTGGGGGATGCATCTCGGCGTAGAAACCTGGAAGATGGATGAACGTCATGGAGCCACTACTGTCAATGCCAAGAAATACATTGATTTTGCCGCTGCCAATCAGATTGAAGGCGTTTTGTTTGAAGGTTGGAATGAAGGCTGGGAAAGCTGGGGTGGTATGCAAAACTTTGACTTTACGAAACCGTATGCTGACTTTGACATTGATGAAGTGGTTCGTTATGCAAAGGAAAAAGGAGTTGAAGTTATCGGCCATCACGAGACCGGAGGGAATATTCCCAACTATGAGCGCCAGATGGATCATGCTATGCAATGGTACACAGACCACGGTATCCATGTCCTGAAGACAGGATATGCGGGAGCTTTCCCGAATGGTTATCTTCATCACAGCCAATATGGGGTCAACCACTATCAGAAAGTGGTGGAAACAGCTGCCCGTCACAAAATGACGCTGGATGCGCACGAACCTATTAAAGATACCGGTATCCGTCGTACATGGCCTAATATGATGACACGTGAAGGAGTGAGAGGGATGGAATGGAATGCATGGAGCGAAGGAAATCCTCCGTCTCATCATGTCATGTTGCCGTTCACCCGTATGCTGTCCGGTCCGCTGGATTATACACCGGGTACGTTTGATATTTTGTTTCTGAACACCAAAGATTCTCCCCGTCGCCAGAAATGGAACGATCAGGATAAAGGAAACAGCCGTGTGAATACAACATTGGCGAAACAGCTTGCTAACTGGGTGATTTTGTATTCTCCCTTGCAGATGGCATCTGATATGATTGAAAATTATGAAGGCCATCCGGCTTTCCTGTTCTTCCGCGATTTCGATCCGGATTGTGACGAATCGAAAGCATTGGCAGGAGAACCGGGGGAATTCGTAGCCATCGTGCGTAAAGCAAAAGGCAACTATTTCTTGGGAGCAGCAACGAACGAGAAACCCCGTACACTGGAAATAAAACTGGATTTCCTGGAACTGGGCAAACAGTATAAAGCTGTCATCTATGCGGATGGAGAGAATGCGGATTGGAAATCAAATCCTACGGATTACCGGATAACGGAACAAACGGTTACTTCTGAAAATACGTTGAACATACGAATGGCTGCCGGAGGCGGACAGGCTATTTCATTTATGGCACTTTAAAAAGATCGATTGATTATAAAGTTAGACTGTTAATAATGGAAATAGGATTCGTTTTTAGGTAGGAAGATAGAAAAACAGGTAGTATAAATAAAGTTAGTTAGAGGTTAGAAAAAACGGTGGACAGTGTTGAGGCTGTTCACCGTTTTTATTATTAAGCATGTTCTCATTATCAGTTTATATAATCCGTGCCTAATACTATGAGAATTAGTGCATGGATACTCATTGTGTTATCCGGGATAATTATCCCTTTGCTTCCTGATACATAAAGCGCTTGATTGACTTTTTCGCAGTCTTTTCAAATTCTTCAAAATGGATTTTAATCTTGCTTATTTGAGAATAGTTAGGAAGCTGTTGATTCAATTCGATACGGTTTTGCTCCATTACTTTCTGAATATCCGTCTGCTGCAATCCATGAGCGAAAGCATCATCGAAATCCGGGTAGATCAGGGCTACCAGTTTTTCGTGCTGTAAGACGATCAGTGACTCCGAAACATACGGCATGTTGTTCAGCTTGCTTTCAATTTCTTCGGGATAGATATTCTGTCCGCTAGAGGTGAGAAGCAGGTTCTTACTACGTCCGCGGACTGTCACATAACCCTCTTCATCCAACGTACCGAGGTCACCGGTATGCAGCCAACCGTTAGCATCAATAATTTGTGCCGTAGCTTCCGGATTTTTATAATACCCCAGCATCATATTCATTCCTCTGCATACGATTTCTCCGGCATGCGTTTTCGGGTCCGGTGAGTCGATGCGGACTTCCATTCGGCTGGTTGCCTTTCCGCAGGAAGCAAGTTTCAGTGTTTCCCAACGGCTGGAACAAATAATCGGACCACATTCCGTCATACCGTAAGCGATGGTGTAGGGGAACCCTATCTTTTTAAGGAAAGCCTCTACTTCCGCATTGAAAGGAGCACCTCCGATAATAATCTCGTCAAAGTTTCCACCGAAGATTTCCATGGCAGCCTGTCGTGCCAGCGATTTGATTTTATCGTTCACAATAGGCACTTTCAGCAATAACTTGCCGATTTTGCTGTCTACTTTAGGAAGAATATCTTTCTTGATAATCTTTTCCACAATCAACGGTACACAAGAAATCACTTTGGGTTTAATTTCGGAGAAAGATTGGGAAATGATTTTCGGAGACGGCATACGCGTCAGGAAATAGATGTGTGCACCTGCAGAGAATCCGTAAAGGAAATCATATACCATACCGAACACGTGTCCCATAGGCAACATGGAAACGATATGATCTCCCGGTTTAACGGGAAGCATTTCGAAGCAATAAGCCACGTTTGACCAAAGACTGCGATAGGGGAGCATCACTCCTTTAGAGTAACCCGTGGTACCGGAAGTATAGTTGATGATAGCCAGTTCTTCCGGACGATCTTTCCGGTAACAAATATGTTCCGGTCGAAAGTTCTTGGGATACTGTTGACCGTAAATAGCGTTCCGATGTTCAAAAGCGTAAGTGAGTTTTTCGTTCCGGGACACTAATGCCGAGAAATCAGCCAGCGAAGCGATGCCCTCTAACAAAGGCATGGCATCTTCATTCAGGTTCTCCCATGCCTGGTCGCCGACGAAAAGTAATTTGGCTTCGGAATGGTTGACGATATTATGAATATTATCTGCCTTGAATTCATGCAAAATGGGAACAATAACAGCTCCGTAAGTGATAGTCGCCAGGAAAGTAACTGCCCAGTGAGCACTGTTACGTCCGCAAACGGCTATTTTATCTCCCGGCTGGATGCCGGCACTCTCCAAGACGATGTGAAATTTAGCGATTTTACGCGCTACATCCTTATATTGGAGGGTAATTCCTTTATAGTCAGTTAAGGCATCTTTGTCCCAGTTTTTGATGATGCTTTGCTCAATATAATCAATGAACTGATGTTCTTGTTCCATTCGATTTTTGCACATTTAGTTTAAAACTGCGCAAAATTAATACTTCGTAGATGTAAACCGAATTTTAAATTCAAGTTTTACGGTTAATTAACGGAGGGGGAACGAACAATTTTACCAGCCGGATAAAGGTCATTCGTGTTTCTTCCTTAGAACTAGTTCATTGGCCTATATAAAACATTTCGTCTCCACGCATGAAGATGAAACGAATGTCTTGCCAAGGCAAGAGGTTCCATGCGTGGAGACGAATCAGTTATAGTGTACTGAATAACTCTTTTCAGATGTTATTCTGAATCAGTATCTTCTTCTTTGGATTTTTCGGAAATAAGTAATAGTTTATCTCCTTCGTGCAGTTTCAGTGTTCCGTTGGGAATCAGGAACTCATCTCTGCGCTTCACGATCATTACCAGCGTGCCTTTCGGAAGATTCATATCTTTCAATGTGTCTGCTTCTTCCAGCATACTTTTGGTGATAGTCATGTCACTAAGATCAGAGTCTATTTCTTCCGGAAGTTCCACTCCGAAGTCGTTACCGGTTTTTTCCAGCGGTTTGGAAAGATTCAAAATCCGGGCGACGAAAGAAATGGTTGTTCCCTGTACGACCAATGAGACAATGGTAATAAAGAATACAATGTTGAAAATGAGGTTCGAACCTTCTACGCCCGCCACTACCGGATAGGTAGCAAAGATGATAGGAACTGCACCGCGTAATCCTACCCAAGATACGAAAATACGTGATTTCATCGTGATTTTCCGGAATGGAAGCAGACAAAGGAACACGCTTAACGGGCGCCCGATAATAATCATGAAAACACCAATCAATAATGCCACGGCAGCTACTTCGAGCATTTCGTGCGGATTGACAAGCAATCCCAGGCAAAGGAACATGATGATTTGCGACAACCAGGTCAGTCCGTCCATAAAGGTGTAGATATCCTTACGGTGCATGATTTTATTGTTTCCCACCATGATACCGGCGATATATACGGCAAGGTATCCGTTACCTTTCAGTAAGTCGGTGATGGAGAAAGTGAAAAACACAAATGCCAGTAATAAGATGGGATACAAGGCTTGATTATCAATATTGAGCTTATTCAACATCCGGATAGCTAGCTTTCCAAGTACATATCCGGCAGCCGCGCCGACGATAAACTGGATGACGAAAGAGCCTACGATAGCTCCGACTCCCATACCTGACGATTGAATAAACTGTATCAGGACAATGGTAAGCATATAGGCCATCGGGTCATTACTTCCGCTCTCCAGTTCCAGCATGGGACGAAGGTTGTGTTTCAAGTTCATCTTCTGTGAACGGAGAATGGCGAACACCGAAGCCGAATCCGTAGACGACATGGTAGAGGCCAAAAGCAGGGAAGTGGCGATAGGTAAATAAATATTTGACCAGCTCATACCTGATATCCACCAGATAAAGAGTCCGGTGAAAAGAGCTGTAAGTAGTACTCCGACAGTGGAAAGCACGATACCGGGACCTAGAATAGGTTTGATTTCTCTGAATTTCGTATCCATACCTCCCGAGAAAAGGATAATGCTAAGAGCGACCATACCGATAAACTGCGCGTCTTTCGCGTCGTGGAACTGCAGGCCGAGGCCGTCACTTCCAAACAACATTCCTACTACGAGGAACAATAATAAGGTAGGTACTCCAAAGCGGTATCCGGTTTTTCCAACAACGATGCTGACGAAAAGTAAGATAGAACCGATAAGTAGGGTGTTTTCTGCTGTAAATATCATAGGCAATATATTATTAAGTTATATAATTGTCGTATTCGTTCTCACCGTGCGAAGTTACACATTATTAACAACAAATTAAAGGGCTTTTTGGATGTATTTTTGTGAAAAAAGGGAGTTAAATTGTCTAAAAAGACTAATTTTGCAAAGAATAATCTACATTATACTTATGGATTCAAATAATCTTACACCTTTGAGGAAAGGGGTGGTGGGGGTACAATTCTTGTTTGTAGCTTTCGGTGCTACGGTACTCGTACCGTTATTGGTAGGGCTTGACCCTTCTACAGCTCTGTTTACAGCAGGTATTGGTACGCTTATCTTTCATGCGGTTACGCGTGGAAAGGTTCCTGTTTTTCTGGGGAGTAGTTTCGCGTTTATTGCGCCTATCATTAAAGCGACAGAACTTTATGGGTTGCCCGGCACCTTATCCGGCATGGTTGGAGTAGCATTAGTTTACTTTGTAATGAGTGCGCTTGTCAAATGGCAGGGAGTGAGGGTGATTGAACGGCTCTTTCCTCCCGTTGTCATAGGTCCTGTTATCATTCTGATAGGTTTGTCACTGGCGGGAACAGGAGTGAATATGGCAAAAGAGAACTGGGTACTGGCACTGCTTTCGTTGGTTACCGCAGTCGTTGTTTCAATGAAAGCCAAAGGGCTTTTGAAACTGATTCCTATCTTCTGTGGAATTGTAGTAGGGTATCTGGCTGCATGGCTTTTCTACGATTTGGATTTGTCCGGTGTCAGGGATGCTGCCTGGATTGGATTGCCGCAGTTTGTCTTTCCTAAGTTCTCATGGGAACCTGTGTTGTTTATGATTCCGGTAGCCATTGCTCCAGTGATAGAACATATTGGTGATATTTATGTCGTTAATACGGTCACCGGAAAAGATTTCGTGAAAGATCCGGGGTTGCACCGTACTTTATTGGGAGATGGTCTGGCGTGTTTCTGTGCCGGATTGTTGGGTGGTCCTCCTGTGACAACTTATTCGGAAGTGACCGGAGCCATGTCTCTGACAAAGATAACCAATCCGCAAGTGATAAGAATAGCTGCTATTTCCGCTATCTTATTCTCCGTTATCGGTAAAATCAGTGCATTATTAAGATCCATTCCAAGTGCTGTACTGGGCGGCATCATGTTATTGCTTTTCGGAACGATTGCTTGCGCGGGTATTGGTAATCTTGTGAATAATTGCATTGATTTGAGCCGTACCAGAAATATAATCATTGTATCTTTGACACTGACTGTCGGTATTGGTGGTGCTGCTTTTAACTGGGGCGATTTTTCTTTGTCCGGCATCGGGTTAGCAGCTTTGGTGGGAGTAGTTCTCAATTTAATATTACCCAGAGAGGATTGAAATTCTATTCAAAAAAACATCCACTATGCGGGAGTAAACACAGGACTCCTGATTAAGCAGGAGTCCTTCTAATATAGAAAAAAGATAGTGACGGTATATGATGGAAATAGTGACGGTATGGTTGTTGTATACCGTCACTATCCTTATCAAATACCGTCACTATTTTGTAGAAGAGAATCTGCTTGTAAAATACCCTTCTGTTTCCTTATCATTTATGATAGAAACTTCACAATATCTTCATCCACTGTACTGATACCTCCGATCCCGAATTGTTCGATCAATACGTTCCTGACATTCGGTGAAAGGAAAGCGGGAAGTGTAGGACCCAAATGAATGTGTTTCACTCCCAAAGCCAGTAATGCCAATAAAACAATGACCGCCTTTTGTTCATACCATGCAATGTTGTATACGATAGGTAGTTGGTTTACATCGTCCAGCCCGAAGATTTCTTTCAGTTTTAAAGCGATGACAGCCAATGAGTAACTGTCGTTACATTGTCCTGCATCCAACACTCTCGGAATGCCGTTGATATCACCTAAAGCCAGTTTATTATATCTGTACTTGGCACAACCGGCAGTAAGAATCACGGTGTCACCAGGTAATTTTTGAGCAAATTCCGTATAGTATTCACGGCTCTTCATACGTCCGTCGCATCCTGCCATTACAAAGAATTTACGGATAGCTCCGCTCTTCACGGCGTCCACCACTTTATCTGCCAGGGCTGTCACCTGTGCATGCGCGAATCCTCCGATAATCGTTCCGTTTTCAATGGCTACCGGTGGTTGACATTGTTTAGCATGAGCAATCAGGGCAGAAAAATCTTTCGGTTTTCCGTTTTTGCGTTCGGGGATATAATGTGCCCCTTCTAAGCCGCAGGCTCCTGTGATGTAAATACGATCCTTGTAGCTGGCATTTGCACGTGGCGGAACGATACAGTTACTTGTGAACAAGATAGGACCGTTGAAACTTTCAAATTCCTCTTTCTGCTTCCACCAGGCGTTTCCGTAGTTTCCTGCCAGATGCTTGTACTTCTTTAGTTGAGGATAATAATGTGCAGGCAACATTTCGCTGTGAGTATATACATCTACTCCTGTACCCTCTGTTTGTTCCAATAACTCTTCCAGGTCTTTCAAGTCATGTCCGCTGATTAATATACCCGGATTATTGCGTACACCGAGACTCACTTGTGAAATTTCCGGATTTCCGTAGCTGCTGGTGTTCGCCTTATCCAGCTGTGCCATTGCCGATACTCCATGCTTTCCTGTTTCCAAAGTCAGCTGAACCAGTTCTTCCACTGTAATATCATTGCGGGTCAGTTCGGATAAGGCATGTTGCATGAAAGCAAATATTTCCGGTGACTCGTAGCCCAGGTTATGCGCATGCTCTACGTAGGCAGCCATTCCTT
>OGXS01002060.1_pt1 | contig 11090 bp, 10 predicted proteins | sample 1576371 | NCBI WGS metagenome assembly OGXS01 (sample SAMEA3541475, study PRJEB24748) | human gut metagenome | biome: human gut; feature: human-associated habitat; material: faeces | place: China | collected 2012
CAGGCGCAGCCTCTGCAATCCTGCAGCTTCTGCGTATCATACTGCTGGCCAACAGCAGAAGGGATTAGATGGAGGAAGAAGAATGGCAGCATCTGTAAACGGGCGCGAACTCGTGCTTGATATACTGCTTCAGATCACAAGAGACGGGGAATATAGTCATATTGCCCTTAAGAATGTTCTTGATAAATATCAGTATCTTGATAAGAAAGAGCGTGCATTTATCACGAGAGTGGTAAATGGCACGCTTGAACATATGATAGAAATCGACTATATCATTAATCAATTTTCCAAAGTTAAGGTTCAGAAAATGAAGCCTGTCATCAGGACGATCATACGCAGCGCGGTATACCAGTTAAAATATATGGATAGCGTGCCGGATTCCGCTGTCTTAAACGAGGCAGTAAAACTTGCTTCAAAACGTGGATTTTCAACGTTGAAAGGATTTGTAAACGGGGTGTTAAGGAGCATAAGCCGCAATCTGGCAAACGTCGCGTATCCCTCCGAGGAAGACCGGCTTGCGTGGATGGAGGTCCGCTACAGCCTGCCCCAGTGGATCCTAAAGCAGTGGCTTGCATCGTATGATGAAGAGACGGTGAAGAGGATGGCAGAAGATTTCCTGAAAGAGAAGCCCATAACGGTAAGGTGCAATCTGGAAAAGATTACGAAAGAAGAACTGCTCAGACTGCTGAAAGAAGAAGGCGTTACGGTGGAAGAGGAGCCAGATGTTCCTTATGCGCTATACTTATCGGGATATGACCATCTGGCAGGATTAAATAGCTTCCGACAGGGATACTACCAAGTACAGGATATCAGTTCGATGCAGGTAGCCCAGTGGGCAGCGCCTGAGACGGACGATTATATTATTGACGTGTGCGCGGCGCCGGGGGGAAAGGCCATCCATCTGGCGGAGATGCTGGCGGGAACCGGTCATGTGGAAGCCAGGGATCTGACAGAGTATAAGGTAGGGCTGATCCGGGAGAATATCTTAAGGAGCGGCCTTCATAATATAGAAGCAGTCCGTAAGGATGCCACGGTTCAAGATGAATCATCCATTAGAAAAGCGGATATCGTCATAGCCGATCTGCCATGTTCTGGCCTGGGCGTGCTGGGGAAAAAGCCGGATCTGAAGAGCCGGATGACAGAAGAGATGCAGAAGGAATTGGCATTGCTGCAGCGCAGCATGCTAAAAGTCGTTAAGGAGTATGTAAAGCCTGGCGGAAAACTTCTATACAGCACTTGCACGATCAGCAGAGACGAGAATGAAGAGAATGCAAGATGGTTAACGGAAATAGATCCGAAGTTCCGCCTGATCCGCCAGAAGCAGATGCTTCCGGGAAGGGATCCGGGGGATGGATTCTATATCGCCATGTTCCAGAGGGAGAATCATGAGTAAGAAAGATATATGCTCTTATAGTTTTGAAGAATTGAAAGAAGAGATCGCACGGATTGGAGAGAAGGCTTTCCGCAGCACTCAGATCTATGAATGGCTGCATGTAAAACTCGCAGAGAGCTTTGATGAGATGACCAACCTCTCAAAGGCGCTTCGGGAAAAGTTGAAGGAAGAGTATGAGATCGCGAAAGTCAAGATGATTGACCATCAGGTTTCCAAGGTAGATCCTACAGAAAAGTTCCTGTTTGAATTGTGCGACGGCAATATGATCGAGAGCGTGCTGATGAAGTATAACTATGGCAATTCCGTATGTATCTCGTCTCAGGCCGGATGCCGCATGGGATGCCGGTTCTGTGCCTCCACCATCGGAGGGCTGGAAAGAAGCCTGACGCCTTCCGAGATGCTCAGGCAGATCTATCAGATTCAGAAGATGACGGGAGAGCGGGTATCCAACGTAGTTGTCATGGGCACTGGGGAGCCGCTGGATAATTATGATAACTTCGTGAAATTCATCCATATGCTGAGCGATGAGCATGGACTACATATCAGCCAGCGCAACATCACAGCCTCCACCTGCGGCATTGTTCCGAATATGAAGAGGCTTGCGGATGAAGGCCTTCAGATTACGCTTGCCCTCTCCTTGCATGGATCGACGCAGGAGAAGCGTAAGAAGCTGATGCCGGTGGCAAACCGATACGAGCTTCCGGAAGTCCTGGATGCCTGCGATTACTATTTTGAAAAGACGGGGAGGCGGATCACCTTTGAATATAGTCTGGTAGAAGGCGTGAACGATCAGATGGAGGATGCCAGAGAACTGATCTTTATATTGAAGAAGCGGAATTGTCATCTGAATCTGATTCCGGTGAATCCGATCAAGGAGCGGGACTTCAAGAAGCCGGACAGGAAAAATGCCCTTGAATTCAAAAATAAACTTGAAAAAAACGGAATTAATGTTACTATAAGAAGGGAAAGAGGCTCGGATATCGACGGAGCCTGCGGCCAGCTGCGCAGACGCCATACGGCCGCGAATGAAGGAGAACCAGATGAAGATATATGCAATGACTGATGTTGGGAGAAAACGCGAGATAAACCAGGACTACGTATATGTGACGGATAAGCCCATCGGGCCATTCCCGAATCTCCTTGCGGTTGCCGATGGAATGGGCGGCCACAAGGCTGGAGACTTCGCGTCCAAATATACGGTGAAGGTATTGCGGGAAGAATTAGAGGATACGCCTTTGGATAAGCCGGAGGAGATCTTGCGCAACGTCGTTGGCATTGCAAATCATAAGCTGATTGAGGCAGCATCCACAGACATTAAGTTGGAAGGGATGGGCACGACACTGGTAGTAGCCACTGTGGTAGGCAATACGCTTTATTTTGCCAATGTGGGAGACAGCAGGCTCTATCTGATCAACGATAAGATCCGGCAGATCTCCAAGGATCATTCCCTGGTAGAGGAAATGGTAAGGCTTGGAGGCATCAAGGCCGAAGAGGCCAAGAATCACCCGGATAAGAATATTATAACGCGTGCCATTGGAGTCAAGGAAGATGTGGAGGCAGACATCTATGAATACCGCTTGAAAAAGGGGGATGTCATTTTGATGTGTACCGATGGGCTCAGCAACATGGTGGAAGATGAAGATATGTTCGATATCGTCAAGGGTTCCCGGGATGTGGTAGAGGCAGTACAGATGTTGATCGAGAAGGCAAATAGCAATGGCGGGAGAGATAACATAGGGGTTGTTATAGCGGAGCCACTTGCGGATGAGGTGAGTATATGGTAAAAGATGGTATTTTTCTTGGTAAAAGGTATGAAGTGTTAAGTAAGATTGGAGCAGGGGGGATGGCCGATGTCTATAAAGGCAAAGACCATATGCTCAATCGTTACGTGGCAATCAAGGTCCTGAAAAAGGAATTTAAGGAAGACGAGAATTTTGTGCGCAAATTCCGTTCTGAGGCCCAGGCGGCAGCCGGGCTGATACACCCTAATGTGGTAAATGTGTATGACGTTGGGGAAGACCGCGGGCTTTACTACATGGTTATGGAACTCGTGGAAGGAATTACGCTCAAGGAATATATAGATAAGAAGGGAAGGCTTTCCCATAAGGAAACTATAAGCATCGCGATCCAGATGTGTACGGGGATCGGCGTAGCCCACGCGGCCAATATCATCCACAGAGATATCAAGCCGCAGAACATCATCATATCAAAAGACGGCAAGGTAAAGGTAACGGACTTTGGCATTGCCAAGGCAACGACATCCAATACGATCAGTTCCAATGCAATGGGCTCTGTGCATTATACCTCTCCGGAGCAGGCAAGAGGCGGATTCAGCGATCAGAAGAGCGATATCTACTCAATCGGCATTACCCTGTATGAGATGGTAACGGGGCAAGTGCCTTTTGACGGCGACTCTACCGTCTCCGTAGCAATCAAGCATCTGCAGGAGGAGATTACCCCTCCGTCAGAAATCGTGCCGGATATACCGTACAGCCTGGAGCAGATTATATTGAAATGTACCCAGAAGAACGGGGAGAGAAGATACAAGAATACGGATGAGCTGATTCAGGACTTAAAACGCTCGCTGGTAGACCCGGACGGCGATTTTGTCATAATTCCGCCCCTGGGCAATGCGGATACGGTTATTATTACAGATGAAGAATTGGATGATATCCGCAGTTCTTATGATGAAGAAGACGATTTTGACGAGTATGACGAAGATGAATACGGCGACGAAGAGGAATTTGACGAGTACGACGAAGATGACGACGAGTACGATGAGTATGATGACGATGAGGAGTACGGCGGAAAAGGGAAGAAGGGCAAGGGTTCGGATGATGTAAACCCGCGCATGAAGAAGGTTATGAAGATCCTGACCATCGTAGTGGCGATTATTATCGTGTTCATCCTGGTATTTGCCATTGGCAAGGCAGCCGGCATATTTAAAGGCGGATTTGGCATTGATACGGTTGATACCGACGAGAAGGCAAAGGTGAAGGTGCCAAATGTAGTGGGAATGACGGAAGACGAGGCGAAGAAGACCCTGAACAAAAAGGGACTGGGCTTCAAAGTCGTTGCCAGAGAAGAGTCCAAGAAGTATGAGGAAGGCACGGTATCCAAGCAGAAGACGGAGGCGGGCAAGCGGGTTGCCAAGAATACGACCATACAGGTAGTGGTAAGTTCCGGCCTTATAGGAGATGAGATCACGGTACCGGATGTCAGCAACATGAGTGAGAGCGAGGCTCAGAAGGCGCTGGAGGATGCCGGATTTGAGAAGATCACATCGGATTTTGCATACAGCGATTCCGTAGCTGAGGGGGATGTCATTGGCACAACGCCTGCGGCGAATGCCAAGGCTACCAAGGACACGGAGATTGTCATGAAGGTGAGCAAAGGCTCAGAGAAAAAGACGGTTCCGAACGTTGTAGGCCAGCAGGACGGGGATGCCCAGAATGCTATTACCGCCGCAGGATTGACGGTAGGGACGGTTACCTATGAGTATTATGATGACGTTCCGAAGGGCCAGGTAGTATCCCAGACGGTGGCAGGCGGCAAGAAGGTTGCCCCGGGTACCAGCGTAGGACTGACGATCAGCAGCGGACCGAAGCCGCCGGAGAAGATTAGCGTGCCTCCAGTGACGAATACGACGCTGGATAATGCAAGACAGCTTTTAAGCAGTGCAGGCCTTAAGGCTGGAAATATAACCTATCAGCATAGCGATACGGTCGAGTCAGGCAATGTCATCAGCTGCACCCCAGGCGTGGGAAGCAGCGTGGATGAGGGCTCGTCTGTAAATCTGGTGGTAAGCCAGGGACCAGACCAGTCTAATGGCGGAGAGACGGAAGGTACCCCGTAACCAAGGCGAAAGAGGCAGACAGGATAGATATATGCAAGGAAAGATAGTAAAGGGTATTGCCGGATTCTACTACGTACATGTAGTAGAATCCGGTGTTTATGAATGTAAGGCCAAGGGCGCGTTCCGCAAGGAGAAGATTAAGCCATTGGTGGGGGATAATGTAATTATTGAAGTGCTGGATGAAGCGCAGAAGACGGGAAACATCACGGAAGTACTGAAAAGAAAGAATGAACTGGTACGTCCCGCGGTCGCCAACATCGACCAGGCGCTGGTCGTATTTGCCATCGTAAGGCCCAACCCGCATTTTAACCTGCTGGACCGTTTTCTTGTAATGATGGAAAGCAAGAAGATCCCAGTGATTCTCTGTTTTAATAAAGAGGATATCGCAACCGATCCGCAGGTGAAGGAACTAGAAGCCATCTATGAGAACTGCGGCTATCCATTGATTTTTACCAGCGCTCTGGAAGATAAGAATATTGACCAGGTGAAGGAAGTGCTAAGAGGGAAGACGACGGCCATCGCTGGTCCATCCGGGGTGGGCAAGTCATCCATCATCAATATCCTCCAGCCCGAAGCCAATATGGAGACGGGCGCAATCAGCAGCAAGATCGAGAGGGGAAAGCATACCACCAGACATACGGAATTATTTCCGGTGGATGCGGATTCCTATATTATGGATACTCCCGGATTTAGCTCGCTGTATGTTAATGATTTTGAAAAGGAAGAACTGAAATACTACTTCCCCGAGTTTGCAGCATATGAAGGAACGTGCAAGTTCAATGGATGCGATCATATCCATGAACCGGGCTGCGCGGTAAAGGAAGCTGTGGGGGAAGGAAAGATTCATAAAGTACGGTATCAGAATTATATAGAGATGTATGAAGAACTAAAGAATAAGAGGAGGTATTGATGATGGAGTATATATTAGCCCCGTCAATTCTGGCTGCGGATTTCAAGAATCTGGGCCAGGAGATGAAGAAAACAGAAGAAAATGGTGCCAGATATCTGCATTTTGACGTGATGGATGGCATGTTTGTTCCCAGCATATCCTTTGGCATGCCGGTGCTCGCATCGATAAAGGATGGGACAAGCCAGACGATGGATGTACATCTGATGGTGCAGGAGCCCATCCGTTATGTGGAAGCATTTCAGAAAGCCGGCGCGGATATCCTTACAGTGCATTTGGAGGCATGTGAGGATGTGAAAGCGACCATTGATAAGATTCGGGAATGCGGTATGAAGGTTGGCCTGTCTATCTGTCCGGAGACGGAAGCGGAGGCACTAAAGCCTTATCTTAAGGAAGTTGACATGATTCTGGTGATGAGCGTCCATCCAGGATTCGGAGGACAGAAGTTTATCCCGGAATCTCTTGAGAAGATCCGCAAGGTTCGGGAAATGATAGAAGAACAAGGACTTTCCGTAGATGTGGAAGTCGATGGAGGAATCTACCTTACGAATGTCCGGGAAGTGCTGGATGCGGGAGTCAATGTTGTTGTTGCGGGCTCAGCAGTGTTTAAGGGCGAGCCGGAACAGAATACCAAAGAGTTTATGGAGATATTAAAGGATTATGAGTAAGAGGATTGTTATTGTAAGCGGCGGGCAGCTGGATGAGGAACTGACGCTTTCAATTCTTAAGGATGAGAAAAGCCAGTGTATTATTGGAGTAGATAAGGGCATGGAATTTCTGTATGCCCACCAGATCATGCCCAGTTATATTGTTGGCGACTTTGACAGCGTAAATGAAGAGATTGCCGATTATTACAGGAATGAGACCAATGTCCCGATCCGGGAATTCAATCCTGTAAAAGACGCGTCCGACACGGAAATCGCGGTCAGGCTGTCTCTTACGCTCGGGTGCAGCGAACTGATTATTCTGGGCGCCACAGGCGGAAGGATCGACCACCTTTGGGCCAACGTGCAGACCCTTACCATTCCATACAAGGCAGGGGTGGATGCAAAGATTATGGACAGCCAGAATATGATCCGCCTGATCGGGGGCGGTGATACGCATATCCGCAAGGATGAAGCATATGGGCCGTATTTTTCCGTGTTCCCGCTGGGCGAAGAGATCTTTGGATTTAACATAGAGGGCGCAAGGTATCCGCTTAGAAACCATACGCTTACGCCGTACGATAGCCTGTGCGTCAGCAACCAGATTGCAGATGACGAAGAAGAAGTCATAATCAGTTTTCCGTCCGGCACCGTAATCTTGATGGAGACCCGTGACAAGAGAGAACAAAAGTGATACACTACTGTATGTTCTGAAGAATAATGAAGCATGAAGAGAGGATCTATAGATGAAGTTAGGAATCGTGGGGTTACCCAATGTTGGAAAAAGTACATTATTTAATTCATTGACGAAAGCAGGAGCGGAATCCGCCAACTATCCGTTTTGTACCATTGACCCTAATGTAGGCGTTGTAACCGTGCCGGATGAGAGGCTGAATGTACTGGGCGAGATGTATCACACCAAGAAGATCATTCCCGCGGCAATCGAGTTTGTGGATATTGCCGGACTTGTAAAAGGCGCCTCCAAGGGAGAAGGCCTTGGCAACCAGTTCCTTGCAAATATTCGTGAAGTCGACGCGATCGTCCACGTGGTACGCTGCTTCGAAGATGGCAATATCGTGCACGTAGACGGAAGCATCAACCCGCTGAGGGATATTGAGACCATCAATCTGGAATTAATTTTTTCAGATTTGGAAATACTTGAGCGTAGAATTGCAAAGACTACCAAGGTGGCAAGAAATGACAAGACGGCTGCCAAGGAACTGGCTTTGCTTGAAAAGATCAAGGCACATCTGGAAGAAGGAAGGCTTGCAAAGACTTTCGAGGGCGCTGAGGATGAGGAAGAACTGGCCTGGCTTACGGGATATAATCTTCTGACCTATAAGCCGGTGATCTATGCGGCGAATGTAGCAGAGGATGATCTGGCCAACGACGGCGCCGGAAACGCCGGAGTACAGGCTGTAAGAGAGTACGCAGGGAAAGAGCAGAGCGAGGTGTTCGTAGTCTGCGCGCAGATCGAGCAGGAGATTGCCGAACTGGATGATGAGGAGAAGAAGATGTTTCTGGAAGATCTGGGATTGGAAGAATCCGGGCTTGAGAAACTGATTAAGGCAAGCTACCGGCTTCTGGGACTGATCAGTTATCTGACTGCCGGAGAGCCGGAGGTACGGGCATGGACCATTACCAAGGGCACGAAGGCTCCCCAGGCGGCAGGAAAGATTCATACAGACTTTGAACGGGGATTTATTCGGGCAGAGGTAGTTGCCTACGATGACCTGATTGAATGCGGAAGCCACAATGCAGCAAAGGAAAAGGGATTAATCAGGCTGGAAGGCAAAGACTACGTCGTACAGGACGGAGATATCATGCTGTTCCGCTTCAACGTATAGGAAGGAAGACCGAAGATGCACAGAACTATTGATTTTCCGAATATAGGGATACATCTTACGTCAGTAGGCGATCATATTACTATATTTGGCTTTGACATCGCGTTTTATGGAATGATTATAGGACTAGGAATACTGACGGGGCTTTTGATTGCCGCGGCAGAGGCAAAAAGAAGCGGGCAGAATCCGGAGGATTATTTTGATCTGGCAATCTATGCGGTGATATTTTCCATTATCGGGGCAAGGCTTTACTATGTGGCCTTCTCCTGGGATATGTACAAGGATGATCTGCTGAGCATCCTGAATATCCGTCAGGGGGGACTTGCAATCTATGGAGGCGTGATCGCGGCGGTAATCACGGTATTTGTATTTGCGAGGGTCAAGAAGATGTCGGCGACGCTGATACTGGATACCGCAGGCCTGGGACTTGTAGCCGGGCAGATGATTGGACGATGGGGCAACTTTTTTAACCGGGAAGCATTTGGCGAGTATACCAACAGTTTTCTGGCTATGCGGCTCCCGGTAGATGCAGTCAGAGGCTCAGATATTACTGAACTGATGCGCAAGAACATGGAGACGGTAAAAGGCGTATCCTATATCCAGGTACATCCTACCTTTCTCTATGAGTCGTTATGGTGCCTGATGGTTTTGATTATCATGCTGATATACAGAAAGCATAAGAAGTTTAACGGCGAGTTATTCCTGGTCTATCTGTTTGGATATGGCTTGGGACGATTCTGGATCGAGGGACTCAGGACAGACCAGCTGCTGATTCCGAAGATTGGGCTTCCGGTATCCCAGATACTGGCGGGTGCTGGTGGTGGCATCGCTGGCGCTTATTATCTATAAACGAATTGAATTGAAAAAAGTAGAGAAGGAATAAAAGGGTATCATAGATATCCCCTGCAAAGAATGCGAAGGCAATGTGCCTCAGGACTCTTTGCAGGGGATATTTGCATATAGGGAGATACTATCGTTTCAATATTGCCAGAATGATAAAGAGGGCGCCTCCTATAAAGGACAGATCCTTTGGGCATCGATTGCTGATCTTACGCCCGAGGAACAGGCCGAGATAGGTGAAGGCCTCTCCCATGGCGAATGTGGCAGCCACCGTCAGAGGAACGGAGATCTTGAGGAATGCGGCCATTGTGCCGGCTATGAGACTGTCAATAGACATAGCAAGGGAAAAGAAGATGGCCTCCTTCCAGGACAGGCAGTGACTCTGGTCGGCATCTGCCTCCATAGGATCGCTGTAAATATTAATGATGAAACGTAACTGTGAAAACGTAAAATGTATATCTTTTCGGACTTCCTTATGGTGCCTGAGATACTGCCGGATGCTGGAGTCCGTCAGTTTCAGGCACCCAAGGAAGAGGAGGCTGAAAAAACAGATCTCACGGGTGAATGTCTCCGGGATGATCCGGTCAAGGAGATTGCCGAACAGCAGGGATATGCCCAGGCATAGGCTGCATATCCCATTGACCGCAAGGATCTGCTTCCAGGAAAGCTGAACCTGGTTGGTGCCATATGCGGCGCTGGCAACAAAAGTGTCCAGGCAAAGGGCAGAAACGAGAAGGAAAATATGAAGAAACATAATAACATGCCTTTTTCCCTATTATATTCAGAAAAAGTCGTTCCGACATAACCTGGGATATATTTTGCGGAAGAAAATCATATATTTGCAGAGAAGATTCTTGTTCATAAGACAGAAAGTGGGCAAAATATGACGGTAGGGTACTATATTCTGATTTTCTTGTTTGGGCTGGTGCTCCTGGTATGGGGGAGCAGCCTGTTTGTAGACAGCGCTGTGTCTGTGGCCGGGAGGCTGCATCTTCCTGAGGTACTGATCGGGGCTACGATTGTAAGCCTGGGGACGACGCTTCCGGAGGTGCTGTTTTCAACCATGGCATCCGTGCGGCATCTTCCGGAAATGGCAATTGGCAATGCGCTGGGCTCCATTCTGTGCAATACCGGATTCATTGCAGGAATGATGCTGGTTTTGCGTCCGATTTATCTGAGCGGCAAAGCAGTGGCAAACGTCGTATCCGGGACGGTGTTCCTGGGCTTGTCATTTGCGGTATATGTGGCGGGCGGCGTCATGGGGCAGGGATTATCCAGGACGACGGGCGGCATGCTTCTCGTCATCTGTATTCTGTTTCTTGCTTATAATGTACGCAATGCTTACAGCCAGCAGCAGGAGGAGAAGGAGATGCATGCCCAGGAACAGGCCTTTGGAATCAGCGACATTATCCGGCTTGTGCTGGAAGCGGTAGTGATCTATATCGGTGCCAGCATGCTGGTGGAAGTAGGGCCGAAACTTGCCAGGGCCTTTGGCGTCCCGGAAATGATCATTTCTCTTACATTCGTGGCCTTAGGAACCTCTCTTCCGGAACTGGTCACCTCCCTTATGGCCCTTAGAAAGAAGCATGCATCCCTGTCTATGGGA
>OGXS01002065.1_pt1 | contig 11068 bp, 8 predicted proteins | sample 1576371 | NCBI WGS metagenome assembly OGXS01 (sample SAMEA3541475, study PRJEB24748) | human gut metagenome | biome: human gut; feature: human-associated habitat; material: faeces | place: China | collected 2012
ATATTATTTACGTACTGAGCACAGTTCATAATTATAAAAGGAGCATCCGGCTTAAGAATTCCTTCTTGCACTGCAAATTCATAAATTTTTCTTGCCATAAAACTTTTCCCTGATCCGGTCGGCCCGTGAAGAAACACTGGAAGACTGGTATTGGGATAAAAAATAGAAGTTTTCATCTGTTCAATTGGGTTTTTTAAACTTCCATTAGAACCAATCAGATTTTGAAAAACATCCTGTTCTTCTACAAAATTTATTTCCTGTTTTTCTTGCTTTTGGATGCCATTTTTCCGCTTATTTTCATCTAAGAGGTCATTCACACTAGCATAAACATCCTTTGACACTGTAAAAAAATTTTTTTCAAATACTTTTTTATCTAGAAAGCGAACCGGTCTTGTATTAATTTTAAAAAATGTTTTTCCAATTTCTTGATTCAGATAATAGCTGACTGTATTTCTTTTTACTTGAAAATATCCGGCAATTGCTTCCGCTGTCAGCACAGTATCTAATTCTTCCAAGCTAATTTTTGCTGTATTTTCTTTTACATATTGAATAATGGAATCTTTCAGCAACTTTCTCTCTCCTTTTCTCATTTTTGTATTATTATTATATATACAATACTTTTCATCTGCAACCCTCTAAATTTTCACACTAACACTTGGCATCATTCTTGCTTTATAAAAAAATATCATTTAAATTGAACTATTTTTAATAACGAGGTGTATAAAAAATGAAGAAAAAACTTTTAATTGCAACACACAGTGTATTTGCTGATGGAATCAAAAATGCTATGGAACTTGTAACTGGAGAACAAAATTCTGTTTCTACTTTATGTGCATATACCAATGACATGACAGAGGTAGAAACTCCTATCAAAGAAATTATTGATGCGTTATGTGATGACGAAGAATTAATTGTAACAACAGATATTTTCGGCGGAAGCGTCAATAATGAATTTATGAAATATCTTTCAAAATCAAATATTCACCTGATTGCTGGAGTAAATCTTCCCTTACTTTTTGAACTAATTATGAATCTTGAATCGGAAAACACAGTTCAAATGATTGAAAATGCAATACAAAATGCCAAAGAACAATTGCAATACTGTAATCCTTTAATACAATGTTCTATTACAGAAGAAAACTTTTAGTAAGATTTGGAGTGTGATGAAATGAATTTCAGCCCTAAAACTACTTTAGTGCAAACCCAAACATTATCTCAAACACAACTACAGTCTTTAAAAATACTGTCTTTGGATAATTTTGAGTTAAATAACTTCCTTCAAAATGAATATATTGAAAATCCTTTGCTAGATTATAATGAAAATTCAAATCTTCCTTCATGGAATCAATATGTTTCCTATTCCTCCGCTAAAGAAGACGAGGATATTTACAAAGAAATCCCTGACTTTTCGGAGAATGGAATCAAAGAATTCCTTCTGGATCAGTTAAACCAAAGAAATTTTTCAGATTTACAGTGGACAGCAATGCAGACCATGATTGACTGTCTAGATGACTGTGGTTATTTTAAATTGTCGTTAAAGGATTTCAGTCAATGGTTTGGTATTGATATATCTACTGTAAAATACTGCTTGGACATACTATCCTCTTTGGAACCATTAGGGATTTTTTCAAAAGATCTTCCACACTGTCTTTTACGTCAGTTAGAAGCAAGGCAGGAACTGACACCGGAACTCAATCAAATCATCCGTTATCATCTGGATGACATTGCTGCTGGAAAAATTAATACTATCACACAAAAACTTTCTATGTCTACACAGGATGTCCGAAAATGTATTGCAAAAATCAGAGAATTAAATCCACGCCCAATCTCTGGATTTCTTACTAATTCCACAGATTATATTGTGCCAGATATTCTTATAGATTATCAAGACAGCAGTTGGATTATTAGATTAAACGATCAGTGGATTGGAAATTATTCCCTCTGTGACTATTATTTAAATATGATGCATACTTCGCAGAGTCCGGAGTTAAAAGAATATTTCCGTAAAAAATACAATCGTGTGCAATTGATTATGCATAGTATTGAACAACGCCGAGAAACAATCTTAAAAATTACATCTGCTGTTTTAGAGCGCCAAAAAGACTATTTTACTGGAAATAGCACATTAAAACCTATGACACTTGCCGATATCGCTTCTGATATTTCGATGCACACATCCACCATCAGCCGTGGAATCAAAAATAAATATCTCCAATACCCTTTTGGAGTGGTTTATTTGAAAGATTTATTCACATCTTCTGCTGGAAAAAAGGATAACAACAGCCCAATTACCGTAAAAAAACAATTGAAGGCTATAATCGCTTCTGAAAACCCTAACAAACCCTACAGTGATTCGACATTATCAAATTTATTAAAACAAAAAGGAATCAAAATTTCCAGACGTACTGTCGCAAAATATAGAGAAGAGATAGGAATTAAAAGTACATATAACCGAAAAATATATAACGAATAGAAAGGCCGCATCTGGAATCCGCAATGCAGAAATGGTACGAGAAATGATAAACGCTGGAGTAGACCAATTCGGAATCAGTCATTCCAGCGTCATGAAAATCATTTTGGAATTAGCTGCAATTGAAAAATCATCGTAATCTTTCTAATATTACTGCTATGTTACGAAACTGTATTCACAGCATTTCCGATACCGTAGCAACATGATGCCTCCATCCTTGCTACGGTAACATCACAATTATCATTGCTTTTGATAATTTCAGTCAATTTTTCTAAATAGCCTACTGCATCCAATTGGGAACTTCCAACATATTCTGACTACCTGAGTACAGAATACAATCCTATGTCAACAAAAAACAGTTAACACTAGACGATCTTTGTCTCATATAAAAAATTTTCAAAGAACCTCTTAATCACGTACTTTTATGTGTACTTCTCTTAATTGCTGTTCTGTAATCTCGCTTGGGGCTCCGTACATTAAATCCTGTGCAGTTCCGCTCATTGGGAAATCATTGATATAGCAGAAGCGGTATGCATTTTTCTCCAGTAAATCCAAACGGCTTCCCAGTTCATCTCTGATCTACCCCGCATAGATGTAGGCTGCCTTTTCCGGCGCTGCCGATCTTGCGTCTGTCGTATATTTCTGAGCAACATTGTATTTTAATACATCTGCTCCAAAGGTTGATCCTGCCCCCTGTTTTGTACCGCTTCCAACTTCCTCATTGTCAAAGACACTGCACATCGTCACATAATCCTTAGAGCTTCACGATTTATTAATCGTTAAAGCGACAACCCCTTATTTTTATGCATAAAAAATCCCCTCTGTGATTGCTCACAAAGGGGATTTTGATTTATTAGATTAAGATCATCTAAACAATAGGTAATGCCTATTTATCAGACATTTCTTTTAATCTGTTGTATTTAGCTTCTGCGTTTGCTTTAGCTTCTGCGAACAGTGCTTTAGCTCTTTCAGGGTTCTGACGAGATAATGCATTGTAACGAACTTCTCCCATGATGAAGTCTTCGTATTCTGTTGTAGGAGCTTTAGAATCTAAGTGGAATGGATTCTTTCCTTCAGCAGCTAATGTTGGGTTGAATCTGAACAGATTCCAGTATCCAGAAGTAACAGCTTTCTTTTCTTCTGTCTGAGCAATCTTCATTCCACCCTTGATACCATGGTTGATACATGGAGCGTATCCGATTACTAATGATGGTCCTGGATAAGCTTCAGCTTCAGCGATTGCTTTAACTGTCTGGTTGTAATCAGCACCCATAGCGATCTGTGCTACATATACATATCCGTAGCTCATTGCGATTGCTGCAAGGTCTTTCTTCTTAGTTCCTTTACCAGCTGCCTGGAACTGAGCGATTGCTCCTAAGTTTGTAGACTTAGATGCCTGTCCACCTGTGTTAGAGTAAACTTCTGTATCGAATACGAATACGTTTACGTCTTCTCCAGATGCTAATACATGGTCAACACCACCGAATCCGATGTCGTATGCCCATCCGTCACCACCGAAGATCCACTGAGATTTCTTAGATAAGAATTCTTTCTTAGCTAAGATTTCTTTAGCAGCGTCACATCCGCAAGCTTCTAATGCTGCAACTAATTTATCTGTAGCTGCTCCATTCTTGCTTCCGTCTGCATATGTATCTAAGTATTCAGCTGCTGCTGCTTTAACATCTGCGTTATCTGTAGATTCAGCTAATGCAACAACTTTTTCTTTTGTCTGTTCTCTTAATGTGTTCTGTCCTGTGAACATACCTAAACCAAACTCTGCGTTGTCTTCGAACAGTGAGTTAGACCATGCAGGTCCCTGTCCCTTAGAGTTCATTGTGTATGGTGTAGACGGTGAAGAGTTACCCCAGATTGAAGAACATCCTGTTGCATTAGCGATGTACATTCTGTCACCGAATAACTGTGTGATCAGTTTTGCATAAGGTGTTTCTCCACAACCTGCACAAGCTCCTGAGAACTCAAGTAATGGCTGTTTGAACTGGCTTCCCTTAACTGTCTCTGGTTTGAATTTAGCAACAACTTCTGGTTTAACCTCGATCTCACGTCCGAAATCAAAGATATCCTGCTCTGCTGCATTTTCTTCCATGTTTGCCATAACAAGAGCTTTTTCACCCTTCTTACCTGGGCAAACGTTTACACAAGATCCACATCCTGTACAGTCATAAGCTGATACAGTCATAGTGAATTTCATTCCCGGCATACCGATCATATCGATAGCTTTTGTTCCTTCTGGAGCTTTTGCAAGCTCGTCCTCTGTAAGTGCTACCGGACGGATAACTGCATGTGGGCAAACGTATGCACAACGGTTACACTGGATACAGTTTTCTGACTGCCATACAGGGATATCTACTGCGATACCACGTTTCTCATATGCTGCACTACCTGATGGTGTAGATCCATCTGCATAGTCAGTAAATGTAGATACTGGCAGAGTATTTCCTTCCTGAGCATTAACCTTAGACTGGATGTTCTTAACGAATGCTACAACATCGTCTTTTCCACCCTTAACTTCTGGTGTGAATAATCCTTCGTCTTCACAAGATTTCCAAGATTCCGGAACTTCGATCTCAACTACCTGTTTAGCACCGGCATCGATAGCATCGTAGTTCATCTGTACGATCTTGTCACCTTTTCTTCCGTAAGTAGCTTTTGCAGCTTTCTTCATCAGATCGATTGCTTCTTCTTCCGGAATGATAGATGCCAGTTTGAAGAATGCTGACTGAAGGACTGTATTGATACGTCCGCCAAGTCCGATCTCTTTACCGATCTTAATACCATCAATTGTGTAGAACTTGATGTTGTGATCAGCGATGAATGCTTTTACCTGTCCTGGTAAATGTTTCTCAAGACCTTCCATGTCCCAAGAGCAGTTCAGAAGGAATGTTCCTCCGTCAACTAATTCCTGAACCATGTTGTATTTGTTTACATAAGATGGGTTGTGACATGCTACAAAGTTAGCCTTGTGGATCAGGTAAGTAGATTTGATTGGCTTCTTACCGAAACGCAGGTGAGACATTGTAACACCACCAGACTTCTTAGAATCATAATCAAAGTAAGCCTGTGCGTACATATCTGTGTTGTCACCAATGATCTTGATAGAGTTCTTGTTAGCTCCAACAGTACCATCTGCTCCAAGTCCCCAGAACTTACAGTTGATTGTTCCCTCTGGTGTTGTAACCAGCGGAGCTCCAACTTCCAGTGACAGATGTGTAACATCATCCTCAATACCAATTGTAAATCTCTTTCTGTCAACATTGTTAAATACAGCAACGATCTGAGCCGGTGTTGTATCTTTAGAACCTAATCCATAACGTCCACAATTAACCGGAATACTATCAAACTTAGATCCTTTCAGTGCAGATACGACATCCAGATATAATGGCTCTCCTTCTGCTCCTGGCTCTTTTGTTCTGTCAAGAACATTGATATATTTTACAGTGTCCGGAATAGCGTCGATAAGTGCCTGTGCACAGAATGGTCTGTAAAGACGAACCTTAACAACACCAACTTTTTCCCCAGCTGCTGTTAAGTAATCGATTGTCTCTTCGATTGTGTCACATACAGAACCCATAGCAATGATAACTTTCTCTGCGTCTGCTGCTCCGTAGTAGTTGAAGAGTTTGTAATCTGTTCCGATCTTCTCGTTAACTTTGTCCATGTACTCCTGTACGATAGCCGGCATAGCATCGTAGTATGGGTTACATGCTTCTCTTGCCTGGAAGAAAATGTCCGGGTTCTGAGCTGAACCTCTCTGGCATGGGTGATTTGGATTCAGTGCATGATTTCTGAATGCATCGATTGCGTCCATATCTACCAGATCTTTCAGATCTTCGTAATCCCATGTCTCAATCTTCTGAATCTCGTGTGATGTACGGAATCCATCGAAGAAATTGATAAATGGAAGTTTTCCTTTTAATGCTGCGCAGTGTGCAACTGGTGTTAAGTCCATAACTTCCTGTACGCTGGATTCGCAAAGCATTGCTGCACCAGTCTGACGACAGGCGTAAACATCAGAGTGATCTCCGAAGATATTCAGTGCGTGGCTTGCAAGCGCACGAGCGGATACGTTAAATACTCCAGGAAGCTGTTCTCCTGCTACTTTATATAAGTTAGGAATCATTAACAGAAGTCCCTGTGATGCTGTAAATGTTGTTGTCAGAGCACCAGCAGAAAGAGATCCGTGTACTGCTCCTGCAGCACCAGCTTCTGACTGCATCTCTGTTACCTGAACAGTCTGTCCAAATATGTTCTTTCTTCCTTCTGTAGCCCATTCATCTACATGTTCCGGCATAACGGATGATGGTGTAATAGGGTAAATTGCTGCAACTTCTGTATATGCATATGAAGCATGAGCTGCGGCCTGGTTACCATCCATGGTCTTCATTTTTCTTGCCATTTTCGTTGTTCCTCCTTGATAATAGTACAAATCATATATTGACGTGTATGGTTTTATTATATCTCCTGTATCATCAAAAGTCTAGCGATTCCGACTGTTATTTTGTTCATTTTTTGGTACAAATACAGATTCTCGTATCATTTTGTCGGCATATTTGCCCATAAAACCGAGAATAAATCTCAAATTCATTTGGAAAGAATATGCTTAATAAGCACATACATCACAATCGCAAATGCAAATAAATACCCAATCGCACCAATTGCCGGGATCCCGCAGATCTTCGGGCTCATATTGGTAGTACAGATAATGCTTGAACTGATCAGCAATGCCATCACCCACAATCCCATTACCACATTCCGCACCAGACGCCTCAGTAACTGTGCCAGATCGTTGGATGCATGCAGATCCAGGTTGACTCTTGTCTGACCTTTCATCAGACCATGCAGTGCATCCGCTGCAAGTCCCGGGACTTCCACTGCTTTATGCATCGAACGGTAAAGATTCTTTCCTGCATGTTTTAATTCTTTTTTCCAATCCAGATCTTTCCACATACTCTCTGAAATATGTCTGGATGCGATCTCAATCATATTGATCTGTGGAGCAATGTCTGCAAGCACGCCTTCCATGTTAGTCAATCCTCTTGCCAGCATCGTCAGACCATGCGGCATACGGATCTTATTTTCCTTCATCACTTCCATAAGATCCATCATCACTTCTGCAACATCGATCTCTCCCATATCTAAGGACCCATACTTCGACATCAGTTCACTGATATCTTCATACAATACGCTCTGATCTGGTTTCTCTTTAAATTCACCCAGTGCCATGACTGCTTCCTGGATCATGCCGATATCATTTTCTGCAATGCCGCGGATTGCTTTTCCGATCAGTTCTTTATCCCGTTCGGTCAGTCTTCCCATCATTCCCATATCGATCCATACAATCTTGCCATCCTGGATCTTTACATTTCCCGGGTGGGGATCTGCATGGAAGAAACCGTCTTCCATCACCTGTTTGATATAATTATCGATCAGCTTGATCCCTATCTCTTCCAGATCGTATCCGCCTGCCAGAAGTTTCTCTTTATCATCAATCGCAGGCCCTTCGATGTATTCCATGACCAGCACATGCATGGTTGTATATTCCTGATATAGTTTCGGTGTTCTTACATATACGACATCCACATTCCGTCTGGCAAACTCTTCCATATTCGATGCTTCGGTGAGAAAATTCATCTCTTCCCGTGTCACATTCCAAAGTTCATCCAGTACCTGGTCGAAGTCAGCCATTCCTTTCAGACTGATCGGCGGCATCAGCTTTACTGCCTTCCGAAGGAGTCCGATATCTCTTGCCATAATTTCATAAATACCTGTTCGTTGAACCTTGATAACAACCTGTTCACCGCTGAGCAGTTCTGCTCTGTGGACCTGTGCAATGGATGCCGATCCCAGTGGTGTATCGGAAATAAATGCAAATATTTCATTCCACGGACAACCATATGCCTGTTCGATCACTTCTTTTACTTCCGGAAATTTCATCGGAGTTACTTCTGAACGCAGACACATCAGTTCATCACAATACCTTTTCGGTAAAATGTCTGAATGCAGTGACATAATCTGACCGATTTTAATATAAGTAGGCCCCAGATCCTCCAGTATCATCCGGAGTTTCTGAGGCGTAATTCCCCTGGTGATTCCATATTTATGAAGTACGGATGTAATCTCCTTTAACCTGGTACGGTATTCTTTGGATTCTCCCTTACTCATGAACCTGTTCCTCTTTAAATATCTTCGTTCTCAGCTGTCTCTTCTTCCGTTGCTTTCTCTGCCGCATCTTCGCATACGGATTCGTCTGCCACATCTTCTACCGTCTCTGCAGCTTCAAATTCTTCCTGTTTTTTCTCCATCTCATCAATTCTCTGTTTCAACAATGCCATCTGTTCCGGAGTCATCTTATCCAAAAGCTCATCCAGTTCTTCCGGTGAAGATGTTTTTACTTTTACATTCACTTTTTCTTTTACTGTCGACTTGATGTTATGCTTAAGTTCTTCATTCAGTGCTTTGCCCTGTTCAACAGTCAGCTCACCCTTTTTCACCATCTCATCCAGAAGTTCTTTTGATTTCTCTCCTGTGACTGCAACTGCTCCGATTCCTGCAAGTAATACTTTCTTTAATCCGCTTCCTAATTTTTCCATAGGTCGTTCTCCTTTCGTTGTCTATATAGACAGGCTTTCCAAAAGCTTTGGAATAAATATGATCATTCCTGCAATTGCTGCCATGATTGCCGCGATCAGTACTGCTCCTGCCGCCGCATCTTTGGCAAGCTTTGCAAGCGGCTTTCTCTCTTCCGTGACCAGATCGACCACTGCTTCTACCGCCGTATTCACCATTTCCAATGCCATGACCAGACCAAACAATGTCAGGCAGATACACCACTCTACCGGTGTAATATGAAATACGAATCCTGCGATCACCACACAAACCATTGCCACACAATGAATCTTCATATTCCGTTCCTTCGTTACCACTGCAAATATTCCGGCAAATGCATAACCGAAGCTTTTATACAATGGATCTTTCTTTTGTTTCTTCATTTTTGCACCTGTCCTTTGTTTTCTTACATTTTAACACATTTTGCACAAATTTACACAAACATTGTATGTATTTTGTTTTATTTTAGAAATAATACGGACTTTTAAAGAAAAGTATGACCTTTTATAAATTCTGCATCCAGCATAATTTTTCTATCAAAATAAAAGGACAAAAATAAATACAGGGATTCTGCTTCTTATACCAAAATCCCTGTATTTTATCACCATATGCTCTACAGAACTTATATTCTATTATACATTCTCTGCATTCATTCCTTTGAGAATTCTCTGATTCTTCTCTTCCACATTCAGCTTTTCCGTAAATGCTTTCGTTTCTTTTACTATGACTTTGCTGAGTGCAAGCAAGGCTATCAGATTCGGGATTGCCATCAATGCATTGAAGATATCTGCGATATTCCATACTGCCGCAACCGTCATATATGGTCCGATGAATACACATATAATATAAAGCCATCTATATGCTTTTACCGCTTTCATATTCTTATTAAACAGATATTCCAGGCATCGTTCTCCGTAATAATCCCATCCAAGAATCGTTGTAAATGCAAAAAATACCAGACAAATCATCAATGCAAAGGATGCCACAACCGGCGGGAACGGAAGTCCCTTCTGGAAGGCCGCTGTCGTAATTTCCACACCTTCCAGTCCCGTATTCCATGTTCCTGTAATGACAATAGAAAGTCCTGTCATCGTACAGATTACGATCGTATCAATAAATGTACCTGTCATTGACACCAGTCCCTGTCTTGCAGGCTCTTTGGTCTGTGCCGCAGCCGCTGCGATCGGTGCGCTTCCAAGTCCGGATTCATTCGAGAAGATTCCTCTGGCAATACCTTTCTGCATTGCTACGATCATACTTCCCATTGCACCACCGGCCAGTGCGCTTCCGGTAAATGCTGATTTTACAATTGTTACAATAGCTGCCGGAATTGCGGTAATATTTGTCACCATGATAATGACTGCCAATACTACATACAGAACCGCCATGAACGGAACGACGATCTCAGATACTTTTGCAATTCTCTTGATTCCACCTAATACAACCATTCCGACACATACCGTCAGTACCAGACAGGATATTACAGTTGCCCATGAATAATCATTTCCAAATAATGCTACTGTATGCGCCATGTCCGGATCAAAAAAGTTACGGACTGCAGATGAGATACCATTCACCTGTGTAAATGTACCGATTCCGAACAAGCCAACTCCTGCTCCAAAGAATGCAAATATCTTTGCAAGCCATCTGAACTTTACGCCCATTCCATTCTCAATGTAATAAAACGGTCCGCCAAGTACATGCCCGTCTTCATCGATCGTACGGTATTTTACTGCCAGAAGACCTTCCGAATACTTCGTTGCCATTCCTAAAAATGCCGTCAAGATCATCCAGAATAATGCTCCCGGTCCACCTGCAGAAATTGCGGTTGCCACACCGACGATATTACCGGTACCGATTGTTGCCGATAATGCGGTACAAAGAGCTCCAAAGCTGGTTACTTCTCCGTGTCCATCTTCTTCATTTTTCACCATGAATTTTAACGCTTTCCCAAGATACCTTACCTGAAGAAGG
>OGXS01002069.1_pt1 | contig 11045 bp, 9 predicted proteins | sample 1576371 | NCBI WGS metagenome assembly OGXS01 (sample SAMEA3541475, study PRJEB24748) | human gut metagenome | biome: human gut; feature: human-associated habitat; material: faeces | place: China | collected 2012
AAAAAGGCACCGTCCTCCGTCAGTGCCTTTCTCATCTTTATGCTCTTTCCATTGCTTCTTTGTAATCTTTTGTATCTGTGAAGATCTCGTTCTTCCACGGGTTCTTTTTCTGTGCTTTTGCGCGTTTCAGGATGTATGCGAAGACGAATACATTCACTGCAAATGACAGTACGGAAATAATTCCCTGTGCGGTCGGTTCTGCGATAGTCGGCATACTGCTTCCCATTGCTGCTGCGATGCCGCCCTGTCCGTATACGGAAGTGACTGTTGTGAAACGGCTCGCATCCTGGAACAGCGGGAATACCTGTGCGAACATGCACCAGAGAGCCAGTGTGTTTGCACGGTTCTGAATCCAACCGCCTTTATTCCAGAGTGCTGCTGCAAAGGTAGGTGCAAGCAGAAGTGCCAGTCCGCAGTACCAGGAATGTGTCGGCAGGTTCAGATATGTATATTGGAAATTCCAGATATCATATGCAAGGACATATACCCAGATCATGTCCGGCCAAAGCATATCTTTTTTGTCTTTTGAGGAATAGATTCCCCACCATCCTGTCATACACAGGATATTTAATATGCCGGCGATTCCGTTGACCCAGTTCCACCATCCGCCATACAGCCATACGTTCTCGGATGACAGCCACCAGCGGTCCCCATACTCTGCCAGGGCCATTGCGCCTCTGACGCCAGACTCAAAGTCGCTTACGACCGCGATCAGGATATTGATTGCCACGATCACAAACGGGAACACCTTGAACCAGTTGGTCTTGCCGATCTTCCACTTATACTTCAGCATCATGAAACCAATACATCCCGCGGTAGCCGCGTATAGTTTTGCATAGTGGAACCAGCTGTTCATATGTACATAGGTAGGATTATTAAGCGCCCACTCCGCGCCGTTTGCCGCGCCAACATAGATGGCAATGAAGTACACGGTCAATGCTGCCGGCACGATCAGAAAGCAGAATATCCCTCCCATCTTCGTACGTCTTGCCAGTTCATTCGCAAGTATCAGTCCCGCAAATACCAATAGCCATCCCAGCAGCTGCCAGCCGGCATTCTCTCCATAGATTTGAAATAGCATGATTATCCCTCCCTCTTTCTCAGCATGCTTCTATTTCCTTGATATTAAATTCGTTTCCTGCCACCAGATATGTATTTCCACCGGAGCAGAATGGACATACCTTTCCGTGCTCCACCGTTCCATAGGTCTGATGGCAGTCCTCGCAATATGTCACTGCTGGAATCTCCTGGGTGATCAGTTTGGCTCCCCGCAGCAGAGACGATTTTTCAGATGCCCATTTCCAGCAGTCTTTTAAATAAGAATCCACTACGCCTGAGACTTCCCCGATTTCCAGGGTTACATTTGCCACCTGGGTAAGCTGGTTTTCCCTGCCCACCGATTCCAGGCTGTCGATGATATGAAATACGATTCCCAGTTCGTGCATAATCTACCGTTCCTTTCTATCACTGGCTCTTCCTTCCGAACTTGATCTTAAGTCCCCGCTTCATCGCATATGGCAGGATTGCCTTGAACTTATCCTCAGACCGGTACATTTTACTGCATTCCGGATGTTCGCGGTAAAGATGGATCGCGTCAAATTCGCATTTTGTCGTGCACACGCCGCAGCCGATACACTTATTCTCGTCCACGACAGACGCACCGCAGCCCAGGCACCGGGCAGTCTCAATCTTCACCTGTTCTTCCGTAAATGTCTTGCGCGCATCCCTAAATGACTTGCGCCGATCGATGGCGTCATCGATTCCCGGTATCTGGCGCGAGGAATTGTCATAGGCGTCCAGCTTGATATTCTCTTTATCCAGTTCGATAAACTGACGCCGGTTCCTTCCGATGGTAAGGCTGCGGCGCGGCTGCACAAACCTGTGGATGGAGATAGCCCCTTCCTTGCCCGCCGCAATGGCGTCAATCGCGAATTTAGGGCCTGTGTATACATCGCCGCCTACAAAGATATCCGGCTCGGAACTTTGATAGGTCACCGGATCCGCTACCGCCGCATTTCCTCTTCCAAGTTCTACTTTGGAACCATTCAGCAGTTCTCCCCACTGGATGCTCTGTCCAATGCTTAAGAACACTCGCTCGCAGGGAACCGTAACCGTATCTTCTTCATCATAGACCGGAGCAAAGCGCTTTTCTTCATTGAACACGGACAGGCATTTCTTAAATACGATGCCAGTGACCTTCCCATCCTGCGTCAATATTTCTTTTGGCCCCCAGCCGCAGTTCACCGCGATTCCTTCTTCCTCTGCTTCCTCTACTTCTTCTGCGGATGCCGGCATAATGTCCCTGCCTTCCAGACAATACATAGACACTTCCGAAGCGCCGCATCTTGTCGCGGTGCGCGCCACATCGATTGCTACATTTCCGCCGCCCACAACGACCGTGCGTCCCTCTATCGGATAGGACTCATCTGCTCCCGTCTTGCGAAGGAAGTCTACCGCCGTCATCACGCCTTCTGCCGTCTCGCCAGGGATGCCTGCCAGTCTTCCTCCCTGGCACCCTATGGCAAGATAGAAAGCCTGATATCCCTGGGCGCGCAGTTCATCCAAGGTGATATCCTTTCCCATCTCGATGCCGCAGCGTATCTCAACGCCCATCTGGCGGATAATCTCTATCTCCGCATCCACCACATCCTTTTCCAGCTTAAACGATGGAATGCCATACACCAGCATGCCTCCCGGCTTCTCATTCTTCTCGAATACCACCGGACGATATCCCTTCTCCGCCAGATAGAATGCGCAGCTTAGTCCGGCCGGGCCGCCTCCGATGATCGCGATCTTCTCTTCAAACAGCCGTCCTGTCGTAGGAGGAACGATTGGCGGAATATACCGGTTCTCTGCTTCCAGATCCTGCCGGGCGATAAACTTCTTCACTTCGTCGATGGCCACTGCCTGGTCCACCGTTCCCCGGGTACATGCATCTTCGCATCGGCGGTTGCACACATGCCCGCAGACTGCGGGGAATGGGTTCTCCTTTTTGATCAGCGCCAGCGCGTCCCTGTACTTGCCCTGGGCTGCCTTCTTCAGATATCCCTGTACCGCGATGTGCGCCGGACAGGCGGTCTTGCATGGAGCCGTTCCGGTATCATAGCAATTGATCCGGTTCTTATCCCGGTAATCCTCATCCCATTTCTCCGGTCCCCATTTTGCGCCGTCCGGAAGTTCATGCTTCGGATAGGAGACGGGACCGTCCTTGGTGCACAGCTTCTGTCCCAGCTTGACCGCGCCTGCCGGACAATACTCCACGCAGCGCCCGCAGGCTACGCAGTCCTGCGTCTCCACTCTTGCCACATAGGCAGAGCGGGACATATTGGGGGTGTTAAACAGTTGGGAGGTACGAAGGGCATAGCAGACATTCACATTGCAGTTACAGATGGCAAATATCTTGTTCTCGCCGTCAATGTTGGTAATCTGATGCACGAACCCGTTATCCTCCGCACGCTTAAGAATCTCCATCACTTCGTCGTATGTAATATATCTTCCACCCTTATTCGTCTCCACCACATAGTCCGCCATATCTCCTACCGCGATGCACCAGTCTTCGGGATCATCGGCGCAGCCTTCATCATAAGTCTGGCGGGACATTCGGCAGGAGCAGGGGCTTGCGGCGTATTTGCCGTCATACTTCTTAAGCCAATGGGAGATATGCTCGATATCAATGGATTGATTCTCCATCTCAATGGCTTTCTCCACTGGTATGACATGCATGCCGATGCCTGCGCCTCCCGGAGGAACCATAGGGGTTACCTTCTCCAAAGGAAGCCTGGACATCCGCTCGAAGAACCTGCCCAGTTCCGGATGCTCTTCCAATTGCTGCTTATTCATATTGGTGAATTCCGCGCTGCCCGGCACGAACATCGGAAGCACATACTGCTTCTCCCGCTTTGGATTCTCCCAGTTGTATTCGATAAGCCCTACCCGGCTCATTTCATCCAGCAAATCCTGAAGTTTCTTTTCCTCTTTCCCCGTAGCCTTCAGCATCTGCTCAAACGTCATAGGCTTTCGCACCTTCATCTTTAACGCTACTTCTGCCATCTCATCGGTGACGATACAGGCAAGCCCCCAGTATTCCGGATCCTCCGTAGTCACTTTATGGCCGATCCGGTCTGTGATCATCTGACCCAGCTGCAAAATCAATTCCCTTCGTTCTGACATTCTCTCTCTCCTCTCTGCTTATCTTTTTGTCCGCTATCCGTTCCATTCCTTTACCTGATCTCTCAGCCAGTCCGTCCATTCCTCCATGCCTTCCCCGGTACGGGCACAGATTGGAATGATCCGTGCATTGGGATTACGCATCAGAATATTCTTCCTGCATGCCTCCATATCGAAATCAAAATACGGCAGCACGTCAATCTTGTTAATAAGGACTACATCGCAGATGGAAAACATGAGCGGATATTTAAGCGGCTTATCGTCTCCCTCCGGCACGCTTAGAATCATGGCATTCTTTACCGCTCCCGTATCAAATTCCGCCGGACATACCAGATTGCCCACATTTTCCAGAATGGCAAGTTCCACATCTCCAGTCTCCAGTCCGGCAAGTCCCTGCGCCGTCATATCTGCATCCAGATGGCACATGCCTCCGGTGTGAAGCTGGATTGCCTTAACTCCGAGGCTGGCAATCGTCTTCGCATCCACATCGGAATCGATGTCTGCCTCCATAACGCCGATCTTCATCTCGTCTTTCAGCCGCTCGATCGTACGCGACAGAGTCGTCGTCTTTCCTGATCCCGGCGAAGACATAAGATTCAGCAGAAATACCTTCTTTTCTTTTAATTCTTTCCTCAGTTCCTTTGCACGCCTGTCATTATCCGCAAAAACACTCTGCTTGATTTCAAGAACCCTGAATTCTCCCATCACTCACAACTCCTTTTCTGGTCATACCAGTTTTTGTTATTTTTCTGTCATTGTATGATTATTATAATATTTTATAGAATATTTGTCAATTTAAAGCAATATTTTTGTGTATAATGCACTATTATTCTTTCGCTTTTTATGCATATTTTTTGTCTTTTCGTTTTTGGTATCTGGTTTAGCCAATTCCAATCATTTTTATCTCGTTTCTTTCCTGCTTGACGCAAGGAATAAGCCCAATTATACTTCTATATAAGGTCATACCCAGTCGGTTATGGCATGGAACTATATATCAGCAAGCATATAAAGGATATAAATGTATGGGAATCTTAGATAAATTCAAAAGAAAAAAGGAAGCTAACGAACCTCCTCAGCAAGAGGTGCAAGGCGAAAACTCAGAGGCGCCCGGCTGGGACGCCATTTCAGAAGCATTTGATGCCTTGTATCCTGGCCAAGAGAACCCCAGGCATTACGGAACACTGATAAAATGGCGGCTTGGCGGAAATGATCCTCTGGATGGCATCAGCATCTACGACGGAGGCGATTACTGGCATTTCATAACCTATGGACTGTCAGAAATCTATGAAAAGGAAACAGATGAACCAGAGATCAGCGGTTACGGGATGGAATTTACATTCAAGCTGGAAAAGGGCTCCTGCGAGGATGAAGAGGCGGAAATCAAGGGAATCTGCAGCATTCTTCAGTCCCTTGCCCGAATCACTTTTACAAAAGGCGAGTTGTTTCACGCGTATGAATTCGTCTATACCGGCCAGACCCAGGGCATTGATACGCAGATGAACTCCAACATTACAGGCTTTATTACGATTCCCGAGCCAAAGATCGAGAAGATAGACACGCCGAATGGAGCCGTAGATTTTGTAGAATTTATAGGCGTTACCAACGAGGAACTTCTAACTGTCAAGGAAAAGGGCCTCTCCGTCAAGGAACTTTACCAACAATTGGGTACTGATATTACAAGCTATCACAGAGACTCCATTATAAAAAGAGGACCGGAATAAACTCCGGCCCTCTTTTCATTGCTCCTGCATTTATCCGGCAGCCAAACTTTAAGATCTCTTCCGGCAATCCCTGAATCTTGCCTTTTCCAAAATGTATGTTTGTGCTATGACCGCCTATATCTATATCCGCATGCAGCAGATATTTCCCCCGACCAAGTTCCGTTCTAATTATAAATATACAGGGGAATTCCTCCAGATCGCTTTATTGCCTTTTTCTTTTTTCTCCTGTACAATGTTCACAGAGGCAGACATCAGCACAGGCCATTTGCGACGAAAGGAAGAATAAGATGAAAAAAATAGGAATTCTGGGCGGAATCAGCGCCGCGTCAACCGTACAATATTACAATAAAATACTCGACTTATATTACGAGATAAAAAAGGATTATTACTATCCGGAAATTTGTATTGAGAGCCTCAACTTCCAATACTTCACTGATTTCGAGAATCGAAACGACATGGACGGATATAAGAAATATATCATGAAAGGAATACGCAATCTGGAATCCGCCGGCTCAGATATAATCATAATGTCAGCAAATTCTCCACATTCCGTATTCCATGCTATAGAAAAAGAAACGTCGGTACCAATGTTAAGCATTGTGGATTCCGTCGGCAAGTACGCCCGGAAAAACAAAATGAAAAAGCTGCTTCTTACCGGCATAAAATACACAATGCAGGGATCCTTTTACCGCGACGAGTTAAAAAGTCAAGGGATAGAAGTCATCTCCCCATCCGATGGAGACCAGGATATCATAAATCATATTATCTTCGATGAACTTGCCCGAAATAATATAAAGGCCAGCTCGCAGGAACGTTTTTTATCCATAGTCGAAAAATATAGCGCCCGCTATTCTCTTGACGGCGTGATACTAGGATGTACTGAACTTCCTATGCTAGCAGGCACAATCACAGGGCCCGTTCCTTTTATCGATTCCCTGGCCATCCATTGTGCAGATACCTTGCATTATGTATTAGAAATTTAGCAGTGTTCTACTTTCCAAAGATTTCTTTGGCCTTGTTCATATTCTCTATTACCGGAACTTCAAACGGGCAGCGCTTCTCGCACGCCCCGCACGCGACGCATTCTTCTGCCGTATGGGGCAGAATGGCATAGTGCTCCCGTACCGTCTCCGGCACCTCTCCCTGGGCGATTGCCAGATTCAGGAACTTGGTGACAGAAGCCACATCGATTCCCTTGGGGCAGGGAGCGCAGTGGCCGCAGTACATGCAATGCCCCTTCCAGCTGATCTTGGGAAGTGCTGCAAATGCTGCCGCGTAATCCTTCTCTTCCTCCGAGGCATCCTCATAAGAGATGCTGATCTTCAAATCTTCGACCGTCCGGGCTCCTGACATAACTGTCGCCACCCCCGGGCGGGTTAATGCATAGTGAAGGCACTGATAAGGCGTCAGTTCCTTTCCAGCCGGGGACAGTTCGCTGCTCAAAAGGTCCCCGCCGCCGAATGCTTTCATTACCGTGATCCCCACTCCCAGCCTCTGGCAGGTTTCATACAGTTCCTGTCTCTCCTTGTCCATGTTCACCAGCGGCTTCTCATAACTTTTCTCATCCCACAGAGTTTCTATATCCTCGCTGGCCGGCTGAAGATCATAGCACGGATTAATACTGAACATCAGCACGTCAATCAAAGAACTTTCCACCGCTTTTTGCGCTGCCTGCGGGTTATGGCTTGACAGGCCAATGCATCCGATGGCGCCGGAGGCTTTCAATTCCTGCGCATATTTCATAACCGGGCCGTCTTTCACCTGCTCCCAATCTGCAAGCGAGTCTACATAATGAATCATGCCGATCTCTACATGATCCGTTTCCAGACGCTTCAGCTGGTCTTCGAAGGATGCCTTCACCTGTTCGATATTGCGCGTACGTTTATATTGTCCGTCATCCCAGACTGTGCACAGATGAGCCTGAAGGACGAATCGCTCCCTCCGTCCCCGAAGCGCGCGTCCCAGATTGGACCGCATATCCGGGTTGGGCGCGTACAGATCAATACAATTAACGCCTCCCTCTTCCATGACATCTACGAATTCTTTTACCTGCTCATAGGACTTGTCTACAAACCCTTCGCACCCCATGCCGATCTCGCTGACCTTAAGTCCCGTTCGTCCCAGTTCTCTATATTTCATGACTCTCTTCCTCCTTCATACACTCCGAAAGGACCAGCTGATAAACCTCCTGGAATGATCTATCATGCTCCTTGCAAAGTCTGACAACACTCTGGTATTCCGGATATTTCCTTTTCTGCGGGCCCAGAGCGCATACTTTTACCTGCGCATCCCCGAGGCTTGTGCGAACCGTCTCCATGCTGCGCGCGAGGACGCTCCTCTCCATCTGCTGCCTGCGGATGCCGATGGTTGTCGTCTCTTTAAATATGATCTCCTCCATCTGTCTTACATTTTCGTCCGTACAGATGACGTTCAGCTGATAAGCCGGACGGTTCTTCTTCATATAGACAGGCGTATAGCTTACATCTCTGGCTCCGGCCTCAAAGAGGCGGTCCATTACATACCCCAGCGCCTCTCCCGTGCAGTCATCCATATTGGTTTCCAGCTTCCAGATGCAGTCTCTGCCATAAGATGCCTGCCCTTCAATCAGCATGGCTCTTAGGATTCCGGGCCTGTCGTACTCTCTTTTTCCGGCTCCCATGCCTATTTTCCTTACGGAAAATACTTCCGGCAGCACCTTCGAGGTTCTGATCGCCGCTACGATCGCCGCTCCGGTAGGCGTCACGAATTCGCCCTTGGATTCAGTGATGCTAAGATCCAGATTGTGTTCAGACACGATATTCGCAACCGCCGGCACCGGCACCGGAAGAATGCCATGCTGGCACCGGATGGTGCCGCACCCTTCATACAGGACAGGGACGATGCATTCTGTAATCCCCAGATTATCCAGACATACGGCGACGCTGATAATATCCACGATAGAATCCACTGCGCCCACTTCATGGAAATGAACTTCTTCCAAAGGAACGCCGTGGGCTTTGGCTTCTGCCTGGGCCAATATACCAAAGATACGCTTTGCGATTGCTTTTGCTCCCTGCGTCATTGCGCCATTCTCTATGATATGCAGGATTTCCTTCATCCCACGGTGCTCATGGCTCCCTTTATGACTGTGGCTATGTACCGCTCCATGTCCATGCAGATACTCCATATCATGATCATGGTTTTCATGAGCGCTGTCCAGGATCACCGCAAAGTCGCAGGCATCAAGCCCGGATTTCTTTACCCTGCCGATTTCGATCTGGAAGCCTTCCACCGGCAGGCTCTCAAGCGCATCCTTTAACGCCTGCTGATCCGCTCCAAGGTCCAGAAGCGCTGCAGCCATCATATCGCCGCTGATGCCGGAATAGCATTCCAAATATAAGGTTCTATTTACAATCTCGTTCATTTCATACCCCCTGCGGCCAGATTTTATTTTCCATACGATCAGCCGCTGCTCCCTTCATTTTAGAACATATCTTCTCTGCCTGCAAATGTCTTTTTATCATTATGAATCATTCCCGGGAGGAATGAACCATAATGATACCACATGAGTCGCTTTATTCCCGGCCCTGTGGATTTTTCCCAATATGATACTCCCTTTTCAAGATTCTCATGATTGTCCTCGATGCAATATCAACAATATTGAATCCAAAGGCAATTGCAAGGCAGGTAGCCAGCAATACGATCGTCTCGCCAAGAGCCATTCCATAATCACGGCTCACGCAGCCATACATCATATAATACAAATTCGGTCCAGGAATCAGCGGGAATACGGATGCCGTCAAAAAGATCGTGGATGGCGCCTTATTGATTCTGGACATGATAAATGCATAAAAAGCCACAAACACTGCCGCAACCAGCGTGGCCAAAAAATTGCTAGGCCAGAAATGATAGATCACGACATAGATTCCCCATGTAAAAAAAGCCCCTATCCCTGAATAAGCCACCTGCCTCCCACGGATTTTAAACCAAAAGGCAAATCCAATACAGGCCACTGTACAGGATATCAGCTGAATCTGAACATTATGGTTTAGTACATACCCTTCCGCAGACACTCCATTAAGCAGCAGCATCGCAAGCGCAGTTCCACATGCAATGCCAGCCGCCCCAAGCATAGAATTCATGATGTTCAGCGTCCCGGATATAAAGTCTCTTTGCAGCACTTCACGGATTCCATTGGTGGTACTAAGACCGCTGATCAGCAGCATTACAATTCCTATCATAATTCGCTCAGGATGACTGCCAAGCCCCATCCGTACCGCCAGGATAATAATAACTTCTGACAAAATAGATAGGATCATATTATAGGCCAGCAGATTCTCTTCTCTTCTGCTAAGCCATCCTCCTACTATAACAATCATAAGCGAGACAATAACTGCAACGACCGCATCCGCAAAGTTGCACCCGAAGAATACTGCGAATCCGGTTCCCCCCATTACAGCCGCAAAATACTTCGTATACGGCTTCTGGGACTGCCTGTTCATGACCTCTTCGTATTTCTCGCGAAGCGTCTGTTCATCCGGCTTATTCTGGCATACATATCTGGACAGATTATTCAGATAATCCAATCGGTCATAATCTATATCTGTAGATTCAATATGCCGGACCTGAGTTATAATCTCGCCTTCTGGAGTTTCTACCGTTATCTGTATATTACTGGGTATCGCGAACACATCATAACGTTTAAAGCCGTAGCTTCTGCACATTCTATAAAGACTGTCATCCAGCCTGAAATTTTCCGCTCCGCAGATTAGCATCGCTTCTCCAATATCCAAAATTCCCTGCACGATTCTTTGGTAATCCATAGCCTTTTCCCCCTATCCTGGAATGTCACATGATGTTATCATAGCATTGTTTTCACAAGTGTCAACAAAAATCTTTTCTTCTTTCAAAATTAAAGTCAATTCATGCGCCGACGCATCACTGCGAAGCAAAGCGTGACCTTTCAAGGGATTGGAAAAACAACGAAGGACCGCCCTTAAAACCAGGCGGCCCTGCACTTCTTAATAGTCTGCTTATTCTTTTTGCAATTCTTCTACCACGGTTCCCTTTCTTCCGAACCGGAATGCCAGGTAAGGCACCAGCCCTCCCATTATCAGCAGGATTGGGAATACCACCAGCATCGGCGTGATCATGAACTTATACTGCATGAACCACATG
>OGXS01002072.1_pt1 | contig 11041 bp, 10 predicted proteins | sample 1576371 | NCBI WGS metagenome assembly OGXS01 (sample SAMEA3541475, study PRJEB24748) | human gut metagenome | biome: human gut; feature: human-associated habitat; material: faeces | place: China | collected 2012
AAATTGCGGAGCTTTTTTCATTTCAGGGCTTGACTTTTGTTTGCAGGACTCCAGTCATTTTTATTTTCGGGAATTTATACACCTGCCACTTCATCAGGCCGTGTTGTGAGTACGCTGTATAACAGGGTGTCTTTCGGAAAATGATCGACAAAGGGGATAATCACATTTCCGAAAAACAGAAGCCCCTCGCCGGGACCGGAATGGGTTACATAAGAAAGCTGGTGCGGGGAAATTCCCAACTGTTTCGCCAAAATCTGCCGGTCCCCCTGGGCTTGGTTCAGCATGTAGATAAAATCCGAGTTCTCAAAGATATTCTCAATCTCACGGGAGGCCAGCAGGTCTTTCACATTCTGCGTCAGGCCGCTCGGTATGCCGCCCCATTTCCTGAACCGTTTCCATATCTCCACGCTGAAACTTCCGGTCTGCCCTTTCAAAAGGAGATGGAATTCGTCGATATAGAACCAGGTCGTCTTGTGCTTCGAGCGGTTGGCGGTAACACGGTTCCACACGGCATCCTGCATAATGAGAAGCCCGATCTCTTTCAGGGCCTTGCCCAGAGATTTGAGCTGGAAGCAGAGTACCCGGTGGTTGTTCATGTCAATGTTGGAACGGTGATTGAACACATTCAGGGAGCCATTGACGTAGATTTCCAGCGCCGTTGCGATATTCTGCGCCTCCGGCTCCGCCTGTTTCAAAAGCAGCTCATACAGGTCGCCCAGGACCGGCATATTCTCCGGGCGCGGGTTCTGCAGGTAATCCCGGTACACAAGCCTCGTGCAGCGGTCAATGATGGTCCTCTCAATCGGGGAAAGCCCTTCCTTGCCGCCGATAATCAGGTCACACAGCGACAGGATAAAATCGCTTTTCAGTGTGATGGGATTTTCATCGTCCGAATAGTCCAGGTTAATGTCCATCGGATTGATATAGTTGGTGGAAGTCGGGGAAATGTCAATGACCTGCCCCTGGGCTCCAAACTGCTGTACCAGAGGCCCGTACTCATTTTCCGGGTCTGCAATAATGATGTCATCCTCCGTCAAAAGGAACACGTTGACGATCTCACGCTTGGCAGAGAAGGACTTGCCGCTGCCGGGCGTTCCCAGGAACAGGCCGTTTGGATTCTTTAAGTTCTTGCGGTTCGCCATGATCAGGTTATTACTTAATGCGTTCAGACCATAATAAAGAGCCTCGCCCTCCTGGAACAGCTCGCAGGTCGTAAACGGCACGAAAATGGCGGTGCTGCTGGTCGTAAGCCCACGCTCAATTTCAATCTGGTTCAACCCTAAGGCAAGAGAGGACATAAGCCCCTGTTCCTGCTGGTAGTCCAGACGTTTCAGGGCACAGTTATATTTCTGCGCAATACCGGAGGCAGACAGAATATCATTAAACAGCTTTTGCCGTTTGGAAGCGATATTCTCCACCAGCACCGTCACAAGAAACATGCGCTCATTCCGGCTCTGCAAATCCTGTAAGAGATTCTTTGCTTCTTCGCCGTAGGTGGCAAGGTCGGTAGGTATGATGTCCATGTCATACCCGGCACGGACCGCTTTCTTCTGTTCCTCAATGGTCATTTTCTGCAAATCGGACATCTTGCGCTTGATGTTCTTGATCGCCTGGGTCTGGTCAATGGACTGGATATGCAGGTTCACCGTCACGGCGTCGTCCAGGTCCAAAAGCTCCGCCAGCAGCCGGTCCGTCAGTTCCGGCGCTAAAATCTGCAAAAAAGACACCGCCCCGGAATGGTCGGCCACCCGGAAGGTCTTTCCGTCATTCGAGAACGACAGGCCGGAGGGCGCAATAAAATCCTTTGTGGAAAGCCCCGTTTTCGGCAGGTCCGCCCAGGTAAAATGAAACTTTTCCTGCCCGTCCGGGTGTAGCTGGCTGTGAAGGAGCTCCAGGCGTTCCAGCCCGTCTAACGGCTTTGCCTGCGCTCCTAAGGCTTTGAAATTTGCCAGCACGTCGGCCTCGATCCGCTCCAGGCGCATCTTCGCGGTGCGAAGGTCGTCAGCCTCAATGCCGAAGGTGATATATTTCCGCTTTGTAAGGCCGTTGTTGCCTTTTTGGAGCTGGCTCTTTAACATATCCCCATACTCTCTGCGGATTCCGTCATATTCGTCGCCGCGGATGGGAATGTCGATACTGCGGGCAAAATCCTGCATATTGGCCCGCTGGTTGATGAAAGTAAGCTGCACATGGATCGAAGCGTCAAAATAATTGAGGAAATCACAGTAGCCCTCAAAAATCTGCGCTTTGTCATCCGCCTGTGCAAGCTGGTAGTTAATATCAAAAAACTGCACCGTCTTGGTGTAGAGCTTATCCGTCAGCCGGCAGATTCCATCCCGGTACATTTCCTTATAGGGAATACTCTGCTGGACCGTCTGCGGGGCGTCCGTTTTCAGCCCGGCAAAAAAGCCGCCCTTTTTAGGCGGCCTAGTGCGGACAGTCTTATTTCCGCTTGTCTTTGCGTCGGCCCTGGTCTTTTTTGCCTGCCTGATGTTTCTTTGCAGACGTTTTTCCTGGGCCTCCTGCTGTTTGGTTTTTGGCAATCCTCGTAACCTCCTTCTTTGACATGGATTTATACAGGTTTTCCGTCCGGTATGGCCGTTTCTTCGGCCAGAGCTTATGGCGGAGCCTGTTTTTCAGAAGTTTCTCCGCCGGCTGTCCGTCCCGCTCATACATGGCGAAAAAGAAAAAGGGCATCATAAGCCCGATCATCAACAGCACTGCCGCCGAGTTGCCGATAGCGCCGCGGGTAAGGAAATATACCGGCAGCCCCACCAGTGCGGCCAGGCTGAAACAAATGAGCTGGCGCTTCGTCAGGTTAAACGCCAGCTTGGTCTTGACTTTTGTTAAGTCTTTGGGTACGGGTACATAGGGCATGTAAATTCACCTCCATTCATGCTGTATCTTACTGATTTCGTTCCTGCATCGTGACCGTGGATTCCACTTCATTGCCCCACACATCCCAGCCGGGGGTCTGCTGTCTTGCAAAAAGCTCTACCCTGGGCTGGTCGCCCATGAGCTTCACAATCTTATCCCGTACCTCGTCCGGCTTTTTGCTGTGCTGCTCGATATGGGAGATCACAAACTGATGGATTCCCGCGCACTGGCGTTTCGGGTGCCCCCTGGTCGCCAGTAAGCACACCTCCGCATTAGAGCGGGTCCAGAATCCCATCCCATAAAACCAGGAATCCGCTTTCCGGTTCTGTTTCAGCCAGAGGAAGGCCAGCGTCTTATATTTGAATCCCCATGCTTCGATCACCCGGAAGGCTTCATTGAGCTGTGGGAAGGTGGCCCATAGAAAAAGCGCACTGTCTCTGGCCGCAAGGTCTGTAACCGGCAGTGCGCATATTTCTTCTATGCTCATGGTGGGGTAATGGTTTTCCGCCACCCCATTGCCGCGTTTCATATCGTAACGCCAGGGCGGGTCTGCGTACACGATGCCATATTTTCCAGCCTCCGGCATTATCGGGCCTGCTCATTCTTGGCGGGAGCAGATTTTGCCGGCTGCGTCTTGACCTTGCCGGCATTATCCTTCAGGGCACCGGTCAAGGAAGGTTTCTCCGCCGCTCCCTTTGTCGCTTCAAGGGTGGCCTGCAAATTTTCAATCGCCTGGCCGTACCCTTCGATCAGGGCGTCGTTAAGCTGCCTGCGGAAATCCGCCGTCACCGGCCAGCAGACATCCCTCCATTTTCCCTGCTTATCCTGGGTGGAAGGCATGTTGACATACAGGCCGTTTTCACCGGAGCAGATGCGGAAGCCGTCAATCTTGAAACAGTCCCCAATCGTCACATTGGCGTAAGCCAGCAGGTTCCCCATCGGGGCAATCGGGCGCACAGTTACATCCAGCTTCAAGCTTTCACCCGTCTGTGCCTCCGGCTGCATGGGTTCGTTGTTTGTCTTACTCATATAGAAAAGTCCTCCTTCTTGTTAAAATATAGGTTGGTTACACGCTAATGCGAGTTAAAAATACTTTTGGATAGCGAGCCTGTCTTAAACAGGGCAAAGGCCAGCAGGACCGTATAGCCTGCCGTGCCCCAGATTGCGCCGTGAATGTCGCCGGAAGAAGGGATTGACTGGACCAGCACCGCATAAATTGCAACGCAGACCAGGATCAAAAACCCCTGGAAACCTAAAGCAAACAGGGAGCGCAGGTAATTTGTCCCCATCTGCCCCCATTCACGGTTTGCCATTGTGGAAAAGGGTATGGGTGCCAGGCTGACTGTAAGATATATTTCAATCATACGGCCATACACAATGACAAAGATCACGATGGACAACACCCACATGCACAGGTTGATAATGTTGGTCTCCAGCCACAGGCCGATCAGCTCCCACATCCCCATTGCTTCAAGCTGCGTTTCCAGGTCGGCCAGCGCAGCGGTGACGTCCATGTTCCCGTTTATCACGCCGGCGCTCTGGCTCACCACATTCTGGGCGACGTCAAACACCGCCATGACGATAGTAAAGCAGTTGGTGAGCAGGTATGTGGCAACAAAGGTTTTGAAAATCCACTTGAAGATGTTGAACGTATCAAAATCGTGCATGTTGTTCTTTTCCAGGATCATCTGGATCAGTTCATAGACAAGGACAAAAGTCAGGATAATTCCCGCAATGGGAATGACGACGGTTTCAGAAAGATTCTGGATCATGCTGAACACGCCGCCATTCCAGCCCTGCGGTGTCTGTCCTACCTGTGAGGCCACATCCGAGACCTGGCTGTTGACGGACTCAAAGATACCGGTGTATTGTCCTGTAATCGCTTCGATTAAGCCCTCTTTAATCCAGTCTGTTATCCGTTCAAACAGACTGCCCATTGGCTATTAACCGAACAGGCCGGAGAGCAGCGGGATCAGCGTGGCACCCACCAGCGCAATGCCGCCGCCAGCCATAAGCTGTTTCATGCCCTGGGATTTAGCTTGTGTACGATAAAGAAGCAATAGAAGTGTAAAATTTTTTGCCGTTCCCATCCGGCACTTGAGCTTTGTGTCGGATAGGTCGGGCATTATTCGTCGGGAAGTTCTACCTTGCCGACAAAGCTGTAATAAATATCAATGTCCTGTCTGCGTGTGCCGTTCTCGTCATAGCTGCACTCATGGACAACGATTTTTTCAATAAACTCCCGCAGCAGGGTATGGGTCAATTCCTCAAAGCTGGTGTACTTGCGGACAACTTTCATAAACTTTTCCGCATTAACCGTGGCTTCCTGTGCCTTTGCCAGTTCCGCTTGCAGTTCGGCGGCACGGCTCTTGACCTGTTTCTGTTCGGCTTCATAGTCTGCGGAAAGTTCCGCAAAGCGTTCATCAGAAATACGCCCGGTCACACTGTCCTCATAAAGCCGCTTGAAGATAGCGGACAGCTCCGCAATCCGCTTTTCGGCTGCGTCCAGTTCCTTTCGCTTGGCAGCGTTGCGGCGTTTGCCGCCGTCCTCGTTCTGCTCGATCAGCAGCTTCATAAACTGCTTTTCATGCTTGGCTGCATAGCTTGTCACTTTCCGCAGATTGGCGGTCACACCCGCAGTCAAAAGGTCGGTGCGGATAAAATGTGCGGTGCAATCGTGGGTACGCTTCTTGTAGTTGCCGCAGATGTAGCAATCCTGTTTTCGGGTTTTGTTCTCGTATCTCTGCTGATAGAGGACGCTCCCACAATCGGCGCAGAACAGCAAGCCGGAGAACAGACCGACTTCATCATAGCGGTTTGGACGCTTGCGCTGCTTGCGTAATTCCTGCACACGCTCCCATGTGGCAAGGTCAATGATTGGCTCATGGGTATTCTCGAAAATGACCTGTTTTTCTTCGGGATTTTCCACGCTTGATTTGACCTTGTAGGACACTTTCTCGGTCTTGAAGTTTACCGTATGCCCCAGATATTCCTTGCGTTCAAGGATATGGACAATCGTGTTGGTCGCCCACTTGTAGGGATAATCGGGGTAGTAACGGCGTGTGCTGCCTGTCCTGCGGTATTCCAATGTACCCGGTGTTGGGATTTGCTGCTCGGTCAATATACGGGCGATTTTGGTCGGACCGTTCCCGGCAAGGCACAAGCTGAAAATCTGCTTGACGACCGGGGCAGCTTCTTCGTCCACGATAAAGCGTCCGTCCTCACCTTTGAGATAGCCATAGACCGGCTGACTTGTGATAGGCTTGCCACTCATGCCTTTGCTGCGGAAAACTGCCTTGATTTTCTTGCTCGTATCTCTCACCATCCATTCGTTGAAGATATTACGCAGAGGGGCAAAATCATTGTCGCCCTGTGCGCTGTCCACTCCATCGTTGATAGCGATAAAGCGAACGCCCCTTTGTGGGAAAATCATGTCCGTATACATTCCCACTTGGAGATAGTTTCGCCCTAATCTCGACATATCCTTGACAATGACCGTTCCGACTTTCCCTGCTTCAATATCCGCAAGCATGGCTTGAAAACCGGGTCTTTGGAAGTTCGCACCGGAGTACCCATCGTCCGTGTACCATTGGAGATTGGTATAGCCGTTCTGTTTTGCATAGCTTTCCAAAATACGCTTCTGGTTGGAGATGGAATTACTCTCGCCCTGCAATTCATCTTCATGGGATAATCTCGGATAAAGGGCAGTAATGAGGTTTTGGGTTGTCTGTCTAATCATGGTTTCCTCCATTTCCGACAGCCAGCCCCGCTATTCCGTAAGGAAATTATATCACACGGGGCGGCTGTCTGTATAGCTGGTAAATGTGAATTTTGCTTCTTTATCGCCCGTCATTATGACGATTTTTTGGAATTAGGCTTGTCATGCAGTATAACTTGGCTTGTGTGTAGCTGCGGTTTCCGCTTCAAGCACTTTCATCATCTTGTCGGCTGCGGTGGCTGTGGTATCTTTCTTGAAAAAGCCGGACACAACAAGCACGGTGTTACCCATGCGGATCTCCGTCACGCAGTCCGGGCGGCGGTCGGTGCGGTCATTGTTATTCTGTTTGTTTTCTGTCATAGGCAACTCCTTTCACTTCAACAGTTCTTTTAGTCCATTGAGCTTGGCTTGTGCCGTTTCCTTTCGGAAGTTCTCGCCTGTAAAGAGGATAGGCAGACACATTTCAAGCACTCGGTCATAGATACGGGCGTGGGCGGTGTCCTGTGGATTTTGCAGTTCCGTAAGGCTTAGATTGGTGGTGACAATCAGCGGCTTTCGGCTGCGGTATCGGCTGTCAATTACATTGTAGACCTGTTCCAAACCGTACTCTGTGCCACGCTCCATACCAAAATCATCAAGTATCAGCAGAGGGAAACGGCAAAGACGCTCGATATATTCGTTTCGCCCCTCAAAGCTGGCAGTTAAATCATTCAGTATCGCAGAAAAGTTTGTCATGCGTACGGAGATTTCCTGTTCCATAAGGGCATTGGCAATGCACCCGGCAAAATAGCTTTTTCCTGTGCCTACCTTGCCCCACAAGAGCAGACCATAGTTGTTTTCTCTCATCTGCTCCCAATGCTCCACATATAAATGTGCCTTGCTCATCTGCGGGCATTTGCCGTTGTCATGTGCAAAAGTCCATTCCTGCATGGTGAGGTCGGTAAAGCCCCGGCGTTTCAGTTCCATAACGGTGTCAAGGTGTCGTCTGCGTTCCTCGGCGGATTCACATTCCAAACGCTTCTCCCGTTGGCAGTCACATTCTGTCGGGTGCTTGTCATGCCCCAACCATGCGGCGGTTTCTTTGGGAAAGTAGGCTTCTTTCGCCGTGCGGCACTTGCCGCAGTAAAGCAGACCGTCCTCGCCCGTGTAGTCCTCCGGCTCTGCGGTAGTAGTCATCATATTCAAAACGGTATCGGTAAAAAGTTCAGTCATAAACTCTCGCCCTCCTTAAAGGTGTAATCGGGTATGCCTTTTTTCGGCGGTTTCTTGGCTTCGTCCTCCTGCGCCCACTTGTATATCGTGGCTGCATGGCTGCGGTATTTCGTTCCTTTGGACGCTATATGAGTAGATAAGCGGTCAATATAATACTCCCATTTGTCGGGCAGTTCCGCTTTCAGCTCGTCCAGTTCCGTATCGGAAAGAAAAACATTGTTGTATCTGCCATAGCTGCGGGCGGGGGCTTGTCCCGTTTCTAACTCTCTCTCTTTTTCTATCTCTATATCTATCTCTTTCTTTATCTCTATCTCTGGTGGACGAATGTCGGACAAATGTCCGCCGTTTGTCCGGGGTGGTGGCAAAGCCTTGTTTGCAAGCCTTGCCGCCCGTTTTCGTTCCGCTTCGGTAGAGGATTGCCCTATCATCAGTTCAATATCGGTCATGTAGAGTAAGCCGCCGTGTAGCTGCTCCACAAGCCCCAACTGCTGAAAAATCCCTAACGCCCGTTCCACCGTGCCTACCTGCTGACGGGTAAGAGTGGCGATCATCTGTGCTGTGTAAGGGATATTCTCGTCAAGCTGCAACTTGCCGCCGTTTTTCAGCGATTTTAAGTACAGCTTCAAGAGAATGTTGGAATAGAGAATACCGTCTGGCATACTCTCCAACAGCACGATAGCGTCATCATCAAAATAGCTTTCTTTCAGTTTGAGGTAGTAATATTTGCGGTTATCTGCCATAGGCGGTGTCCTCCTTTGGTTTCCAACGCTTGGAGTAATACCGGTGGCAGAGGATAATCACGGTTCGGAAACTCTGCTTGCAATCGTGGGTGCAGCCCCGGCAAAGGTCGTTATAGGTAATTCGGTTTCGGTGGTTGAGGAAAAAGCTCCATTCAAGCCGCCGTTTGTTGCTCATGCGTGGCATTGGTACGCTCCTTTCTGCCGTTTCCGTGGGTATCACGGATAGGGCGGGAAAACTGTATCTTCTCGGTATCATTTTCGGGGATTTTTTGCCCTGTACGCCCTGCTTTGAGGTCGGGGAGTATTGCGGATAGGGGGTAAGGGCATATCCCTGTTTTTGTTTGGTTTCGGTATCATTTCGGGGCGGTTTTTAACGCTCCTGTTCATGCTTTTTCTGTCGGCTCGGCTCGCCGTGGTGCATTTGGGAAAGATTGCTTTTCATGGTCTGCAACTCCCGGACACGCTCTTTATTTGCCCGGTACTCGTTGTAAAGGGCGTTCTTCTCGGCGGTAAACTGCTCGATTTCAGCCTGCAACGATTTATAGGTGGGCAGCTTGGTAATGCCTTTTTGCCGAAAATATCTTACGGCTGCGTCTGCTATGATAAAGTCGCTTTCATGCTTTTCCCGGTAGGCTTTGCGTGCCTTATCGGTTTTCTGCTTTTTCAATCCGTCACGCACATCTCTTGTCTTGGCATAGGCAAGCACCTGTTTCTGCAAGTCCTTTTTCTCACGGATAGCCGTTTCAATGGGCTTCAGCTTGGCGGTGCTGCTGTGTAAATCCGCATTGGCAGACACAAGGGCTGCGTCCAGTTCATCCGGGGTAAAGCCGTATTGCTCCATAGCGGCAACGGTAGCCGCCATCTGTTTGAGATTGTGGACAGCCGCCCAACGGTCATAGCCGATACCTTTTCCCTCGGCTCGCTTCGCCGCACGGTCAACCATTCTCTGAATGTTGCCTGTCGGGGCGATTTTCTGCGTTTTTCCTCGCTCTGTGCGGTTTGTTTCAGCGGTATGGTATTCGGGTATGGGTACGGTCTTTTCGGCGGCTCTGTGGGCGTTCTGCTCCAAAAGAGTAAGAACAGCAGCACGGTCAAAATCATCTCCCAGTTTTCGGGCGGTAATGGGTTTCGTTCTGTCCGGGGTAAGGTAGGACAATCGCCCTCGGCTCTCTTTGACGGTCACGCCCTGTTGCAGAAGTAAAGCGGAAAACTCGTCAAAGGTGGTCGCTTCGCTCATGGCATTCCGTATGGTCTGCCGCAACTTCGCCTTGTCGGTTTCAAACTTGGTCTGCTTTACAGGCTTCCCCTCGGCTGCAAGGGCGGCATTTTCCTTGTCAAGTTTGGCTTGTCCTTTTTTATGCGCCCAATACTCACGCTCGGTAATGCGGTTTTTGCTGCCATGCAATAGGTCAATCTGATAGAGATTTTCCCGGTGGCACATCTCCATGACCTCGGCTTTGAAGTATTCCATAGCAGCGTCCGTACAGCGGTGCTTGCACCCGGCACGGGTATCTGCCGGTCTGTCCATGTAGGGCAGTAAGGGTACTTCCTCAATACGCAGAGAATTGATAACAATGTGAACATGGATATTGCCGCTGTGGTTGTGTCCGTCCGGGTGGGTACAGACAATGGCTTGGTGTCCTGGGAAATGCTCGGCACAAAATTCCTCGCCCAATGCTTGCGCCCGGTCTACGGTCAAGCCGTTGTCCGCTGCGTCCCGTGGGTCAAAGGAAATGATATAGTGGTGGCTTTTCACATCTTCCCGTTTTTGGTTCTTGCCGTATCGGAGATTTGCCCGCATACAGGCAACGGCAAAATCTTCCTCGCCGCAGTTCAGCGCGGCTATTCGGTAATCCTCCCGAAGTATGAGCCGCCCGGCTTCGTCAAGGGTGGGCTTCATGGTAAACTCGTCATGCTCAAAGGTTAGATACTGCTCGGCTGCACCGTAGTCCGCATTTTTAGAGCTGATATGCTTGAATGTTGCCAACAGCGTCACCTACCTTTCGCAAGACTTCAAACTTCAAGGCGGCAAGGTCGGAAATGGCGGCTCGCACTTCAACGGACAGCGTATTGTAGGGCGTTCCGTATTCGTTGAGGGCACGGGCGATCTGATTAAGGTTGCCGCCGATTTTTCCGTATTCGGCTATCAACTTTCCAATAGCGGACAGCAGTTCATCATTGACCGGGGAAACGGTAACAATGGGGCGAATGGTCGCCCTTGTAATGGCTTGTCGGATAAACTCGGCTTGGCTCATGTCATAATTCTTTAGCCGTTCCGTGAAGTCGGCATATTCTTCTTCGGTCATGCGTGTCTTGACTACATGGCTTCGGTGGGGCGTATTGTATCGCTTTCCTATGGGTATCAACTCCTTTCACTTACCGCCGTTTTGTGGGCGATTTTTTAAGTATTTTTTGGTGGGATTTTCAAGCGGCACAAGCCGCATAGCAGGGTTTGGGGAAGGCACTCCCCAACAAGATTCCCGCAGGGGCAAAA
>OGXS01002082.1_pt1 | contig 10958 bp, 7 predicted proteins | sample 1576371 | NCBI WGS metagenome assembly OGXS01 (sample SAMEA3541475, study PRJEB24748) | human gut metagenome | biome: human gut; feature: human-associated habitat; material: faeces | place: China | collected 2012
TGGTGATTATTCTTCCATTAATAACCGCTCCTTATGTATCAAGAGTTTTAGGATCACATAATGTAGGTGTATATTCATATACACAGGCATTTGCAAATTACTTTTATTTGTTTACTATGTTAGGCGTGAACAATTATGGAAATCGAACAATAGCAGCGGTTAGAGATGATCAATATAAATTAAGTAAGACATTTTGGGAGATTTTTTCTTTTCAATTTTTGCTGGGATTAATTATTTCATTTGGTTATTTTATATATTGTTTGTATTTTATTAGGACGGATAAAATTATTTATTTAATGCAGTTCTTTTATGTCGTATCAGGTGTTTTTGATGTAAACTGGCTTTGTTTTGGCCTTGAAAAATTCAAATTTACGACTATGAGAAGTACAATTATAAGAATAGGAATGGCTGTTTCTACTTTTGTATTTGTAAAAGACCAAAATGATTTGGCTATTTACACGTTTATTTTGGCTGGAGGAAATTTACTTGCGGTACTTGCCATTTGGCCATTTATAAAAAAACATGTAGATTTTGTAAGACCGACGATTAAGGGGATTCTTGTACATTTAAAACCTAATTTATTACTTTTTTGGCCGGTTATAGCAGTAAGTTTGTATAATATTATGGATAAGCTTATGCTAGGAGCTATGAGCACAAAAGAGGAAGTTGGATTTTATACTTATGCGGAAAGAATTACACAGATTCCAAACACCCTTATATTGGCGTTAGACAGTGTGATTATGCCAAGAATGTCTAATTTGCTAGCAAAGAAGGATTCCGATACGGCAGTGTTTCTTATGGATAATGTTATGATGTTTGCAATGTTAATGGCAGCGGCAATGTCGTTTGGACTGGCAGCTGTTGGACCAACTTTTGCTCCATGGTTTTATGGCGCGGAATTTTCAAGATGTGGACTATTTATTGTTATGTTAAGCCCGATCATTATATTTAAAGGATGGGCAGGGGCTCTTAGAACACAATATATAATACCGGCAAAAAAAGATCGCATTTATATTATATCTCTAACTTCAGGTGCAATTATAAATTTGATTATAAATTTTATTTTAATTCCGAAAATAGAAGGAATAGGTGCAGTAATAGGGACTATTGTTGCTGAATTAACAGTTTGTTCTATTCAGTTTTTTATGGTTAGAAAAGAGGTACATGTGACGGAATATATAAAAAACGGAATAAGTTTTTGCTTGATTGGTTTTGTCATGTACATAGTGATTTCTAATATTAGAAATGTATTTGATATACCGCTTGTTATTATGGGTGTACAAGTTATTTTAGGTAGCATCATATATATGCTTTTAGCAGTTTTATATATGATAAAAATAAAGAAGAATCCAACACTGGTAAATGAGGTGTTGAAATTGTTACATATAAAGAAAAAATTTGAAATGAAATAGGGAGGAGATTTTATGAAAACAATTGGATTTCCAATTAGTCACAAGGAGAATGAAAAACGTAGGGCAATAGTTCCAGAGGATATTAAAAAATTAACATATCCACAAAATGTTTATATCGAGAGTGGATTTGGTGATGTACTGTCATTAACAGATGAAGATTATAAGGATGTGGGATGTAATGTTGTTAGTAGAGAGGAGGCACTTAATCAAGATATAGTTTGTGATCCAAAGATAGGTGATGCAGATTATTTGAATGATTTAAAAAAAGGACAGACAATATTCGGTTGGGTACATGCTACACAAAATCGGGATATAACAGATAAAATAATTAATAATCAGTTGACAGCATATGGCTGGGAAAATATGTTCGAAAAAGGAAGACATGTATTTTGGCAAAACAATGAGTTGGCTGGAGAGGCTGCAATTTTGCATGCATTTCAGTGTTATGGACAATTACCATTTGGATTAAGCACTGCTATTATAGGAAATGGAAATACTGCTCATGGTGCAGTACGTGTCTTGAATATGTTGGGAGCAAAGGTTATGCAATATAACCGTCATACAGAGAAATTATTACGTGATGAAATAGGACAATATGATGTTATTGTTAATTGTGTCTTATGGGATACAAAACGTAAAGATCATATTATTTACCGAGAAGACCTTTCTAGGATGAAAAAGGATGCAATGATTATTGACGTAAGTTGTGATAGAAATGGAGGAATTGAAACAAGTATTCCAACCACTATAGAGAATCCTACATATAAAGTAGATGGTGTATTGCATTATGTGGTGGATCATACCCCGTCACTCTTTCATAAAACTTTTACACGAAATAATTCAAGTGTAATAATTCCGTATGTTGAACAATTGATGTTGGATAATCCAGGGAGCGTATTAGAAAATGCACTTTTATTAAAAGATGGAATAGTTGTTGATGAGGAGATTAATAGATTCCAAGAGAGATAATCTCTAAGAGGGTTTGGTTTGTATGCAATATTAATATTTAAACTCCAATTTTAAGATTTTAAGAATGATATATGGAGGAAAAGATATGAAAAAAGTATCAAGGCATATGAAATTATTTTTAGGCTTAGTTGTATTCATAGCGTGTATTTGTTTAGTGAAAATGAAGATGTTTGCGGCAGATTCATTGACAGTTGGGGAAGATTATTTGAAATCAAACATGGAGATGTCTCTTTATGACAGACTTGGAAGAAGTGAAATAGAATTAAATGAACCGGCATGTAGAATATATGATGCGATAGCTAAAAAAATAGATGTCATAGATTTATCCGATCTAGAGTTAAAAAAAGATGATATAAAACCATACTGGGAAGAAGCGATTTCATTAGATCCGCTTATAGAAGAATCTTACAATGGAATAAAATATACGAGAGTGTTTACTTCTCAAGATAAATTACTTCGTTTGAAAATCAAATATGGAGTATCGGAAAAAGAAGAATTCTTTGAAAGATATCAAAAGCTTCAATCAGCTGTATTGGGATATTTAGATAAAGTAGAGAATGGAAATAGCGAAGCAGAAAAAGTGGTGTATTTGCATAATATGCTAGCTGAGAATGTAGTTTATGCTAAGAAATTATCTGATGAGACGTATGAATCAACGGCATATACAGCATATGGTGCACTCGTAAATGGCTCAGCAGTCTGCGATGGGTATACATATGCATTTGATTTAATAAGTAAGTATGTAGGCCTTGATGCAATGAGAGTATCAAATCAAGAAAATACGCATGCATGGAATGCTGTGAAGATTGGTGGAGAATGGTATTTTGTAGATGTAATGTGCGATGATCCATATATTGCTGGTGAAGATAGAGAAGGAATATTTAGATATGAACGTTTATTGCGTACAGAGTCAGAATTAAGAGCTAGTTCGGATTTATATTCAGGTGAGTTTAAATATGAAAAATATATAGATAATTTTGGCTATAAGTTTTCGAATATGCCAACAGGAACGAATAGTGTACAAGCGTATGATAATGGATATTGGTATGTAGTTGGTAATGATGGGAAATCGATTAATAAGTTAGATATCTATGGGAATTTTGTTGAAAATATTGTTTTATTAGAAGATGGAAATATTAGTGCAATGTCTATACACAATAATAGAATTTATTTAACAAATAAGAGGACGCTGCTGATATACAATACAACATTAAAAACATTTATACCTATGTCTTATACACCGGCAGATTATCTGTTCTGTTATGCTGTTTATCTGAAAAATGATACTAAGTTAGTATTATATTATTTGAATTCTGAAACAAATTTTGTGGCCGAAGAACATGATCTTTCAGAAAGATTAGAGGTTGGGTTTATTAAAAATAAGGATGGAAATATATATTATCGGTATGATAATGGGGAATATGCAACTGGTGTGGTGGATATTAAAGGTGAAGAATATTACTTTGCAGCAGATGGATGCATGAAGACAGGCTATCGGAAGATAGGAGATAAGAGATATTACTTTGATCCGGAGAGTGGAAAGTCAATGACGGGAGTCTATAATACGGGAAGCTATGTATTTGATTTTCAGGGAAAAGGAGAAGTAGCAAAAGGCTTAACAGAAGTAGATGGAGAGTTGTATTATTTTCATCCACAGGACGGAAATGCGATGAAAGGCTTACGCATAATAAATGGGAAAAAGTACTATTTTGATGCGAAGAGTTACAAAGCAGTCGAAGGATTTATGAAAATAGGAAATTATACGTACTATTTCAGTCCGGATACCAAAGAAGCGTTAAAAGGTTTGGTAGAGGCAGAAGGAGAAGAATACTATTTTGATGCAGATGGCTGTATGAAGACGGGTTACCGGAAGATAGGAGATAAGAGATACTACTTTGATCCAGAGAGTGGAAAGTCAATGACAGGAGTATATAATACTGGAAGTTATGTATTTGATTTTCTGGGAAAAGGAGAAGTAGCAAAAGGCTTAACGGAAGTAGATGGAGAGTTGTATTATTTTCATCCACAGGACGGAAATGCTTTAAAGGGTTTACGTGTAATTGGAAATGAAAGATACTATTTTAATGATATTGATTATAAAGCAGAAAGTGGCTTTGTGACAATTGATAGTAATACATATTATTTTAATCCAATTACATTTAAAAGTGTAAGTGGAGAGGTTGAAATAGAAGGAAATATATACAGGTTTGATGTAAATGGTGTGTTGAAATAAAAGCAGATGAATATAATATGTTGAGCTATAAATAGTATGTAGATCAAAAAAGGAAAAGAATGTGAAAAATCGTGATAAAATGTCGAAAATTAATTTAATTATGAGTGTTATTAGTTTAGATATTGTAATAGTTATTTTATGTTTTAATTTGGGGAAAATATATTTAACAATAATATTAGGAATTGGAATTATAATAGAATTAAATTTATTAATAAGGTATTTGACTGAGAGAAATTTGACTGAAAAAAGTAAATTAGAATATTCTAATAGCACAAAAAGACATAGCGCAATGAAATTTTTTGGAAACCAACCATCAGCTGATGGGGGTAAGAATAGTTTTTGTGATATTCAAGAAGACTATAATGACTTTATAAAAAATGTTTACGAACCTTTAAGAGAGAAAGATCCTAATTATATAAAAAGAGAAATAATAGGAAAGGATTCATCAAATCAATATAATATATATGCATATACTTTTGAACCGCGATATTTTCAACAGCATATACTTTTGGTGAGTGGAATACATGCAGATGAAGAGGATGCTGTTGCTTCACTTGGAAAAATAATGCAAATAATTACGGAAGAATCGGGTATGGATGGTGACATATTGTATATGCGCCAAAATGTAAAAATAAGTGTTATACCTGTTGCTAATCCGTGGGGATTCTCACAAAAACCGAAGAAAAGAAACAATGTAAGTGGATATACGCTTCAATCCTTTGATAAAAAGAAGAATATTAAAGAAGTCGATTATATAAAGAAATATATAAATAGAATAAAAAGTGATTTATCATTTATGGTGGATATGCATACAACTACCAATGATAGTTATCTTGATTTTTATGGAGTAATTCACAAAAATTGTCCAAATGTAAGAACATTATTTCGTGTGAATTCATGGTTATGTGATCAGTATGCTAAAGAGGGAAGAAATGTTGATGATCAGTATTTTGGATATAGAACATCTTCGTGTACATTAAATTATTATTGTTATAAAGTATTGGGAATTCCATCGTCAACTTTGGAGTTATCTGATTATCATTGGGATTCAAAAAAGAATACTTCAAAGGTAATTACTATGGGAGTTACAATGTGGTTAAATTATATTATACAACAAGTTAATGATGAATATAAAAATATGGGGAATGATATTCCAAGTGATAAATATAAAAAGGTAAAAGGGTAAAAGGTAAACAAAATCGCAGGGTCAGACCCCATGAAAGACAGATAAACTCATTAGATTAAACATATCATGAATGATATAATGATGAAAAGTTTAATGGAGTAAAGAGATATGGATAATACAATAAAGGTCTATAAAGAGGAGAAAGAATTAAGAGAAAAGCGTTTGGCAGCGTATGCAGAAACAATACGGGAAAAGATAGAGATGTATTGTGGACACAAAACTGAGCTGTTTCTGGACAATTTGTGTGATCAAGAGGTAGTGTAAATTATTCTGTGTAAACCTCTCAGATTGATGATAAAATCGTAGGTTTATAGAATACTAAAATATAATGTGATGGGCTGAATGGCATCTCTTGCTGTTCAGCCCGTTGTCTATTTAGTAGCATGGATCTTATTGTATGTCAAGGGCACCCGATAAAATCGGGTGTTTATTTACCCTTGATATGTGATTGGATCTATGCTTAGTCGATATCCACCGGCTGGATCCGATCCCCAAAATAGATGCATAACTGATCCAGTGTCAGACCCCAGTCCCAAGCCTTTCCGGTCCATTTTTCTGTGACATCCATCATTGCCAGATAGAGTATCTTGAAAAGAGCATCATCCGTCGGAAAAATAGTCTTGGATTTCGTAACCTTGCGTAGCTGGCGATTAAAATTTTCGATGGAATTTGTAGTATATATTAATTTACGTATCTCAGATGGATATTTAAAATATGTGGATAATTGTGTCCAGTTATTTCTCCAGGATCCAATGGAAGCAGGGTACTTTTTACCCCATTTTTCTTCCAGATCATCCAGGGCTGTGAGTGCAAGATCCTCTGTATCTGCTTTGTAAACCAGCTTTAAATCTGCCATAAATGGTCTTAGATCTTTGTAAGAAATAAACTTTGTTGAATAACGGATCTGATGTACAATACACCTCTGGATCTCTGCCTGCGGGAATACTGCATGAATCGCATCCCCGAATCCGGTCAATCCATCCACAGATACGATCATGATATCCTCTACACCTCGGTTTTTTATCTCGTTGAGGACGGACAACCAGTATTTTGCACTTTCATTTCCTCCTACCCACATGCCGAGGACCTCACGTTTTCCGTTCAGTTTAACACCTATAGCAACGTAAACTGCCTTTTTTACCGTTCGATTGTCCTCCCGAACATGGAAATGTACCGCATCCATAAAAACAATGGCATATTTTCTTTCCAGCGGCCGGTTTTGCCATTCTTTTGCGATAGGAAGGATTCGATCTGTCATATGTGATATCATTTCTGCGGATGCATCCACACCGTAAACATCTTTGAGATGAGCGGAGATATCTCTTGTCGTCATTCCTTTTGCATACATAGAAAGTACCTGATCTTCAATGTTTGAGATATCTGTCTGATTCTTTTTCACAATCTGCGGTTCAAAATCTCCCTTTCGATCTCGTGGTATATCCAGATCGATCGTTCCCATTGAAGAGGTAACAGTTTTAGGACTATAACCATTACGGCTATCGTCTGTCTCTTTGTTCTTGTAGTCATACTTGGAATATCCAAGGTGATCATCCATTTCAGCTTCTAACATACCTTGCAGCGTTTCGCCTAACAGGTCTTTCAGCATGTCCTGGATATCCTGAGCATCCTTTGGTTGATAGTGTTCCAACAAGCTGTTGATGAACGCTTTGCGTTCTGGATCCATTTTTCTTCTTCGTGCCATAAAAAAATCCTCCTGAATTGATATTTATTTTAACATCAATCCAAGAGGATATATAGCTCTTTTAGAGTTTACACAGAATTAATTACAGTCTCGATCAAGAATCGGACAATTTAAGAGATCATAAACAATACATTCTTGCACATTAACAATATCGAATCATTATAATTTTATAAGGGAAATTGACTATATGAAGAAAGCGATAATTACTTGTTCCAATTCTACAATTGAATTATACGAATTTGTCGAAGCCTTTTATTTGGTATCTCAAAAAGCAAATACAGCATTGGAATTACTTCGACAAGGCTTGCCTACATGGGTTTCGCCGGAAAAATATGATGAAATGAAGATCTCTCTATGGGTATATAATGATACAAGAGCTAATGCATTGTGTCATTATGAAAACGGAGAAAATTATATAGCGTTATCTGTGGGCCTATTAACAGCGTTTTGGAATGAAGTTGAAGATTTTGTTAGTCAGGATAATTTGACTTCGGTTTTTAAAATTAGTGAAGAAAATCGACCAATTTTTATGGATAATGTATATTTTTACATGCTCAATTTTACCATTGCGCATGAGTATGGACATATAGCACATGGACATCTTAGAGAACAAAAAGGTGAAAAAAGTATTGATGAGACGTTTAGAATGTCAGATGTAGCTAATGATAAAGACCGAAAGGTAAAGAATTGGACTACACAGTTAAAAGAATATGATGCGGATTCTTTTGCGGTAACAATACAAGCGGTATTGTTTTTGCAGCAATGGCAGGAGGATATAAGGGTAAATCTTGCAAATTTTGATAAGATGTTTATAGCAAATTATCTTTGTTTCCGAACATTTGCAGAAAAAACAGGAAGAAAATTTGCGGATTATTTTGATAAAAGTATTGATGAATATGATCATCCGCATCCTGGAATAAGAATGTATTATTCCTATATTCATTATTCTTACTGGATAGGAAGATTTCGAGATTTTGGAGAAGATACAATGATAATTCTTGGAAGTGGCAGCGATGCAGTTATTTCATATGAGAAAAATGTGTTGGGAAAAGAAAAAATTAAGGAATGCTATTATTCAGTTGCATTTACTGAAAAAGGTGCGCAACATGTTATGAATCTTCATAATGGATGGCAAGAGAAGATTGAGCATTTTAATGAGTATGCTTATATGGAAATTGAAAAAATGGATATAATAGATAGCATGCCGGTTTCATTAGACAAAAATGGGAATTTTGTAAATAAGAATTAAAAGTTTGTGTATTATAACATACTTCTTTAAGTACATAACAGAGCGGAAAGATATGATAGCTTGCAAATGTCATCATGAAGGACAAAAAGCGGCGGCAGATCCTAACGAAAGAAAGGATGTGCCGCCGCTTTTTTGAAAAAGAATTAATCTCTCTGGAATAAATCGCGGGTATATACTTTATCTTTCACATCATCAAGAGATGAGTTATAACGATTGGCGATGATAGCCTGTGACATTTCTTTGAATTTATTCAAATCATTCACAACTTTGCTTCCAAAGAAGGTTGTGCCGTCTTCAAGAGTTGGTTCGTATACGATGACAGTGGCGCCTTTTGCTTTAATTCGTTTCATGACTCCCTGGATACTGCTCTGACGGAAGTTATCAGAGTTGCTCTTCATGGTAAGGCGGTAAACGCCGATGACGCATTCTTTTTCCTGATCAGCGGAGTAATCCCCATGATTATTATAATCATAATAACCGGCAAGGCTGAGTACACGATCTGCAATAAAATCTTTCCTTGTACGGTTACTTTCCACAATAGCAGACATCATATTCTGAGGCACATCATTGTAGTTTGCCAGAAGCTGCTTGGTATCTTTCGGCAAGCAGTATCCGCCGTATCCAAATGAAGGGTTGTTATAATGTGTTCCGATACGAGGATCCAGGCATACGCCGTTGATAATCTCCTGAGTATTGAGCTCTTTCATTTCCGCATAGGTATCCAATTCATTGAAGTAAGACACACGCAGTGCAAGGTAAGTATTTGCGAAAAGTTTTACTGCTTCGGCTTCTGTGAATCCCATGAATAAAGTATCAATCTGGTTCTTCAGAGCACCTTCCTGAAGGAGTGCTGCAAATGTGCGAGAAGCATTTACCAGTCGTTCATCGGATTTGTCTGTAGAAACGATGATACGGCTTGGATACAAGTTGTCGTACAATGCCTTGGATTCTCTTAAGAATTCGGGGCTGAAGATGATATTTGATGTATTATATTTTTTACGGACAGACTCTGTATAGCCAACCGGGATCGTAGACTTGATGACCATAATGGCTTCCGGATTTACTTTTAATACAAGCTCGATAACGGCTTCTACGGCAGAAGTATCAAAGTAGTTCTTCTTGCTGTCATAGTTTGTCGGTGCAGCGATAACTACATAATCTGCATTTTTATAAGCTACTTTGCCGTCTAATGTAGCAGTCAGATCCAGTTCCTTTTCAGTCAGATATTTTTCAATATAATCATCCTGAATCGGTGATTTCTTATTATTGATCATCTCTACTTTTTCAGGAACGATGTCCACTGCAGTGACATGATTGTGCTGTGCAAGCAGAGTGGCAATAGAAAGTCCGACATATCCGGTTCCGGCTACTGCGATATTCAGCGGTGATGGTGATGGAAGCTTGTTGCTGCTGTTGTCAACGAATACTTCATCCGGCTCGAATCCGAGTGTTTCACCGAGTTGTTCCAGCTGTGGAATGGACGGGAGGTAATCCTCCTTTTCCAGACGTGAGATCTGGGCGCGGTTGATGCCTGTGGCATCAGCCAGATCCTGCTGAGTAAGTTTCAATTCTTTTCTCTTCGTTGCTACCAGATTGGCAAGGAGAGAGGTGGATAATTTTTTCATGTGGTACGGTCCTTTCTTTTGTTTGGTTGAATTGTTATTTATGCATTTAAATTGTGCGAATGTTAATTAAAATAACGTTATTGTAATGCTTGTGGCATTTGTAAAACATATAAAGTATAGTACATATGCGGGGAAATGGCAAGGGATAAGTTGTGGAGAGGTGAAAATAATTTTGTGGGGAGATAGATGGTGTTAATTGTAATAACATTTGTCCGTTGGGGCCCATCGGGGACGGGAATAGTGGCTTTTTTTGTGTCCCTGGTGGTATTGTGTTACATAGACATATAAACTGGCTGAATATTACGGTGAGGCACAAGAATATTTAATCGCTGACTTGAAAAAGTAAATTTCAGTGCCGAGGGGCAGTGGAATCTAAGAATTCATTTTAGGAAAGGAAGAATAAGTAATTTTGAGTGTTCTCATATGATATTGGATAAGGTATAATTAGTTTTAGAAATAAATAGAAAAGAGACAATTTTAAATGATTAATTATAGTTTGTGGGAAGAAAATATAAGGAAATATTCGTGGTCAGACCGTGCGCCCAGTTAAGGGCATATAATCCGGCAGGTGGAAATCCTGTC
>OGXS01002084.1_pt1 | contig 10952 bp, 8 predicted proteins | sample 1576371 | NCBI WGS metagenome assembly OGXS01 (sample SAMEA3541475, study PRJEB24748) | human gut metagenome | biome: human gut; feature: human-associated habitat; material: faeces | place: China | collected 2012
GCCTCGAATCCCCAGCTCTCCGCCAGTCAAACAAGACAAGCCCGGTTTCCTTTGGGAGCCGGGCTTCTTGGCATCGAGCGCGCTGGAATATGGCTAAACTCGCTACGGCAGTAGCGACCGATGCACAGCACTGAGCTCGTCGCGCGCCGTGATGCGCCACATATGGTAGACGCAGCGACTAGCAAGGTAGTGAAAACCGTTATCTGTAAGAAGCACCGTCGCATCGGCAACCTGGCTTGCCGTCTCGGGGCTCGGAGGCACGGGAACACCCATCTGCTCGGCCCGAGCTGCTGCCTCGCGCAACGTCGGACGCTCCGAGCGGCCCATTTCCGCCAACAGCTGCGAAAGCTCTTCATCGGCCATGGGGGTGATGTGTTCATCGCGCGGCACCAACCGATAGCACCCCATTGCCGTCTCACGATCCCCCAGCACCCAATAGGCGAAAGCAACACGATAAAAGAGGTACGCAATGGAGCTTCGATCATAGGCAACGCGCAAGCCATTCTTGGCCACGTCGATAACCTCTTGGAAGCGCTCAAGCCGTGCAAGCACGTTCACCAGCATTGAATATGATTGCATCGAGGTCGTCGCCAGGTCGAGAAGCTTTCTAGCCTCGGGCAGCGCGCGCTCGAACGCCCCTGCGCCCATATACAGGTCGCAAAGTTCGTACCGGGCGAAGAACAGGGCATCGGGTGCACGGTTGATGCGCACGGAGCGGTCTTCTTCGAGCACGGGCAGAAGGATGCGTCCGAGATGGTTCTCGCAGAACCGTGTGATGATTGGCCGGTCGCTCATGAACTCCACAGCGGCACACCGCGCCTCGAGCTCTTCGATGAGCTCCGTATAACCCCGCTCCGCGCGAACAGGGTCAGACGGCGCAGATGCTCGCAGTTCGTTAACTCGAACCATATATGGATCATCCGGCACCTCCATGACCTCAAGCTCGTCAATCGAATCGGCGAGCAGCAAATCCTGTAGGGCACGAGGCAGCGGACGCATGTCCTCACGCGGAGCCGCCTGCAGAGAAGCCGGAATATCCTGCTGCATACGTTCGGGAGTAACCGAACGAGACAACCGCTCCGTTGCCGTTTCGCATGAAAGCGGGGCACCGTCGAGCTCACTTGCAAGCGGCATAAGGTGCGTTGTGAACTCCGTACGGTCGAACGCAACGGAAAGCGAGGCGTCGCGCAGGGCGTCCCACTTCTCTACCACGAACCGCCTCATGCTCAAGCTCGACGAAAATGCTGCAGCAGCTAGCACCAGCGCCATTCGATTGGCGTACTCGATGGCATATCGAGCCCGTTCATCGTTGTCGATGGACACCCAAGCACCCTCGAGCACATCGAATCGTGATGCCGGCATACTCGAAGCTTGAGGCACACCGAACCGAACGCGGAGCTCCCGGGCAGCACTATCGAAGCGGTAATCGTACTCAAGGCGCACAATGAGCCCCAAGCGCTCACACGAAGAGGCGAAGCGCGTCCGCACGTCCCATTCCCCTCCAGGCCGCGCGGCGATATGCCCCGGCTGAATCCATGCATTTGCAGAAATCGCATCATCCATCAGCCGCTTGGCCCACGATGTAATACCGGAGAACGCCGCCTGGTCGTAAGCGGAGCAAGCTTCTTCCGAGGGTGATGCGCTCGCTGCGCAATGCGCAAACCCCAGCATCCCCAGCACGCGATGCAGGCGGTTGATAGCCGCCTCAACCGCATAGATGGCATCTGCTTCCCCCGCAGAAAAGGCCGTATGATCGAAGTTGATGTAATAGGCGTCCATGCGCTCGATATACGCGAGCGCAATCGAACTCCGCTGCATAAGCGTCCGGAGGAAATCGACATCAATCTCGCCGAAAACGCGGCGCGCAAAGCGCTCGATGCCCGAGGACCGATCGTGTTCGCCTATCTGATACACCACGGCGTCGATGGCATCTGGAAGGGGTAGCTGGGAAAAGGCCCCCATGATGTCAACGGGCTCGTCGAGCGGATATGCCCTCATGTCGATAGAGATGGAAGGGCCTTTTCCTACATTCCGCCGCTCAGAATCAAACACGCAATACCGTAGGTACATCGATGCCATAAACGGACGATACGTTAGGCTGCGTGACGTGTTCCATGTCTCGGAGTCACTCACCTCGCGCATGGTCCCTTTAAACGAGCCGCGATACTTGCTCAAGGGTTGTAGCGAAGCCCCTTCCCCGCGTATGAGCACCGTTCCAGAATACCCACGCTCATCGGGTGTAACGGCGAAATCCGGGCACGCTGCAGGCGCAAGCGTGATGGGCTGATCCACAGGAAACACCGCGCCCTGGTCATCGATGTAGGCAAGGAACGAGATGCTCCGTGCGTTGTTGAACTTCACGACATAACACGATCCGTGCGCCGGCATGGGAAAGGAGCTCCACACAACCCCGTACGTCGTACCCTCTTCCTGCCCAGGAAGCGAAGGCAGATGCTGACGCTGTGCCAAGACAGAAAGCTTGTAAACCTGTGTCTCCGATGCTTGTTCTGCCATGGCAACCTCCTCGCCTCACGGCCACCAAGGCACGCGGGCACGGATGCCTCCCAAGATGGCTTGTCATCTTTCATTGTGAGCACATGGAACACGAAGCAATGCGACGTTTTCGTATCAGGTCGGTTTAAGCCGCCGAACGTATGCGCTAACAGAAAAAGGGCGCTCCGAAGAACGCCCTTCAATCTCAACTGGTGCGGCGTATAGGATTCGAACCTATGACGTTCTGATTCGTAGTCAGACCCTCTATCCAGCTGAGGTAACGCCGCAACGCGCTAACTATAATGGCATTCTCCCCCGGGTGCGTCAAGAGATTTTTTTAAAAAAGTTATCTCCTGCATGATGTTGCATTGTCAAAGTACGAAACTCGCTGGTAGATTACGCGGGATCCACAATAATGATTAGAATCGGCGCATATTCGGCATGCGCCCATCCCCTTTTCTATCGAACGATGGGGTGCTCGGATACCTCATACGCCACCCCTAAGCGCCGCATGAGGGCACGGATGCGTATAGATGCGTCGTATCCGCTGTATGCCGCCGCAAGCAAGTTGCTAAGTTGCTGCACGCCCTCTGCATGGAGATACTCCAGCATGGGTGCGATGGCCCGCGGCGAAACGGTCACCTCTACTTCGTGCGGAGACTCTTCGAAGCACCACGCCGTAAGCTCGCCCTCGCTCATCTGGTGAATTACCAGCCCGCCCTCCTTCGTCGCCCTGCAGGAGATGCGCAGCGCCTCTTCATCTTCTTCGCTTTCGAACAGCAGAACCTCATCGTTGCCCTCGTGCCTCATAGCGTCCATCTCCTTTCTCCAGCTCCCTTCCCTGGCTCCATTGTAAGAGCTAATAAGAACACTTGTTCGTGGAACTTTTGTTCGTATATTTGGGAGATGTCCGCACGATGTGCTATAGGAAGACGGACCTCCGGCAAACCTCGAGCAGCCGAAGGATCGTGCCGTCTCTTACTAGGCATACCCTGCTAGGGAATACTCTTCGAATGAGTTATCTATCTATTGCCTTTCGTACGTGGCCTCCTGCAAGATCAGCCCCTCAACGACAAGCAACCATATAATCCTCGCGGCGATATCCAGACTCATGGAGGCGACGAGCTGAGAAGCTCTCATCTAGGCTATTTCCCGTTATCGAGCAGAGCGACGATTGCCAGATCCACAACAACAAGGCCGTATATCACGGCTATGGGAGCCCAAAGCGCCAGCAAGCCAGCAGCGGCGAGCAGCAACACGAGCCCAACCACGGAGGTTACGCCAACGCGTATGAAGGTCACTTCGACTCCGTCAAGCGCTGCAACAAGCGAAAATCCCGTACCCAAGAGCCCGGAAATGGCAGCCTCCACCATCGTGAACGACCCCGGCGCACATGCATTCACCAGGAGCATGGTAATGAACGAGCATGTCTCGAGTATCCCGAGCGCCGGCAAGGCGTCGAGCACGGCGAGCACGAGGTTCGAAAGAGGAATCCGATCGCGAACGAGCGTTACTCGCATATCCTCACGAAACGCCAGAGAAAGCTCGCGCAAGAAAGATAGGGAGGCGAGCGCCATGAACATGCCGTATGCCCAAGCGACAATCACAACAGGCGAGGACGCGTGGGCAAGCGTCCACGCGCTCAGCGGCACGATAAGCACGCCCATGGCAACGATTCCCAGCAGGCTCTCAAACTGCCGCGCATGCGAAAGCGCAGCGCGCGTAATCGCCGCGGCGGGCCCGCTCGCAAGACGAAACGTCGGACGCAATCGACGATGCGCGATACGGTAACGGCGACGCAGCTCGCGATACTGGTCGGGAGCCTGGAACGCAAGGCGTCGCACGCCAAAAAGCGCGGCATCCGCTGCCCCCTCCTCGATCGCACAGGCCAGGTCGGCCCGATTTGCCCCGCACACAAGCGCAGCAGCGCTGCAAGCAACCGCAAGCGCAAAGACCCCCACGGCCACCCCAGGAACCGCAGCGTGCACACCATTTGCTGCGCTGAAGGCATCGAGAGAAGCCCTCCATCCCGCGCCTGAAACAGCAAACGCGGTGCCTGCACACAGCAAAATCTCGAACGCAAGGACACCTATGCTCCAAGCCGCTCTCCTAGGCCCGCGCTTTGCGAAGGCTAAGCGAACATAGCCAGCGGCGCGCGCAATCAGAAGAGCCACAGCAACGGCGCAGGCCACGGTGCTCGATAGCGCAAGCGCATGGAGCTGCATTCCAGCTGCGGCACAGCCGCTACACAAGATCCAAACGCCAAGCGAGGTTGCGAAGCTGAACGCGAGCGTCCGCGGCATCGCATCGATCAGGGCAACGAGCCCGACGGAGCGAACATAAGGAACCAGAAGCCATAAGTCCGGGCTGATAAGGCGCAGCGGAGAACGCCAGAGCGCCGAGACCGTCGAGCGAACGAGCACAGCCAGGAGAGCGAACACGAGCAACGCTCCCGTTATATCAAGCAGAATTGTCCCGCCAAACGCATAGGCTTCCTCGACACTCGACACCGCAAACATCCAGGCGCTCGCTGTCCACGCCCCGAGCAACACGAGGAGATATAGGTAGTACAGCTTGTCGATGAGATCGGGCTTGGACTCGATGTCCGCGCCAAACATGTAACCCCAATAAGCGCAGGCACTTCGTATGTGGCGAACCTTGAGCCACACCAGCAGCGATGCCTCATGCATGAGAGCCCCCATCGCCCGCAGCAGTCGCGCAAGGCCCCGCGACTCCACCGGAGCACGGCCCCGCGTCGCGTGCGTCTGGCTCCTCGTTGCAACCGTCCGGCCTCGCGTCGAGCTCACCCGGGGCCTCAACGTGCGCGCCCGGCCCTGAGGCCCCTCCCGCGACCACGCTGTCATGTGCGTCGACTTCACGCAAGCGGCCGTCGCGCAGGTCGTATACCACATCCGGCGCGACACCAGGAAGTTCGTGATGGCAGCTCAAGAGCACGGCCGCCCCGTCGCGAGCCGCCTCTTGCACCAGCTTTCCCAAAAGCACCCGCGCATCGGGGTCGAGTGGCCCCGTTGGCTCATCCATGAGCACGAGCTTCGGCTTCATCATGAGTGCGATGACCAGCGCGAGCTTCTGCCGCATGCCGCGCGAGAACGCAGACGGATAGGCATTGCAGAACTCTGCAATGCCGAACGCTTCCAGCATGCGCTCTGCCCTATCCGCCACCTCACGCTCCGCACGGTTTGCCCGCAGCACGAAGTCGATGTGCTCTCGCGCCGTCAGGTCCTCATAGAACGCAGGAACATCGGCAACGAAAGCAATCTGCCGGCGGATGGCGCGAGACCGCCCCGTAAAACGCTCACCCAGCACATCGATCTGGCCGGAGCGCGGAGACATCCATCCCGCCAGGCACTTGAGCAGCGTCGTCTTGCCCGCTCCGTTCGGACCGGTCAGATAACCAATCTCCCCCGCATAGAGGGCTACATCAACCTGATCCCAAACGCGCTCGGAGCCATACCCGAACGAGAGGCCGTACGCGTCGAGAACCGGAAGCTCGGCGCGTTGTCCATCATCGGCGCGTGGGGCATCACCATGCTCCAAGGCCTCGGACCGGGCGCCCACGCCCTCCGCCTTGGCTGCCTTATCGCCCGCATCGACCACCATATTAGCTCCTCTCGACATCGTTGGCGCGATTATACTCGCCTATCGAGCAAGGAAGCGGGTTGTTTGCATCGCCTCTCCCCGAGCACAGAGCGGGCACCTCATCAACCGCAACGGCTCAAAACAGAGCCTCGACCAGGGCGCATCGAGCGTCCCCCATCTTAGCCGCGACGGCCTTCTTCAACTTGGGACCGACCCCGCGCGAGCGCGCCACCCATACGGCCGCGCCACCCATACAAGAACCGGTAAACCATGTACAGGCGAATTCTTTAGCATACGGCCCGCCCTGACGTACAGAGCGGGCCGAAACCAAATCAAACTTGAAATACAACGCGAGGCACAGAGCCCCTAGCCGAGCGCTTCCCTAGCGGATGACCTCCATGCCACCCATATACGGACGCAGCACCTCGGGCACCGTGATGGAACCATCGGCATTCTGGTAGTTTTCCATGATGGCCGCCATCGTACGACCCGTGGGCAGGCCGGAGCCGTTCAGCGTATGCACGAAGCGCGTGCCCTTGAAGTTCTCGGGGTCGCGATACTTGATGTTCGCGCGACGAGCCTGGAAGTCGCCGCAGTTGGAGCACGACGAAATCTCCTTGTAGCTGTTGTAGCTCGGCAGCCAAACCTCGATATCGTAGGTCTGGCGAGCGGAGAAGCCCAGGTCGCCCGTGCAAAGGCTGATCACGCGGTACGGGAGCCCCAGCTGCTGCAAGATGTACTCGGCTTCGGCGGTCATGCTCTCGAGCTCGTCGTCAGACTGCTCCGGCGTGGCGAACTTGACCATCTCAACCTTCGTGAACTGGTGCTGACGGATGATGCCGCGCGTATCGCGGCCGGCGCTGCCAGCCTCCTCACGGAAGCACGGGGTGCCCGCGGTGTAGCGCAAAGGCAGCTCTTTCGCGTCGAGCACCTCACCGGCATGCAGGTTGGTGAGCGCGACCTCGGCCGTGGGAATGAGGAACTGGTCCTCGCCCGTGTGATAGGCATCGTCCTCGAACTTGGGCAACTGGCCCGTGCCGTACATAATCTCGCGGTTCACGATGACAGGCGGAATGAACTCCTTGAACCCGCGCTCGAGGTGCGTGTTCAGGAAGAAGTTCTGGAGTGCGCGATCCAGGCGAGCGCCTGCGCCCGCGAGCACCGTGAAGCGCGCGCCCGACAGCTTCGAGCCACGGTCGAAATCAAGGATGCCCAGATCGGTACCCAGATCCCAGTGCGGCTTGGCCTCGAAGCCCTCTGCAGCGAAGTCGCGCGGGGTGCCCCAGCGGCGACGCTCGGGGTTCTCGCTCTCATCCTTGCCCACGGGAGTAGCGGGGCAGGGAATGTTGGGCAGGTGCGCCATGAAGTCCGCCACTTCAGAGTCGAGTGCGCTGCGACGGTCGGCAAGGCCTTCGATCTGCTCGTTCACGCGGCGCACAGCCTCTTTGGCCGCCTCTGCCTCGTCGCGCTTGCCCTCGCGCATGAGCTCGCCGATCTTTTTGGACTCGGTGTTGCGCGTGGCCTGCAGCTGCTCGACCTCGGCGATAACGGAACGACGCTCCTCGTCGAGCGCGAAGAAATGCTCGCGGTCCCACGAGGTCTGGCGATTCGCCATCGCGGCATCCACCGCGTCGGGGTTCTCGCGTACGAATTTGATGTCGAGCATGATCCCTCCGGTTTCGTGCGTGCTCTATCGTGCTTCATGCCGTGCGACGCCAGCGCCATGCGTACCAGCTTGGTAAGCATTCGGCTTGAAACGCCCGGCCGTGCTTTGGCAAGTATATACTTATTGAACACCGTTCGTGGCGGGTTCGCGCCCGAAACGAGCGTAAGCACAGCATTCCAACCGATGATGCGAGAGAGCACAGCATGGATACCATCTTTTCGTTCCTGTTCGGTACGCGCGAGGGGCTCGCGGTACTGTTCTTCGGCGGCATCGTAATCGTTGCCATCGTCGCCTTCCTGCTTGAGAAGCGCACGAGCAAGCTCTATGTCGATCGCGGCCCCAAGCAGGATGACGACGACGGCCTGTTCTAGCAGGCAGGGCAGCGGCCCGTTCTAGCACGCCCCGGGCAGTGTCCGAGTAAGTCCACCTCGCGGCACCTCGCGCCTCGCTACGCCCGCCCGCACGCCGAGAGACCATCCTGTACGCAAGCGGCAGGCAACGCGCCCTGGAATCACCAGACTCGATAACGGAAGGTTGGCTGAACTCATGGCTTGGAAACTTCATCCCTCCGACGAGCCTATGATCGACCCGTTCAACGCCCCTGATCCGGTCATGCCAACCGATGAGCCCTCCCTCGAGGCGCCGGATTCGAGCGATGGTTCCGAGCGCCTGCGCAAGCATGAGCTGCAGCGGCGCCTCGAACGGGCGCGTGCGGAGGCATCCTGTGGCCATCGCGCGCCCGAGCACCGGTCCTCCTCGTACACGTCGCCGACCGAATCCTCGCAGGGGCCCGTGGACGCCCCGGCGCCCTCATCTGCAACGTCCTCGGCAGCGCAACGGACTGCACCGGATACAGCCGATGAATCCAGCTGGCTCGGCACCTCATCTTCTTCATCGAGCCGGAAGCGTCGCTCCGGCCACCGCGATCGCCACACCTGGCACCGCACCGCAGAAGCCCGACGAGCCGCCGCGCGCCAAGCCAACCCGGGCAACCGTGCCCACGTTCGCAGGCTCATGATTTACATCATCGTCATCGTTATCATCCTGAGCGGTGCCATCGGACCCCTCTTCGTTGCCTGCAGCGCGGTAACCGGGGACTTATTCGACCAGGTTTTCGATAGCGGCACCGCAAGCGATGCCGACATCTACGACGACTACGACGACACCGATGCCGATTCCCCAGATTACGAGATTACGGGAACGCTCGCGAGCGATGCCGAAGAGTCTGCGACGATGCTTACACGAGAACGGCTGGATTCCGCAATCGCAGGCACCAACGAGGAAACGCTCCAAATTGCAGAAAACGCCTTCACGCAAGCGTTCGAAACCTATTCGGGCCTCACGCCCGATGAGGCTGGCATCGATGCGCGCGCGGTTGCAGAGCGAGTGCTTGCGAACCTCTCATACAACGACCTTATCGCTTACGCCTACACCGAGACCTCCGACGCAGGCTACGATATCGATTGCACGGTCTACTACAGCATCGAAACGCCGCAGATAGACGATATCGCCTACGATCTGCGCTGGAATACCCCGAGCTCCATCTGGGACACGTACCGCGAGACCGGCGTGCTGGACGAGGAGAGCCGAGAAGCCCTCGCCGCAGAGCTGGAGAGCATCCTGGCTGACCTGGGGTCTAACCGCACGGAATATTCAACCTACCTCGAGTTCACGGGCACGGCGCAACAAGATGGATCCGGTCTTGAACTTGAACTCGACCAAAATGTTTGGGAGAGCGAAATGGGCTGGATCATCGGCTAACTCAGAAAGGTTATAACTGCATGTCGACACTTCGTATCGCTCGCTGCGGGCTCTGCATTGCCCTGCTCGCTGTCGCATCTTCGATAAGCATTCCCCTGGGGCCTGTTCCCTTCACCCTGCAGACGCTCGTGCTCGCCATGCTTCCCATCGCGCTCGGCGGCCGCGATGCCGTCGTTACCGTAGCCCTCTACCTCGTACTCGGCTCGCTCGGGCTGCCCGTGTTCTCCGGATTTTCGGGCGGCATCGCATCGCTCGTTGGCCCTACGGGCGGCTTCCTCTGGGGGTTCCTCGTTGGAACGGCTTCCGCCGCCCTCATCCTCGGCGTAGAGCGCATGCCTGAGCGGGCACGCGAGGCATTGGCTGTCACGTCGATGTTGCTCATCTCGTATCTACTAGGAACGCTTCAGCTCATGGTGCTCATGGGCCTTGACATCGTCGGTGCGCTCGCCATTGCCGTTTTGCCATTTATCGTGCCCGACATTGTCAAGCTCGTCGTTGGCGTGCAGGTAGGCCGCATCGTGCGCCGAGCGACCTCTCGCACGCGCAACGCGCAGGCCTAGGCGCCGATGCGCCCAGCCCTGCAGTTCTCAAGCCTAGCCCCGACCGATTTCGTTGCTCAGAACGCCTTGCCCCTAACGCTCTGATACCAGTTTTCAACTTTTGGGCACTCGAAGGGTATACACCGAACTATCCGGCATTATGGACAGTACAAAACCGCAGGTCACAAACGCCCGCGCTGTTTTTCTACTGCGCCGCAGGCCGTTCTAGTGCCCAAAAGTTGCAAAGTTGATAGCTCATGGCAAGGAAGCCGCCCCGGCACCACCGAAGATGGCGCTTCGCAAGCCGGTTTCGATTGGATCTGCCAAGCAGACACCGCCGTAGCCTCAAAGAAGTCGCAGGTTACAGAAGTGACCTGCGACTTCTGGCGTAACGGTGTGATCAGAATCGTTCTAGAGCGGAACGGCTGCTTGCAGCACGCTTCGCCCCTGCGGCTGTTTTAGTGCCGCGTGCTCCCCTAGTCCTTCTTTACGGGCGTGGGCGGAACGTTGCCGGCATCATTTGTCTCCGCTGCCGCCACCATTTGCTCGAACATGCTTGCGCTCTCCTTAAAGTTGGAGGGAAGCACCACCGTTGAGCTCTTGCCGGTGCGCGCGAACTCGGTCATCATCTCGGTCCACTGCGTGTACATAAAGAGCAGGTTCGCCTCGTTGTTGGAGACGCCCGTCTCCTGGATGCTCTCGAGCGAGTCCTTGATACCCACGGCAATCGCCTTGCGCTGGTTGGCAATGCCCTCGCCGGCCTTCTCCATAGCCTCGGCCTCGGCGCGCGCCTCGGTCACGCGGCGAATGCGATCGGCCTCGGCAAGATCCTGCGCCGCCGCCTTAGTGCGCTGGGCGGCGTTGATCTGGGTCATGGAATCCTCGACCTCGGC
>OGXS01002088.1_pt1 | contig 10919 bp, 10 predicted proteins | sample 1576371 | NCBI WGS metagenome assembly OGXS01 (sample SAMEA3541475, study PRJEB24748) | human gut metagenome | biome: human gut; feature: human-associated habitat; material: faeces | place: China | collected 2012
CCTATGTTGAGGGTAGAACCATTCTTTCGCTTTTAATCCATTGGAAACATGCATTTTTTATCCACGTTTTTTTAACATTTATCTGGCATTTCCTATGCGGCAGACACCACTGTGTATATGCAGTTCCAACATGATACCTCCATTCTTCCAACTGTATCTATCATCTTGTAGCTATCCGTATATAGAAAAGGCGAAGGACAGCCACCCTCCCCTGTCCCCAATCAAAAAATCCCCCCATAAAAGGGAGGAAGCCGGTAAGAGGGGGATCCTACCGGCTTTGAGTATGAAAAAAAGTTTTATATTATTAATAACGTTTACGAGTATTACTATAACCAATAAATGTGAAAAATATTTGCCCTAAATGTGAAAGAAATGTGAATCTTAAACATTCCTCTGATAAAGAAGTCCCCTGACTTCATACGAAATCAGGGGACCTGTCTCACTTCTTATCTCTTCAATTCCTATCTCTTTACTCCCATATGGAACATCTCATCAGATCCGGATTTCTCTTCCGTATCCTTTGTCTCCTGGGACGGTTCCTTTGGCGCAGTCTCTTCCGCTGCGGGACTGCTCAGGACTGCTTCTTCCTTCTTATCGTCGAACGTGTCCTTATGGCTTACCACGTCGTCCATCTTGTCGGCATCGGTCTTATCCTTCTCCTCCGGCTCCGGTATTCCCTTCATCTCTCTGAATATCTTCATGAATTCCTTGCCGGTGATGGTCTCCTTCTCGATTAAGAACTCTGCGATCTTATCCATCACATCGCGGTTCTCAGACAACAGAGCCTTGGCTTCCTCATAAGCTTCCTTCAGCATCTTCATGACCTCGTTGTCGACTTCGGCAGCCGTGGCATCGCCGCAGTTCATGACCGTACGGCCGGTTAAATACTGGTCTTCCTGAGTCGCTAAGCCCATCAGACCAAACTTATCGGACATACCGTAATGAGTAATCATGGCGCGGGCCATTCTGGTCGCCTGCTCAATATCGTTGGCTGCTCCCGTGGTCACAGTATCAAACACAAGCTCCTCCGCTGCTCGTCCGGCCAGGGCCCCGACCAGCATGGCGTGAAGTTCTTTCTTCGTATTTAAATATTTTTCTTCCTCCGGCACGTGCATAACGTAGCCAAGGGCGCCCATGGTTCTCGGAACGATGGTGATCTTTTGAACCGGCTCCGCGTCCTTCTGGAGGGCGCTTACGAGAGCATGGCCAACCTCGTGGTAAGACACGATGCGGCGCTCTTCCTTATTCATGATTCTGTCTTTCTTCTCTTTACCCACAAGCACGACTTCAACCGCTTCAAATAAGTCTTTCTGGGCGACGGCCTGTCTGCCGCTCTTAACCGCCAGAATGGCTGCCTCGTTAATCATGTTGGCAAGATCCGATCCAACCGCGCCGGAGGTCGCCAGCGCAATCGCGTCGAGATCAACGCTCTCATCCATCAATACGTCTCTGGAATGAACCTTTAAGATATCCACACGGCCCTTTAAATCCGGCTTATCCACGATGATCCGGCGGTCGAAACGGCCTGGACGCAGCAGCGCCCGACCTGCCCCTCGTCGCCGTGCATGACGCGGCGCGGCCCCTCGTCGAGGTCGAGCTGATAGAGGCCGCGGTCGCCGCGGTTCGCTCCGACGAGTCGCTGGCCGGCGCGATTCTCGCCACGCGCTCCGTCGACACGCTCAAGCTCGTGGAGGGCGCCATGATCGTGGCGACGCCCGACCGCTCGTTCTACTGGGCGGCGCAGACCCCGCAGGTGTTCAGGCGCCGCGCCCTTCTCGCCGCGCACAAGGCGGCCGAGCGCGAGGGCTACCAGGGGACCGACGACGCGTCCCTGGTGGAGCGCCTGGGCGGGCACGTCCGCGTCGTCGAGTCGACGCGCGACAACATCAAGATCACGCTGCCCGAGGACCTCGCCCTCGCCGAGGCCGCCCTCGAGCGGCGACTGCTCGCCTGATCGGCCGCCGGGCCTTGTCGCCCGGCGGCCCGCAACTGCTTACTCGCGACGGGAGGGCCCGAGCATGCTGAGAATCGGACACGGCTTTGACGTGCACGCGTTCGCCGAGGGACGGAGGCTGGTCCTGGGCGGCGTGGAGGTCCCCTCCGCGCGCGGCCTGGCCGGTCACTCCGACGCCGACGTAGTCGCCCACGCCCTCATGGACGCCGTGCTCGGGGCGCTGCGCGCCGGTGACATCGGCAGGCTCTTCCCGGACGACGACCCCGCCTACGAGGGCGCGGACTCCCTGGCCCTGATGCGTCGCGTCGCCGGGCTGGCGCACGAGCGGGGGTGGCGCGTGGTCGACGCAGACTGCACCATCGCCGCGCAGGCGCCCAAGCTCGCCCCCTACCGAGACGAGATGCGCGCCAACATGGCCGCGGCGCTGGGCGTCGAGAAGGACGCGGTGGGTGTGAAGGCCACCACGACCGAGCGCCTCGGCTTCGTGGGCCGCGAGGAGGGCATCGCCGCCTGGGCCGTGGCCCTGCTGGAGACGGTCGAGTAGCGGCCCTTCTCGCCCGCCGGCGCTATACTGGTCCAACGCAAGACCGCCAACCCCAAGGAGCGACCATGCTCGTCTACAACAGCCAGACGCACAAGAAGGAGGAGCTCGAGCCCATCGAGCCCGGCAAGATCCGCATGTACGTCTGCGGCCCCACCGTCTACGACCAGATCCACATAGGCAACGCGCGGACGTTCCTCGCCTTCGACGTGATTCGTCGCTACCTCATGTACAAGGGCTACCAGGTCACCTTTGCCCAGAACCTCACCGACGTGGACGACAAGATCATCAACCGCGCCAACGAGACCGGCCGCACCGCCGCCGAGGTCGCCGAGGAGTGCTCGGCGGCGTTCATCGAGCAGATGCACCGCTTTGGCGTGCTCGACCCGGACATCCGCCCGCGCGCCACGCACGAGATCGAGGCCATGCAGGAGATGATCTCCCTGCTCATCGAGCGCGGCGTGGCCTACCCCGTGCCCTCCGGCGACGTCTACTTCTCCGTGCGCGCCGACCACAGCTACGGCATCCTCTCGGGCCGCAGCCTGGACCAGATGCGCGCTGGCGAGCGTGTGGAGGTCAACGACGAGAAGCGCGATCCCTTCGACTTTGCCCTCTGGAAGGCCGCCAAGCCCGGCGAGCCCAGCTGGCCCTCCCCGTGGGGCGACGGCCGTCCCGGCTGGCACACCGAGTGCTGCGCGATGATCCACCGCTACCTGGGCTGCCCGATCGACATCCACGGCGGCGGCGCCGACCTCATCTTCCCGCACCACGAGAACGAGACCGCCCAGGCCATGTGCGCCTGGGACTCCGCGCTCGCCAACACCTGGATGCACACGGGGATGCTGCGCGTGGACGGCGAGAAGATGTCCAAGAGCCTCGGCAACTTCTACACGCTCAAGGAGGTGCTCGACAAGTACCCGGCCGACGCCGTGCGCCTGCTCATGCTGCAGACCCACTACCGCGCCCCGCTCGACTTCTCCTTCGAGCGCCTCGAGGGCGTGGCGGGCACGCTCGAGCGCCTGCAGACCTGCGCGCGCAACCTCCGCTGGGCGGCCGAGCGCTCTCCGCAGGACGGCGAGCTCAACGACGCCGACCGCGCCCTCGGCGCGCAGGTCGACGCTGCGCGCGAGGAGTTCTGCCGCCAGATGGACGACGACTTCAACACCGCCGGCGGCCTCGCCGCGATCTTCTCGCTCGTGACCGCGGCCAACACCTACCTGGCCGACGCCGCCGACGACACCTCCACGGCGGTCTGCCTGCGCGCCGCCGACATGCTCACCGAGCTCGCGGATGTCATGGGCATCGGGCTCTCGCGCTCCGCCGGGGACGACGACCTGCCCGCCGGCCTCGTGGACCTCGCGCGCGAGCAGGCCGGCTACGACGGCGCCTCCGCCGCCGCGGAAGCCGTGGCGATGTGCCGCGACCGCAAACGCAATCGCGCGTTGGTCTCTGCCGCCGCACACCCGGCGGTGATTCAAACCATCCAAACCTATTGTGCGGGCGCGGATGCGGAGGTTGCGCTCATTCCAACTAAGGACGGGCGCACCGATCTGGACGCCCTGCGCGCCATGCTCTGCGATACGGACGCCTGCGTCTATCTGCAACAGCCCAATTTCTACGGCAACCTGGAGGATGCGGAGGCCATCGGCGCCGTTGCCCACGAAGCAGGGGCCAAATTCATCCTGGGCATCCACCCCATTGCGGCGGCCATTCTCGCCCTTGTGATGTGCTATGAGCTGATCGACATGATCGTGGAAAAGAACAATATGCACGACTTCGACAGCTCCATGTTCTTCCGCTGGATTTTCAAAAGCGCCTTTGCCATTCTCATTGTGACGAATACATGGAATATCGTCATGGGCGTGTTTGATATGGCGCAGAGTGTGGTGGCACAGGCATCCGGGATCATTTCTTCGGATGCAGCCATTGATATTTCCTCTGTCCTTACGGACATGGAACCTCGGCTGATGGAAATGGATTTGGGTCCGTTGTTCGGGCTTTGGTTCCAGAGTATGTTTATCGGCGTTACCATGTGGGCGCTGTATATCTGCATCTTCATCGTGATTTATGGCCGTATGATTGAAATTTACCTTGTGACATCCGTTGCGCCCATCCCTATGGCTGCCATGATGGGCAAGGAATGGGGCGGCATGGGCCAGAACTATCTGCGCTCGTTGATTGCTCTGGGCTTCCAGGCATTTCTCATCATCGTCTGTGTGGCAATCTATGCCGTGCTGGTACAAAACATTGCCACCGAATCGGATGTCATCATGGCCATCTGGAGTTGTGTGGGTTATACGGTCCTGTTGTGCTTTACGCTCTTTAAGACCGGCAGCCTCGCAAAATCCGTTTTCAATGCACATTAACCAGGAAGGAGGTAATCCCTTTGGCTTATGTACCTGTACCCAAGGATCTTACGAAAGTCAAAACCAAGGTCGCGTTCAACTTAACCAAGAGGCAGCTTGTCTGCTTCGGCGGCGGTGCGCTGATCGGCGTACCGCTTTTCTTCCTGCTCCGGGGGCCTGTGGGAAACAGCGTGGCTGCCATGTGTATGATGCTGGTCATGCTGCCCTTCTTCATGCTGGCGATGTATGAAAAACACGGTCAGCCCCTGGAAAAGATCGTGGGCAATATCATCAAGGTGGCCGTCATCCGGCCCAAGGAGCGCCCGTATCAGACCAACAACTTCTATGCCGTTTTGGAACGGCAGGAAAAACTCGACAAGGAGGTGTATGACATTGTTCACGGTAATCAAAAGCTGGCTGCACCGGCTGTTCGGAAAAGACGAAAAGACCGCGCAGCCGGTTAATCAGAAAAAGATGAAAAAGCTGTCCCGCGCCGACAGAAAGCAGATCGAGGCTGCCATTGCCCGTGCCAATCGCACAGACAAAAAGAAAAAATCGGCTCAGGACAGTATCCCCTATGAACGGATGTGGCCGGACGGCATCTGCCGTGTGGCAGGCAGCCGCTACACAAAGACCATCCAATTCCAGGACATCAACTATCAGCTCTCGCAGAACGAGGACAAGACAGCGATCTTCGAGGGCTGGTGCGATTTCCTCAACTACTTCGACAGCTCCATTCAGTTCCAGCTGTCCTTTTTGAACCTGGCAGCCTCTGAGGAGACCTTTGCCCGCGCCATCAACATTCCTCTCCAGGGGGATGATTTTGACAGCATCCGGGTGGAGTACACCACCATGCTGCAAAACCAGCTGGCAAGAGGCAACAACGGTCTTATCAAGACCAAGTACCTGACTTTCGGCATCGACGCCGACAGCCTCAAGGCCGCCAAGCCCCGTCTGGAGCGCATTGAGACCGACATTCTCAACAACTTCAAACGCCTGGGCGTGGCCGCCGAGACCCTGGACGGCAAGGCGCGGCTGGCACAGCTTCACGGCATTTTCCACATGGATGAACAGGTGCCGTTCCGCTTTGAATGGGACTGGCTGGCTCCGTCCGGTCTGTCCACCAAGGATTTCATCGCGCCGTCCGGCTTCGAGTTCCGCACCGGCAAACAGTTCCGTATGGGTAAAAAATACGGGGCTGTTTCTTTTTTGCAGATCCTCGCCCCGGAGCTGAATGACCGGATGCTGGCGGATTTTCTGGATATGGAAAGCTCTCTGATCGTCAGCCTGCATATCCAGTCCGTAGATCAGATCAAGGCCATCAAGACGGTCAAGCGGAAAATCACCGACCTGGATAAATCCAAAATTGAGGAACAGAAAAAAGCCGTCCGCGCCGGATATGACATGGACATCATTCCCTCCGACCTTGCCACCTACGGTGCCGAGGCCAAGAAGCTCTTGCAGGATTTGCAGAGCCGAAACGAGCGAATGTTCCTTGTGACCTTCCTGGTGCTGAACACGGCGGACAATCCCCGGCAGCTGGGCAACAATGTGTTCCAGGCCAGTTCCATCGCACAGAAGTACAACTGCCAGCTGACAAGGCTTGACTTCCAGCAGGAAGAAGGGCTGATGTCTGCGCTGCCCTTGGGCCTCAATCAGATCGAGATTCAGCGGGGGCTGACCACCAGTTCCACGGCTATCTTTGTTCCGTTCACCACCCAGGAGCTTTTCCAGAACGGCAAAGAGGCGCTGTACTACGGTATCAACGCCCTGTCCAACAACCTCATCATGGTGGACCGCAAGCTGCTGAAAAACCCCAATGGACTGATTCTCGGCACCCCTGGTTCCGGCAAGTCCTTCAGCGCCAAGCGCGAGATCGCCAACTGTTTCCTGCTCACCAATGATGACATCATTATCTGCGACCCGGAGGCCGAGTACGCGCCCTTGGTGGAGCGCCTGCATGGGCAGGTCATCAAGATTTCGCCCACCAGCAGCAATTACATTAACCCTATGGATTTGAACCTGGACTACTCGGACGATGAAAGTCCGCTGTCTCTCAAGTCCGACTTCATCCTGTCTCTGTGCGAGCTGATCGTAGGCGGCAAAGAGGGCTTGCAGCCGGTTCAGAAAACCATCATTGACCGCTGTGTGCGGCTGGTGTATCAGGACTATCTCAATGACCCCCGCCCGGAGAATATGCCCATCCTGGAGGACCTCTACAACCTGCTGCGGGCGCAGGACGAGAAAGAGGCGCAGTACATCGCCACGGCGCTGGAAATCTATGTGACCGGCTCCCTCAATGTGTTTAACCATCAGAGCAATGTGGACATCAACAACCGTATCGTCTGCTACGACATCAAGGAGCTGGGCAAGCAGCTGAAAAAGATCGGTATGCTGGTGGTCCAGGACCAAGTGTGGAACCGCGTTACCATCAACCGTGCTGCCCACAAATCCACCCGTTACTACATCGACGAGATGCACCTGCTGCTGAAAGAGGAACAGACCGCCGCCTACACGGTGGAGATTTGGAAGCGGTTCAGAAAATGGGGCGGCATCCCCACCGGCATCACGCAGAATGTCAAAGACTTGCTTTCTTCCCGCGAGGTGGAGAACATCTTTGAGAACTCCGACTTCGTGTATATGCTCAACCAGGCGGGCGGGGACCGGCAGATTCTCGCCAAGCAGCTGGGCATTTCCCCTCACCAGCTTTCCTATGTGACCCACTCCAGCGAGGGCGAGGGCCTGCTGTTCTATGGCTCCACGATCCTGCCTTTCGTGGACCATTTCCCCAAGAACACCGAGCTGTACCGCATTATGACCACCAAACCCCAGGAACTGAAAAAGGAGGATGAATGACCATGAAACCCAACACCGAACTGAATACCATGATGTTTTTTGACGATGCCCTGGAGGGTGAGCGCACCCAGCTGCTCACCGAGCTGGCCGATGCCGTCAGCGAGACCCGCACGGCGGCGGATCAGGCTGCGGAGCTGAACGAGGACGGCGAAGCGGGCCTGCTGCGCCTGACGGAAATCTGGTGCGCCATGAACGGCGTCCCGGCCATCGTCATCTTCGAGGGCGGGCAGTCCGAGCTGCTGGCCAATGTGGTGGCGCAGATCTACGCCCATCTGCTTCAGCACCCCTCCCGTGACCCTGTGGGGCTGGCCGTCTATGTGGAGCTGCGCTACATGACGGCCTCCCTCATGTTGGGGGAATGGTTTGAATAAGGAACCGCGCCTGCGCTTTACGGACGAGGAACGGGCTGACCCGGCTCTGGAGAAGCCCATCCGTAAGGCGGACAAGGCCGCCGCCAAAGCAGACAAGGCGCAGGCCAAAATCCCCAAAAAGCAGGTCCGGCAAAAGACGGTGGACCCGGAGACCGGCAAAGTGACCACCAAGCTGGTGCTGGAGGACAAGAAGAAGCCGCCCTCCAAATTGTCCCATGCGGTGCGGGATACCCCCGCCAATGCCGCTCTGGGGAAGCTCCACAAGGAAATCCGGGAGACCGAACAGGACAATGTGGGCGTGGAGAGCGCCCACAAGTCCGAGGAGGCTGCCGAGACCGGCGTTAGGCTTGCACGGGAAGGCTACCGCAGCCACAAGTTGAAGCCCTACCGCAAGGCGGCCCAGGCCGAGCAGAAGCTGGAGAAGGCCAATGTGAACGCCTTGTATCAGAAGTCCCTGCGGGAAAATCCCCAGCTTGCCAGCAACCCCATCTCCCGCTGGCAGCAGAAACAGGCCATCAAAAAGGAATACGCTGCCGCCAAGCGCGCCGGTCAAGCTGTCGGGAACACCGCCAAGACTGCGGAGGCCACCGGCATGGCGGCCAAGGCGGTCAAGGAGAAAGCCCAGCAAGCGGGCGCGTTTGTCATGCGCCACAAAAAGGGCTTTTTGATTGCGGGTGCGATCTTCCTGCTGGTCTGTATGCTGCTCAACACCATGTCCTCCTGCTCCATGATGGCGCAGAGTATCGGTTCCGTGGTGTCCGGCACCACCTACCCGTCGGATGATCCTGAGCTGGTGGCGGTGGAGGCCGACTACGCTGCCAAAGAAACGGCGCTGCAAGCCGAGATCGACAACATCGAAAGCAGCCATCCGGGGTATGACGAGTACCGCTATGACCTGGATATGATCGGGCATGACCCCCATGAGCTGGCAGCCTACCTGTCCGCCGTGCTGCAAGGCTATACCCGGCAGAGCGCCCAGGCCGAGCTGGAGCGCGTGTTCGACGCACAGTATGAACTGACGCTTACCGAGGAAGTGGAGATACGATACCGCACCGAAACTTCCACGGACCCCGTGACCGGCGAGACGACCACCGAGGAAGTCCCGTATGAGTATTACATTCTGAATGTGAAGCTCACCAGCAAGCCCATATCTTCCGTGGCTTCGGAGCTGCTAACCCCGGAACAGCTGGAAATGTACCAGGTGTACCGGCAGACGCTGGGCAACAAGCCGCTGATCTTCGGCGGCGGCTCCCCGGATACGAGCAACTCCGAGGACCTGACCGGCGTGGTATTCGTCAACGGCACCCGCCCCGGCAATCAGGCCGTGGTGGACATAGCCAAAAGTCAGGTGGGCAATGTGGGCGGTCAGCCCTACTGGAGCTGGTACGGCTTCAATTCCCGTGTGGAATGGTGCGCCTGCTTCGTGTCCTGGTGCTACGGCCAGATGGGGCTGTCCGAGCCGCGCTTTGCCGCCTGCCAGTCCCAGGGTATTCCGTGGTTCCAGTCTCACGGACAATGGGGCGGGCGTGATTACGCCAATATCGCCCCCGGCGACGCCATCTTCTTTGACTGGGACCTGGATGGCAGCGCCGACCATGTGGGCCTTGTGGTCGGCACAGACGGCAGCCGGGTCTACACCGTGGAGGGCAATTCTGGCGACGCCTGCAAGATCAAGAGTTATTCCCTGTCCTACGAGTGCATCAAGGGCTACGGCCTGATGAACTGGTAAGGCCGATTTATGAGAAAAGGAGTGATTGAAATGGCTAAGAACAAAATCCAGCGCATTGACCAGGAGATTGCCAAGGTCCGCGAGAAGATCGCGGAGTACCAGGACAAGCTGAAAACCCTGGAGGCGCAGAAAACCGAGGCGGAGAACCTGGAAATCGTTCAGATGGTGCGCGCCCTGCGGCTGACCCCGGAGCAGCTGAACGCCATGCTCTCCGGTGGTACGGTCCCTGGCATGGCCGCTGCCTCCGCCAACTACAACGAACAGGAGGATACCGACCATGAAGAATAAGAAAATTTTCAAAACCCTTTCGGCCCTCTGCGCCGCCCTGGTGCTGATGATGGGCCTTTCCGTGACTGCCTTTGCCCAGGGAACGGAAGAACTTCCGGCGGAGGATGCCACCAACGACAGCAATGTGGTCGTGGAGGAAACCGAGGACAGTCCGGCCCTGACCCCGGATGGCAACGCCGCCCTGGTGGATGATTTCGGCGACAACAAGCAGCTCATCACCGTCACCACCAAGGCAGGCAACTACTTCTACATCCTCATTGACCGGGCCAACGAGGACAAGGAAACCGCTGTCCACTTCTTAAACCAGGTGGACGAGGCGGACCTGATGGCGCTGATGGAGGACGGTCAGACCACCCAGGAGCAGCCCGCCACCTGTACCTGTACGGAGAAATGTGTGGCCGGTGCGGTGAATACGGCCTGCCCGGTGTGTGCCACCAATATGAGCGCCTGCACGGGTAAGGAGCCGGAACCGGAGACCCCGGAAGAAACCCCGGAACCGGAAGAACCGGCGCAGAAACCCGCAGGACTGAATCCGGCCATTCTTTTGGCGGTGCTGGCTCTGATGGGTGGCGGCGGCGCTTTTGCCTACTTTAAGCTGGTAAAAAGCAGACCCAAGACCAAGGGCAACGACAATTTGGACGATTATGACTACGGCGAGGATGATACCGATCAGGAGGACGAGGACTCCTGGGAGACCGAGGAATCTGACGAGCCGGACGCTGACGGGGGCGGCGACGAGGAAAGCGAGGACAAGACGGTTTGACCCGCTTCACCGACAGCCCCTATGAACGCATGATGACACGCAGGCCGGAGGGCGGGAAGGAAACTTCCCGTC
>OGXS01002089.1_pt1 | contig 10915 bp, 3 predicted proteins | sample 1576371 | NCBI WGS metagenome assembly OGXS01 (sample SAMEA3541475, study PRJEB24748) | human gut metagenome | biome: human gut; feature: human-associated habitat; material: faeces | place: China | collected 2012
AGCATGCCGCGAGCGAGAGCGCGCAGGTCAGCGCGACGGCGGCGACACCTCTTTTCCGGGGGAAACGCACGGCAGCCTCCTGTTTCGGCCAATGACGCCATTATAGGGGAGGGGTCTGCCGTCCGCCCCACGCCCGCCCGAGCGCCGCCCCGCCGACAGAAACCCAAGCTTGTGAATTCACGAGCGCCAAGTTCAAGCACGCCCTCGCGCTCATATATAGATGCGCCCCCGCCCAGCGAGAAAAAATCGGCAGAACCGGAGATTTTTTCGCGAAAAAATCTCCCAAAACGGAGATAATTTCACTAAACCATCTATACCCCCCAGCAAGGGAGGATCCCATGAGGCGCAAGATAACCGCAGAGCTCGAAGCCTGGGCTGCCCGCCCCAACAAGAAGCCCCTGGTCATCTTCGGAGCGCGCCAGACCGGAAAGACCACGTCAGCCCTGGACTTTGCCAGGTCGCACGAGGCGTATGCCGACGTCATCCACATAGACTTCTACCGGCAGCCGGGCCTCAAGGCCGCCTTTGCCGCAAGCCTCGAGCCCAAGACCGTCGTCGCCACCCTCGAGGCGCTCCTCGGCCGCGAGATCTCCCCGGGAAACACCCTGCTCTTCCTCGACGAGATCCAGGACTGCGACCAGGCCATCACGGCCCTCAAGTACTTCGCTACTGACGCCCCGGAATACCCCGTCATCGCCGCGGGCAGTCTCCTCGGGGTCCATGTCGCCCGGTCGGGCTCGTTCCCCGTCGGCTACGTCGACATGCTCACCATGCACCCCATGGACTTCGAGGAGTTCTGCTGGGCCCTCGGGGAGGAGCGCGCCTTCGGGCTTGCCAGGAGTTCCTTCCAAGGCCTGACGGAGTGCCCGGTCCACGACCACTTGCTCGGAATATACAGGGAATACCTGCTCGTGGGCGGAATGCCGGAGGCCGTGAGGACGTACGCCGAGGGCCGCTCGCTCCCCGCCGCGCGCGTGGTGCAGTCAAACATCCGCACCGCCTATGCCGCGGACATGGTCAAGTACATCAGCGGCGTCGACGCGGCAAAGGTGGGTGCTTGCTGGGACAGTCTGCCCGCTCAGCTCGCCAAGGAGAGCGGGTCGACCAAGTTCATGTGGAAGTACGTCGCCCCCGGTGCGAAGGCCGAGCGCTATGAGAGCGCGGTGGACTGGCTCGGCGCTTCCGACATCGCGTCAAGGTGCACACAGGTCTCCGACGGCCTTGCCCCGCTCAAGTCCTTCGAGAAGCCCTCGTCCTTCAAGCTGTACGTGGCCGACACCGGTCTTCTGTCGGATGCGTATGGTGCCAGCCCCGCCGACCTGGAGACCAAGGATGCCAGAACGGGCCACTTCCGCGGCGGCATGGCCGAAAACTATGCGATGCAGCAGCTCGTTGCCGTCGGTCAGAAGCCCTACTACTGGGGGGCGCAAAGCACCGGCGAGGTCGAGTTCGTGATTCAGGCGAAGGACGGCGTCATCCCGATAGAGGTCAAGTCCGGCAAGCATGTGGCATCGCCGAGCGCTCGCCGTTTTGCGGAGAAGTACGGCTGCCCGTATCTGATTCGCGTCAGCGAGAAGAACTTCGGCGCCCACGAAGGCGTCCGAAGCGTGCCCCTTTACGCCGCCTGCCTGCTGGGCGAGCTGTGAGCTGATCGGGGCGGCGTGAGGCCCGTCTCCCCAACATGTGCTTTCTGAAAGCCGCTCACCCACAAAATCTGGCCGCTGGGCATCACCCATTATTTCAGCCGAGAGAATAATGGGGCGATTTGGGAACCTGAGCCCGCGGCAACAAAAAAGTGTTAACGAAACTCTCAAGTTGGGCTAGAGAGAGCATTTGTTCGAAAAATGCGCAGGTGAAAGCAAAGTGATAGAAAACTGTCAAATTACTGAAACATAAAAATAGATACCTACAAGTACGATGTTAACGTTAAACCTAGCAGTACGGGCCACAAAAATGAGCCAACGACCGCCGCGTAATGTGTGCTAACGTCTCGAGTATCTAGCCTAGGGAAAGCTGTCTCTAGAGCGGATGCACAAGCAAATGGGCGTCTTCGGGAGGCGCCCCGGCACTGAAGAGGTGGTTTGTATGAGTGAGGGACGCGAGGGCAGGAACCTGAAGCGTCGCGAGGCGATGAAGAAGTGGAAGGCCGTGCTCGCGGTCTTCCTGAGCGTCGTCCTCGTGCTGCAGTCCTCCAACATCCAGGCGCTCGCTGACGTCATCGACGGCGACGGTGAGACTGGCCGCGAGGAGATCGTTCTGGACAAGCCGGCCGAGACGACCGAGACGTCCGAGTCGACCGACGAGCAAAAGGACACCCCCCCCGGCTTCTGAGCCTAAGAAGGAGGAGCCCGCGGAGCCGGCCGAGCCCGCCACCCCCGAGGAGCCGGCGGAGAAGAAGGACGACTCCACCAAGAAGGATGAGCCGACCCAGACGACCGAGCCCGTCGAGAAGGCCGAGGAGACCAAGCCGGCCGAGGAGACTGAGCCGGCCCAGACAACCGAGCCCTCCAAGGAGACGAGCAGCTCCACCGCCGACAAGACGTCCTCTCCCGAGACCGAGGACACCACGGCAACCCTCAAGTTCGACGTGACCGGCGCTACGCTGACCTACAACCAGGACGGCGAGAAGAACGTCACCGCCGACACGGCCGACAAGACCGCCAAGGTCGAGACCACCCAGGACTTCAAGTTCACGGTTTTGCCCGATGACGGCCAGCAGGTCGCTGCCGTCAAGGCCGTGACTTCCGACGGTGCCGAGTCCGACGTCACCGCCAACGAGAGCGGCGAGTACCCCCTCCCCGCCGCCAACGTGACCGACGGCACCACGATCAAGGTCACCACCGAGGCCGTCCCCGAGCCGGAGACCCCGGCCGAGGAGGAGACCACTGAGACCGACACCACCGAGATCGACGACACGACCGTTGAGGACGAGGAGACCACGCCCGAGACCACGCTCAACTCTATCCAGAGCGTCGACAACAGCGTCTCGCTGAGGGCGAATTCTGGCGGCAATGGAACGCAGGGCTATCCGTATCTCCTGACTATCGGCGAGGATAGTCAGACCATTACTGCTAGCTATAGGTCGAACTACGAGTGGTATATCCAGAAAGTCGGCGACTACTCTTGGGCGCAGATCCGAGATAACAGCGACACGCCGCTTCTGGGCGTTTCCGCAACGAGCGTGAGCTATGGCTGGAGCCTGGGTCTCATTGGAGAGAACGCCAGCGTCACCATCTCGTTCACGGATGCCGTAGATACGAATGCGATGTATCGGGTCGTCTACGCGCTCAATACGAACAGCATAATCGGAGGCACATACCTCCGTCCGATTGAAAACAACACCTGGACGGTCTCCTTCAGCGCCAACGGCGGCAACGGCGCGCCGCAGGCTGTTGTGGTCGAGAAGGGCCAGAAGGCGACCATCCCCTCCAACACTCCTACTCGCAATGGGTACAAGTTTATGGGTTGGTCGACGAGCGGGAACGCCCAGAGCGCCCAGTATCAGGCTGGTGCTCAGTTCGCCCCGTCCGGCAATATGAACCTTTACGCGGTGTGGAAGCAGGCTTTCACCGTCACGTTCGATCCGAACGGCGGGTCCGGAACGACTCAGACTCGCGAGTACACCGAAACCTCCTTCACGACGCCTGATCCCAGCGAGTTCAGGTTCTCGAACGGCGATGCGACTTTCGTCGGCTGGTCTACGTCGAAGGACGGCAACGGCGACGTCTATGCCGTTAATACGACGTATCCGGATAACCCCAGTCATAACGCCGCGCTTACGGGCAATGTGACGCTGTACGCTATCTGGTTTGATGGCAAATCAAGTCACGGAGACCTTCTCACCGCGTATTTCTACATTCGCGTCGATGGGCAGAAGCCCTTTGAGCCTTCGGGTTACGACAGCGGATACCTTCCAGCAAATAATGGCACCCAGCTTCAGGGAAAACTGAAGCAGCCGGTGGCGATTAACAACAACTCGGAACTCGTGGCTGCGAATTTGGCCGTGAAGCCATCTGACGACGCGATTCAGCGGCAAATCGCGATTTATAACAGTCAGAACGGAACGGATCTTAAATACGATCCCGAGACCATGCATATCGAGTGGTATGTAATCAAGGCTCGCAACAATGACTACGGTCAGGTCGGCTGGAATGTCGACGGAATCATCGTCCCCAACGAATCTCATCAGGTTGCTTACCATCCGAATGGCGGTAACGCCAACGTTCCGATGGAGAAGAGCTATCCGGAGGGCGCTACCGTTCAGGTCGACTTCTCTGCCAGGCCTTCGCGGGCGGGATATACGTTCCTCGGCTGGGATACTGACAAGAACGCGACCACTCCGGACTATCCGTATACCCAAGGAGGCCCCAACGACTACAGCTTCGAGATGGGTGATAGCGATGTGACGCTCTATGCCATTTGGCAGGAGAAGGACGCTGTCACCGTGTACTACAAGGCTGTTGGCGGCGGAACGGTTTCGCCTGAGAGCGAGTCGCTCAAGCCTGATACCGGCGTAGCAAAGGGCTCGACGGCAACGGCCAATACCGGCTATAAGTTCGATGGCTGGTATGCCACTGAGGACTGCACAGGAGGGAAGCTCTCTAGCGACGAGAAGTTCGTTCCCACCAAGGCCGAGGGCGAGCTTTGGCAGAACGGCACCACGTACTACGCCAAGTTCGTCAAGGACGAGAGCTGGACACAAAAAACAACGTATGTTGTCCAGCATGTCGATGACGAAGGTGTTATTCGTCTCAAAACGACTTGGGATTCAACGGCCTGGATTAACGACGAGAATCCGCAGATTCAGATCGGTGAAGGCAAACTGGAGCCAATAAATATCAGGGGTTATAAGTTCGATTCGATCGAGCCAAATGTTAACGAGGGCGATTACGTTAAGAGCGGCACTGTTATTACGCTCCGTTACGTCAAGGATCCCGATCAGTGGCACTCCGTGACCTACGTCGACGGCGTCGACGGCGAGGAGATCGACGTCCCCGCCGGCTCCGCGAGCGTGCTGCAGGGCACCGAGTACACCGTCTCCGACCAGGAGCCCGAGCGCACCGGCTGGACCTTCACCGGCTGGAAGACCACCGACGTCACCGGCTCCGAGCAGACCTTCCAGGCCGAGGGCACCTTCACGATGCCCGAGAAGGACGTCACCCTCGAGGCCCAGTGGGAGGCGAAGAGTGGCATCGCCTACACGGTCGAGTTCTACTTCCAGGATGCCGTAGACGGCTCCTTCAAGATCGACGATACCCTGACCGACACCCGCACCGGCACGACCGACCAGCCCGTCGCCGCCACCGACGACGACAAGGCCGTCTCCCGCGACAACTACGTCTTCGACGAGGCCAACGAGGCCAACGTCCTGTCCGACGAGACCTTGAACGGCGACGGCAGCACGAAGCTGAAGGTCTACTACAAGCTCTCGCTCGACGTGGCCTACGACCTCAACGGCGGCTCCTCCGACGAGACGCTGAGCTACCCGGGCCTCGACTGGGGCGTCGACACCCCGAAGATCTCCGACCCGACCCGCGCCGGCTACACCTTCGACGGCTGGGACCCCGAGGTCGACGCGACCGTGACCAAGGACGCCACCTACACCGCCAAGTGGGAGGCAGATTTCTCCGACTTCTCTGTTGACGGGGATGAGTGGACCTACAACGGTTCTTCTCGTCAGATTACGGTCAACGGCGTCTATGCCGGGGATAAGCTGACGTACACCAGCAGCAACGGCGAAGTTTTGGCCACTTGCGATGTCACTGCTGACGGCATCGTCAATGCACCGGAGTTCCTCAACGTCTCTGACAGTGACACCGTTACCGTTACGGTGACGCGCGGCGGCAAGACGGCTTCGGCAGAGGCAACTATGACTATCACGCCGCTGACCATCACGGTCACGCCGCGCGACATCCGCAAGACCCAGGGCCAGGCTGACCCGGCGCTCACCTCCGATTACAGCGGCTATCTCCTTGGCGAGACCGCCGGCTGGACCGGCGCGCTCACGCGTGAGCGCGGCGAGGCGGTGGGCACCTACATCATCTCCCAGGGCAGCCTCCAGCTCGCGGACAACCCGGCCGGCAACTTCCTTGCCCAGAACTACGTCCTTGTCGTCAACGAGGGCACCTTCACCATCGTTGCGGCGCCTGTGACGCCTGGCGGCGGCGACGATCCGACCCCGACGCCTGGCGGCGGCGGTGACGGCACCCCGACCCCCGGAACGCCCGCGACCGTGACCCCGGCCGACGACACGACGACCGACGAGGCCGCGCCCGAGGAGGCCATCGAGGACGACACCACGCCGATGGCTGGTCCGACCGAGCCCACCGACGACGGCGACACCCCGCTTGCCGCCGGCAAGCACGAGGACTGCTGGGTCCACTGGATCATCCTCATCGGCATGATCCTCAGCTCCGTGTACTTCGTCGGCGTCTCCGTGCGTCGCCGCAAGTTCACGTCCAGCCTGCTCGGCTACGAGGACAAGGTCCTCGATAACGACCGTGACAACGCCTAAGGAAGGAGGGGTTAACGATGAAGAAGTCCAACGTCATTCTCACCGCTCTTATCGCCGTTGCTTCCGCGTTCCTGCTGTGGCTCTGGTTTATCCTCGGCTTCAACAACGTGGACGCGCCGCTCGACCTCGTCCTGAGCGTTGTCTGGTGGGCGATCGTGCTCGTGGGCGTCGGGTTTGCCGTCAAGACGGAGAAGACGCGCCAGGAGAGCGTCCGCACCGTCTACGTCGGCGACGGCCGCTACTACAACAGCGAGACCGGTGTCCGCATGATGCCCGCCGGCTCCTCCGCGTCCGACTCCATCGCCACCGTCCTGGCCAACCTCGAGTACGGCTTCGACCGCGAGGACGCCCCCGACCCCCACGAGGAGAACCCGGCCAGCTGGACGCACGCCGTCCGCACGTCCAAGTACGAGCCCGCCAGTGACGACGACGGCGAGCACAAGGACGAGACCTGGGAGGGCGAGGTCGTGGTCGTCGAGACCGGGCGCACCATCCCGTTCACCTCTCGTGCGGCGCTTGCCCAGATCATCGGGTAGCTGACGGTTAGCACCCCAACACTGGGCCCTCGGAGCTTGCGCTCCGGGGGCCCTTTGCTTTGGGCGGGTGTCTTGCGGCGACGGCCCAGGGGGAGACGGGACTTGAGGGAGATGTTTGAGGCGGCTTGCTTGTGAGCGGGACGCGCGGTGAGCCGAGGTTCTTCTTGCCAAGAGATGTGGTGGGGGGGGTAATGCCCGTACGCTGCTGCATCCTGACGCTTTTCTTACTGATTGCAAGCTGAAACTGTGATAACCTACGTAACCATTACTCACCAAAATATGGTGGGGGGTCTATAAACGTAGCTTAGATGCGGAAGGGACCGTATCGCGAGACAAGGTCGGTGATGCAGGTGAGCACAAGGCGCGGAGGCAGGCACTTTGCCGGCAGGGGCGTCGCTGGCTGGTGTAAGATGGCGTTTGCCATCGTTCTCACCGCTGCGATGGTGCTGCAGTCCTCCAACATTCAGGCAATCGCAGGCGAGCTGCTTGACCCCGCCGGGGCCGGGCAGGTCGCTGGTGGCGAGGTTGAGCAGCAGGTTGCGGACGAGTCGGTTGCCGAGGGGCTGACCGAGGCCGACGGCGCGGACGAGACGGACGCAGCGACCGAGACCGACGCAGCGACCGAGACCGACGCCACGGTCGAGACGGACGGCGAGCAGACCGCGGCCGGTGACGTGACCGAGGGTGACGACGCCGTCGCGGATGGCATCGCCGCTGAGAGCGAGCCGTCGGAGGACGTGACCGCCGAGCCGGTCGACGAGACCGTGACCGAGGAGTCGACGATCCCGGAGACGCAGGCCGAGACGGTTGCGTCCGAGCCGGCTTCCGCGAACGGCGTCGAGGGGCGCACGATTTCTGGCACCAGAGAGATCTACATCAACCAGGTCGTGCAGCTTACTACGGACAATAGCGACACCGGAAACTTGTTTAATCCCGTTGAGCACGAATGGAGTGTAAGCAGGAGTGGCGTTGTCTCGCTGAGCGAGAAGAGCAGCACAGGGGTAAAGGTTAGGGGCACCGCTGCTGGTTCTGTTACTGTTACGCACAGGTGGAAAAGTTATTGGTCTCTACGGTGGGAATCCGAGAGCTTTACCATCACGGTCCTTCCCAACCCGAGCGATGGATACAGGATCTACCTCTATACGATGCTTCCTTCCGTTGTGGATGACTTTGATCCCACTGCTGACCCCGACACCATGTGGAACGGCATGGGTGTGGGTGTTATCTCTGGAGCCAGCGATCCGGCTCAGCTTGGGACGGGCGTGGTCTACGACTACTCAAATCTGGGCTCGGGCGTGAGTCTTGACCTTCCCGCCGACTTCCCCAACATAACGTACGAGGGAAAAACGTACTCGTATGCAAAGACTCCTGAGGAGGCCTTGCAGTCGGGTCACTATACGATTTCATGGGACAAGGTCGTAGTTGACAGCGGTGCGAACGCTGGCGCAAACACGCACAACCCGGTTATCGAGGGTGTCAACACCTATCACCTCAACGGGTACGTTAACCTGATTGATGAGAACTTGGTTCAGGTCTCCTTCCATGTTCAGGAGCCGGGAAGCAGCTCCTTCGGAGCTCCGCTTGAAAAGTACTACCTGACGTATCCTGTTGGAACGACCCTTTCCGAGGTGATGGTTCCCTCACCTGATTATGTGCCTCTTACCAAGGAGTATGGCGGCCACGAATACAAGTTTGAGGGCTGGTACTCCGACAAGTCTTGCCAGAACAAGGTCGACTTTGAATCTGAGGGAACGATTACCCAGAACGCAAGGTTTTACGGCAAGTATGTCCTGAACGAGGACACGCTCACCTACGATTCGAATAACGGTACCGGCGAGACGACATCCGTGACGGGCACCCTTGGCGGAACGGTACTGGTTGCGGAGAACACGTTTGACGCACCGACGGGCTACGAATTCGCCGGCTGGAACACCCAGGCCGATGGTCAGGGAAAGCCCTGTGCTGCAGGTGACGAGTACACCCTCACCGGTAATGATGACGTGCTCTATGCCCAGTGGAAGCCGAAGTCAGACGCTCGGTATGTGGTGAATTACCTCGAGCAGGGCACGGAGAAAGTGCTTGCTTCACCGAAGACTGTTGAGAACATGGTCTACAACCGGGAGTACACCGAGACGGCGATTTCCATTCCGGGCTACAAGCTCGTTGGGAGCGAAACGCAGCAGGTTACTGCCGGTTACAAGGGAGACAACAACGAAATCACCTTCTATTATGAGGTTGACTCTCAGGCAACTGCGTCGGTGACGTACGAGGCTTCCGATGGAGGCACCGTCACCAACAGATCCGACACCATCCAAATCGTGAATGCTGCAGGCCTTACAGGCTCCACCGCCCAGCCCGCAACTGGTTACAAGTTCGACGGCTGGTTCAAGGTGGGCGGTGATGGCGGTCCCGTTAGCACCTCTGAGACGCTGAGCGGCGATGGTCTTCTCGCCGCACTGAACAAGGATTCCAACAACAACTACGCCGAGACTGCTTTTGAGGCCCGCTTCTCGATTGACTCGACGGACCAGAAGACCCTCCGCGCCACGGTTGACTACGCGCTTGGCGGGGACGTTCAGGAAGACGCCCACGTCCTGCTCGAGAAGACCGTCCAGGTGCTCGAGCCTGACACGCTCTCCACTGCGGGCGTGACGGCTAAGGAGTTTGCTGGCTGGACGCTCGACAGCATCACGATTAACGGCGTCGAGGTCGCGTCCCTGGACGCTACCGTCAATAACGGCGACGAGATTGTGTACCACTACGTCGCGGACACCTCCGCGCTCTCCGTCTCCAACTACAGCGGCGTCTATGACGGCGAGTCCCACGGCATTGCGGTCAACGGCCTCATCGAGGGCGATGTGGTGAGCTACAGCGTCAGCAACAGCTTTACCGACGTGACCGGCAGCCCCGTGAGCGTCACGGCCACCGTCACGCGCAACGGCGTTGCGATCTGGACCGGCACCGCGACCGTGAGCATCACGCCCGCGACCATCCGCGTCACCATCAGCGACGCCACCAAGGTTGAGGGTCAGGTTGACCCGGGCCTCGAGTCCACCTACGTCGTCCCCGTTGCCGGCGAGCTTGCCGGCTTTGAGGGCAGCATCGCCCGCGAGCCCGGCGAGGAGCCCGGCACCTACGTGATCGGCCGCGGCACGCTGGTCCTTGTCGACCGCGCCGCCCAGGGCGTTAACGAGAAGGACTTCAAGGCCTCCAACTACACGCTCGAGGTCGTGCCCGGCACCTTCACCATCACGGCTAAGAATCTTCAAGGCTTGGATGGTTATGAAGAAGTGAAGATTCCATTCTGGTCTCATGCCAATGGGATGAAAGACATCATCTGGTACACTCCAACTCGCCAGGTAGACGGTTCATATACTGTAACAGCCAAAGCTAGTGACCACGAAAACGCTGATGGCCAGTATGAAGCGCAAGTCTTCTATGTGGATGCCAACGGACAAAACAAGTTTGTCAAGAAAGACTTTATTGATTTCAAAAATCAATCACGTCCAACTGCTAGTCTCTTAATCCAAAACAACAACAAGGATACAGGAACATTTGACGTCATCATCAAGGATGTCTACAGCCCTAAAGGGGTGCAGACTGTGCAAGTTCCTACTTGGTCTGATAAGGACGGCCAAGACGATATTCGCTGGTATGAAGCAACACGCAAAGCGAACGGAGATTACAAGGTATCGGTCAAAGCGAGCGATCATAAGAACTCTACTGGTAAGTACCATGTTCACCTTTATTACATTCAAAATGATGGATCTCGGATTGGTATTGGTACCACAACAACAGATGTAGAAGTTAGAAATGCCATGACCAAGACGCAAGCTTCTATTAAGAATGTTAATGCAACGAACGG
>OGXS01002090.1_pt1 | contig 10914 bp, 9 predicted proteins | sample 1576371 | NCBI WGS metagenome assembly OGXS01 (sample SAMEA3541475, study PRJEB24748) | human gut metagenome | biome: human gut; feature: human-associated habitat; material: faeces | place: China | collected 2012
CGCCTGTGGCGGGTGGGCTTATACATTCGCCTGTCCCGGGAGGACGGCCGGACGGAGAGCCTCAGTGTACAGAATCAACGGAAAATTCTCATGGACTACCTGAAGGAGGAGTTCCAGGGCCCCTGGGAGTTGGAAGAGGTTTTCATAGACGACGGCCTCACCGGCACCGACGACAGCCGGGAGAGTTTCCAGCGCATGATTGCCGCCGTCAAGGAGGGGGGCATCAACTGCGTGGTGTGCAAAACCCTCTCCCGGGCGTTCCGGAACTATGCCGACCAGGGGTACTTTCTGGAGGAGTTCTTCCCCCGGTACCGCACCCGGTTCATCTCCGTGGGCAACCCCAGGGTGGACAGTTTCCTGGACCCCGAGGCGGTGCAGATGGGGTTGGAAATCCCCATCAACGGCATCCTCAACGACCGGTATGCCGCCAAAACCTCGGCGGATGTCCGCCGCACCCTGGACATGAAGCGCCGGCGGGGGGAGTTCATCGGCTCCTTCGCCCCCTATGGCTACGCCAAGGACCCCACCGACCACAACCGCCTGGTCCCGGACCGAGAAGCGGCCCAGGTGGTGGAGGAGATCTTCCAGCGGTATGTCCAAGGGGAGGGGAAGGGGACCATCGCCCGCCAGCTCAACCACCGGGGGATCCCCAACCCCACGGCCTACAAGGCCCGGCAGGGGTCCCGCTACCGCCGGCCTGGCCCCCCTGGGGACGGGCTGTGGACGGCGGCTACCGTGGGGCGGATCCTCCAAAACCCCGTTTACGGGGGGACCATGGTCCAGGGCCGGCAGCGGGTGGTGAGCTATAAGGTCCACCAAACCCTTTCGGTGCCCCCAGAGGACTGGTATGTGGTGGAGGGCACCCATGCACCGCTGATCCCCCAGGCCCTCTTCCGCCGGGCTCAGTCCCTGGCCGGGCGGGAGACCCGCCGGGCCCCGGGGCAGGGGGAACTCCACCTGTTTGCCGGTTTCCTTCGCTGCGCTGACTGTGGCCGGGCCATGACCCGGAAAACCGCCCGGGGGCTGGTGTACTACACCTGCTCCACCTATCGCCGGAAGTCCAAGACGGCCTGCACGAAGCACACCATCCGGGAGGACCGCCTCCGCACCCTGACCGCCCAGGCCTTAGGAGTGGCGGCGGAGGACCTGACCCGGGGGCTGCTCTTTGCCCGGGTGGAGGAGATTTGTGTCCAGGAGGGCGGGGAGATTGCCGTCCACCCACTGCAGACAGGAGGAGAATAGTTAACATAAATTTAACAATTCGGTGGTTTTGAATTTTACATCTCGTCGGTAGACTGTTGTAAAGAAACGGTTAAATGAAACGAGGAGGAACCCCCATGGAACGAATCTTTTTGCTGGAGGATGACGACAGCATCCGCAAACTGGTGATTTATGCACTGGGCAGCCAGGGCTATGAGGCCCAGGGGTTCGACCGTCCTTCCGACTTCTGGAAGGCCATGGAGGGCCCGCAGCCAACCCTGGTGCTGCTGGACATCATGCTGCCAGAGGAGGACGGCCTGTCCATCCTCCAGAAGCTGCGGGCCTCTGCGGCCACCAAGCGGCTGCCGGTGATCATGCTGACCGCCAAGAACACGGAGTATGACCGGGTGGTGGGCCTGGACAGCGGGGCGGATGACTTCATCTCCAAACCCTTCGGCATGATGGAGCTGGTGGCCCGGGTGCGGGCGGTGCTCCGCCGGACCGAGCAGAAGCAGGAGACCGAGGACTACCGGGTGGGGGACCTCTTCGTCAGCCCCCAGCGCCATGTGGTGCGGGTGGCCGGAGAGGAAGTGGCCCTCACCAACAAGGAGTTTGAATTGCTGTGCCTGCTGCTGGAGCACCAGGGCATCGCCATGACCCGGGATGCCATCATGGACGGCGTCTGGGGCCAGGAGTTCAGCCGGGAAAACCGCACGCTGGACGTCCATGTGCGTACCCTGCGCACCAAACTGGGGCCGGCAGGCCACTATATTGAAACCGTCCGAGGGGTCGGGTACAAAATTGGTGGCCAGGCATGACGGGGAAAATCTTTCGCAGCTGTTTCCTGGTGGGGCTGGCGATCATGGTACTGTGTACCGCGCTGTTTGTGGCAGTGATGGCCTCCCGCTACGAGGACCAGGTCTACCAGGAGATGGAGGAGACCGCCGTCTATGTCAAGCGCGGCATGGAGGAGAGCGGGGGCGACTATCTCTCCGGCCTGGAAGACTTGGAGGGCGGCCAGCGCCTGACCTGGATCACGGCGGACGGCACCGTCCTCTATGACAGCGAGGCAGACCCCGCCGCCATGGAAAACCACGCCGACCGGGGGGAGGTCATCCAGGCCCTGGAGGAGGGGACCGGGCAGAGCAAGCACCTCTCCAACACCCTCCTGCAAAAGACCCTCTACTATGCCGTGCGCCTGGATGACGGCACCGTTTTGCGGCTGTCCTGCCAGGAGACCACCATGGGCGCCCTGATAATCAGTGTGCTGCAGCCCATTCTTTGGATTGTGGTACTGGCCCTGGTCCTCTCTGGGGTGCTGGCCTCTCGGCTGTCCCGGCAGATCACCAAGCCCATCAACAACATCGACCTGGAAAACCCCCGGCTGGACGACGCCTACGAGGAGCTCTTCCCCCTGGTGGGGCGCCTGCGGGAGCAGAACCGCACCATCAGCCGGCAGATGGAGGCCCTCAGCCGCCGGCAGCGGGAGTTTGCCGCCCTGGCGGAGAACATGAGCGAGGGCGTCCTGCTGCTGGACAGCCGGTACAACATCCTCTACAGCAACCAGAGCGCCTACGCCTTGCTGGGCGGGGAGGAGGAGAAGCCGGAGAGCCTCCGCCAAGAGACCTGCCGGAAAGAGATCTGGGAGGCGGCAGGCCGGGCCCTGGCCGGCTGCCATGCAGAGTCCCTGATGCGGGCGGAGTCCCACATCTTCGAGATTTTGGCCAACCCCGTCACCGCCAATGGCCAGGTCACCGGGGTGGTGGTGCTCATGGTGGACGTCACCGAACGGGAGGAGCGGGAGAGCCTGCGGCGGGAGTTTTCCGCCAACGTCTCCCACGAGCTGAAGACCCCCCTCACCTCCATCTCCGGCTTTGCCGAGCTCATGAAGGAGGGGCTGGTGGAAGCGGATAAAATGCGGGAGTTTGCCGGGGACATCTACAAGGAGTGCGGCCAGCTCATCGCCCTCATCGACGACATTATGAAGCTCTCCCGCCTGGACGAGGCCGCCGAAAATGAGGTGGCTCCGGAGTCCGTGGATCTGTACGACCTCTCCCAGGATATTCTGGAGAGTTTGCAGCCCGCCGCTGCCAAGCGGTCGGTCTCCCTGCATCTGGAGGGGGAGAAGCAGACCATCCTGGGGGTGTGGCGTATCCTCCATGAGATGGTGTACAATCTCTGTGACAACGCCATCAAGTACAACAAGGACGGCGGCTCGGTGACCGTGCAGGTAACCGGCGAGGCAGAGCGGGTCACCCTGGCGGTGAAGGACACGGGAATCGGCATCCCCAAGGGGCAGCAGGACCGGGTGTTCGAGCGGTTTTACCGGGTGGATAAGAGCCACTCCCGCCGGGTGGGGGGCACTGGCCTGGGCCTGTCCATCGTCAAGCACGGCGCCCAGTACCACAACGCCCTGATCTCCCTGGAGAGCGAGCCCGACGTAGGAACCACCATTGCCATCGTCTTTCCCCGGAACATGCGCCCCTGAGGGCGCCGTGGGGGGAGACGTCACGATAAAAGGAGAACGAAATGATTACATTTGAAGAAATCAAACAGGATCCGGCCATCCGGACCTACATCAAAAAGGCCGACGAGTCCCTGATTAACCTGGGCTTTACGGAACACAGTTTTGCCCATGTGGGCCTTGTGGCGGCCAACAGCAAGTATATTTTAGAGACCCTGGGGTACTCGCCCCGGGAGGTGGAGCTGGTGCAGATTGCCGCCTACCTCCACGACATTGGGAACCTGGTCAACCGCATCGACCACTCCCAGAGCGGGGCGGTGATGGCCTTCCGCCTGCTGGACCACATGAACATGGACCCCTTGGACATCGCCGAGGTGGTCACCGCCATCGGCAACCATGACGAGGGCACCGGCACCCCGGTGAGCCCCATGGCTGCGGCCCTGATCCTGGCAGACAAGTCCGACGTCCGCCGCAGCCGGGTGCGCAACCAGGACACCAGCAAGTTCGACATCCACGACCGGGTGAACTATTCGGTGACCAAGGCGGAGCTGAAGATCAACGAGAGCAAGACCCTCATCAAACTCAAGCTCCACATCGACACCCGGTATGGCTCCGTGATGGATTATTTTGAGATTTTCCTCAATCGAATGGTTCTCTGCCGGAAGGCGGCGGAGACCTTGGGCCTGCAATTTAAACTGATCATCAACGAGCAGCAGCTGATTTGAGCCCAATGTAAAATTTACAGACAGAAACCGGCCTGGCGTAACCTGCCAAGGCCGGTTTTTCCTTGGGGCGCAAGGGATTCCGGGCTCCGCGCCCGGGCAAGTACAAGGTGACAAAAAATGCGTGATTTAACCGAAACTTTATCTTTCTTTGGTTGTTCCTTTAACCGAAAGCCGGTAGACTGTACTTGTCTGAAACGAGCAACAAAATAAAAACCAAAAAGAAATGAGGAAAAAACACCATGAAAAGAACCACGAAAAAGGCCGTGAGCATTCTGGCCGCTTCTGCTCTGCTGGCACTGACTCTTGCTGGCTGCGGCAATGACACCACCACCGATACCGCTTCTGACACCACGGAAGACACCAGCGCTTCCACCCTCTCCGGCTCTGTGGCCACCAACGGCTCCACCTCCATGGAGGAGGTTATGGGCGTGCTCACCGAGCAGTTCACGAACGACAACCCTGACGTCTCCGTCACCTATGATCCCACCGGTTCCGGCACCGGCATCGAGGCTGCTGCCAACGGTACCGCCGACATCGGCCTGTCCTCCCGTGCCCTGACCGAGGAGGAGACCGCCTCCGGCCTGGTGGGTACCGAGGTCGCCCTGGACGGCATCGCCGTGATCGTCAACGCCGACAGCCCCGTGGCTGACCTCACCGTGGAGCAGATCGCCCAGATCTTCACCGGCGAGATTACCGACTGGAGCGAAGTGGGCGGCGACGCCGGCGAGATCGCCTGCATCGGCCGTGAGGCCAACTCCGGCACCCGGGACGGCTTCGAGTCCATCACCGGCACCGAGGATGCTTGCGTGCTGAGCCAGGAGCTCAACTCCACCGGCGCTGTGATCCAGGCCGTGGCCAGCAGCCCCAACGCCATCGGCTATGCTTCCCTGTCCGCTGTGGAAGGCCAGGAGGGCATCAAGGCCATCACCGTGGGCGGCGTGGCCTGCACCGAGGAGACCGTGAAGGACGGCACCTATGAGATCCAGCGTCCCTTCGTCTTCGTGACCAAGGAAGGCACCGAGCTGTCTGAGGCTGCCCAGGCCTTCTTCGACTTCGCCACCTCCGCAGATGCCAGCGAGCTCATCTCCGGCGCCGGCGCTGTGCCTGTGGCCTGATTCCCAACGAACCGATAAACCCTGCAAAACTTAAGCGGCGTGGGGTCTCCAAAGCGCCTTTCTAAGGTGGAGGCCCCCGCCGCTTCCCTTATGCTTGTCAGCGAGAGAAGGAGTTTCCCATGGAAAAAGCATTGAAGAAATCCAGCGCTGAAGCGCCTACATCGGCCTTACAGACTGGGGAGCCCAAGCGGCGTGGGGTGAAGGATGCCCTGGAATGGGTCATGCACCTGATTTTTATGCTGTGTGGCATCATTGCGGTGGCCTTCGTGCTGTTTATCAGCATCTACCTGATCATCTCCGGGGTGCCCGCCATTCGAGAGATCGGTTTGGTAGACTTCCTCTTTGGGCAGGAGTGGTCCCCCACGGCCTCTGACCCCTCTTTTGGCATTCTGCCCTTTATCCTTACCTCTGTGTATGGCACGGCTGGTGCCATTCTCATCGGGGTGCCCATTGGCCTGATGACCGCAGTGTTCCTGGCCAAGGTGGCCAACCCCAAGGTGGCTGCTGTCATCCACACCGCAGTGGAGCTGCTGGCCGGCATCCCCTCCGTGGTGTACGGCCTGGTGGGTATGATCCTGCTGGTCCCCGGCATTCAGCGGGCCTTTGACCTGTCCTCCGGCGCCTGCCTGCTGGCGGCCATCCTGGTGCTGGCCATCATGATCCTGCCCTCCATCATCAGTGTGTCGGAGACCTCCCTCCGGGCGGTGCCCGAGGAGTATGAGCAGGCCTCCCTGGCCCTGGGGGCTACCCATTTGGAGACGGTGTTCCGGGTGTCCATCCCGGCGGCCCGCAGCGGCGTGGCCACGGCCATCGTCCTGGGCGTGGGCCGTGCCATCGGCGAGGCCATGGCCATCATCATGGTGGCGGGCAACGTGGCCAACATGCCTGGCCTGTTCACCTCGGTTCGCTTCCTCACCACCGCCATCGCTTCGGAGATGTCTTACGCCTCTGTGGGAAGCCTCCACCGGAACGCGCTGTTCTCCATCGGCCTGGTGCTCTTCCTGTTCATCATGCTGATCAACGTGTTCCTCAACGTGTTCATTAAGAGAAAGAAGGAGGGTTAATATGCACACACTGTCTCCCCGCCGCAAGGCCTATGACAGGACCCTGCGCACCCTGCTTTATATCTGTGCCGGCATCACCTGCGCACTGCTGGTGTTCATCATCGGCTATATCTTCTACCGGGGGCTGGGCAACGTCAGTTGGGAGCTCCTTTCCTCCGAGACCAGTTACATCAATGACATCATCGGCATTCTGCCGAACATCCTCAACACGCTGTATATCATCTTCCTGGCCATGATCATCGTCCTGCCCCTGGGGGTGGGGGCGGCCATCTACTTGACGGAGTACGCCTCCAACAAGAAGGTGGTGGCCATCATCGAGTTTGCCACCGAGACCCTCACTGGCATTCCCTCCATCATCTTCGGCCTGGTGGGCATGCTGTTCTTCCTCCAGCTCTTTGGGTTGAAGGCAGGTATCCTGGCCGGCGGCCTGACCTTGGTGATCATGATCCTGCCCACCATCGTCCGTACCACCCAGGAGAGTTTGAAAACCGTGCCCCAGTCCTACCGGGAGGGGTCCCTGGCTCTGGGCGCCGGTAAGTGGCACATGGTGCGCACCGTGGTGCTCCCCAACGCGGTGGACGGCATTGTCACCGGCTGCATCCTGGCCATCGGCCGCATCGTGGGCGAGTCCGCGGCCCTGCTGTTCACCGCCGGGTTTGGCCTGGCCCTGAACGACTTCATTACCTCCCTCCAGTCCTCCTCTGCCACACTGACGGTAGCCCTCTATGTCTACGCCAGCGAACGAGGCGAGATGGACGTTGCCTTTGCCATCGCCGCGGTGCTGATGATCCTGGTGCTCATCATCAACTTCGGCGCCTCCCTGGCCGGCAAGAAACTGAAAAGAAAGGACCGCTAATCATGGCTGACGATATCATCACCGTAAAGTCCTTGAACCTGTGGTACGGCACCGACGGCAAAACCAGCGCCGCCAACCGGGGCCACCATGCGCTGAAGGACATCAACGTGGACATCCCCGTCCACCAGATCACTGCCCTCATCGGCCCCTCCGGCTGCGGCAAGTCTACCTTTCTGAAGACCCTAAACCGGATGAACGACTTGGTCCCCGGGGTGCATATCGAGGGGGACGTCTGCTTCGAAGGGCAGAACATCTTTGACAAGAACCTGGACATCACTTGGCTGCGCAAGCAGATCGGCATGGTGTTCCAGAAGGCCAATCCCTTCCCCATGTCCATTTACGACAACGTGGCCTACGGCCCCCGGACCCACGGCATCCGCAACCGCACGGATCTGGACGCCATCGTGGAGAAATCCCTCCGGGATGCCGCCATTTGGGACGAGGTCAAGGACCGTCTGAAGAAGAGCGCTCTGGGCCTCTCCGGCGGCCAGCAGCAGCGGCTGTGCATTGCCCGGGCCCTGGCCAACGAACCGGAAGTCCTTCTGATGGACGAGTCCACCTCCGCCCTGGACCCCATTTCCACCTCGAAGATTGAGGACCTGGCAGTGGAACTCAAGGAGAAGTACACCGTCATCATGGTCACCCACAACATGCAGCAGGCCGCGCGTGTGTCCGACAAGACCGCCTTCTTCCTGCTGGGTGAGCTGGTGGAGTTTGGGGACACGGAGAAGATCTTCTCCACCCCGACGGACAAGCGGACTGAGGAATACATCACAGGGAGGTTTGGATAATGCGGGAGAAATTCAGACAGCAGCTGGAGGAAATGTACCATCAGATGGTGGTGATGGGCGGCCTTTGCCAGCAGGCCATTGCCGTGGCCGTAAAAACCCTGGAGGAAGAGGAGGACACCGCCGAAAACTTAGAGGCCCAGGTGTTCGCCTTGGACGGGGAGATCGACGACATGGAGCGGGAGATCGAGGGCATGTGCACCAAGCTCCTCCTCCGGCAGCAGCCGGTGGCCAAGGATTTGCGGCGGATCACCGCTGCCCTGAAAATGGTCACCGACTTGGAGCGCATTGGCGACCAGGCCTCGGACATTGCGGAGCTGGCCCGGTTTATTCGCAAGGGTTCCTCCCAGCACAGCCATCTGAATCAGATGGCCACCGATGTGGTCAAGATGATCAGCGAGAGCGTGGATGCCTTCATTCACTTGGACATCGACCGGGCCCGGCAGGTCATCGCCTATGACGATGTGGTGGACCAGTGGTTTGATAAGATCAAGTCCGAGCTGGTCACGCAGATCGCCACCAACAAAGAGGGCAGCGAAGAGCTGCTGGACGTGTTTATGGTGGCCAAGTACTTAGAGCGCATCGGCGACCATGCCACCAACCTGGCTGAGTGGGTGGAGTATGCCTTGACCGGCGTCCGGTCGAAAGATGGTCGGTGGATTGATCCTGACACGCCGCAGCATGGGCAGGATTTGACTTAACCAAAATTTAACCTCTTTCTGGTTTTTCTTTTTACATTCGACGGATAAACTGTTCGTGAGAGTACTAAATGTAAAAATTTGGTAAAGAGAAAAGTTGGAGAGAGCGTTTCTATGGATTTTTTTGATGTATTGACCCTGCTGGGAGGGCTCAGTCTGTTCCTGTTCGGAATGAATCTCATGGGCAACTCCCTGGAAAAGTGTGCAGGCAGCAGTCTGAAAGTGTTGCTGAGCAAACTGACTTCCCGTAAGATTTTGGGATTCCTGACGGGGTTGGGCGTTACGGCGGTAATCCAGAGTTCCTCCGCCACCACAGTAATGGTGGTGGGGTTTGTGAACTCTGGATTACTTTCCTTGCGTCAAGCCATTGGCGTGATTATGGGTGCCAACGTGGGCACCACAGTGACCGCCTGGATTTTGAGCTTGACCGGCCTGGACGGGGAAAGCTTCTTTATCCGTTTGCTGGAGCCCACCTCCTTCTCTCCGGTTTTGGCCCTGATCGGCGTGGGACTGACCATGATGGCCAAAAGCGAGCGCAAGAAGGATGTGGGCATGATCCTCCTGGGATTTGCGGTGCTCATGTTCGGCATGGACACCATGAGCGGCGCAGTGGCTGGGCTGCAGGACGTGCCGGAGTTCCAGAGCATCTTCCTCATGTTTACCAACCCTGTGCTTGGGGTTCTGGCTGGGGCCATTCTGACCGCCATCATCCAGAGTTCCTCCGCCTCGGTGGGTATTCTGCAGGCTCTGTCGGCCACAGGCCAGGTGACCTATGGCGCGGCCATCCCCATCATCATGGGGCAGAACATTGGCACCTGCGTCACGGCCATGATCTCCTCGGTAGGGGCCAACAAGAACGCCAAGCGGGCTGCTGTGGTGCACCTGCTGTTCAACATCATTGGTACCTGCGTGTGGCTGTCGGTTTTCTACCTCATCAACGCAGTGGTGCACTTCGACTTTGTCGGCAACTCCATCGACCAGTTGGGGATTGCGGTGGTGCATACCACCTTTAACGTGCTGTGTACGGCGCTGCTCTTCCCCTTCTCCGGCCTGCTGGAGAAATTGGCCTGCCGCCTGGTGCGGGACGACAAGGTTCCCGAGCAGATCCAGATCCTGGACGAGCGTCTGCTGAGCACCCCTCCCGTAGCCATTGGCCGCTGCCAGGAAGTGGCGGAAACCATGGCCCGGATCTCTATGGATGCCCTGCGGACCGGCTGCCGCCTGATCGAGCACTACGATGCCAAGGAGGCCCAGGCAGTGCGGGAGACGGAGAAGGAAGCCGACCAGTATGAGGACATGCTGGGCACCTATCTGGTCAAACTGGGCCGGGAAAACCTCAGTGAACGAGATAACCGGCAAGTGTCCAAACTGCTGCACATCATCGGGGACTTTGAGCGCATCTCCGACCACGCGGTGAACGTGGTGGAGTCGGCGGAAGAGATGCGCAGCAAAGGGCTGCATTTTTCGCCCCAGGCCAAGCAGGAGCTGAATGTTCTCACCTCCGCCGTGGGGGAGATCATGGACCTGTCTTTGGATGCCTTCCTTAAGGACGACCCAGACCTGGCGGTGAAGGTGGAACCCCTGGAGCAGGTGGTGGATACCCTGAAGGAGCAGCTGCGCAACCGCCACATCCTGCGCCTGCAGCGGGGCGAGTGCACCATCGAACTGGGGTTTGTCTGGTCGGACCTGTTGACCGACCTGGAGCGGGTGGCGGACCACTGCTCCAACATTGCCGGGTGCGTCATTGAGATGTCCCACGGCAGTCTGGATGTCCATGAATATCTGGACTACATCAAGGGGGGCAGCATCGCCTTCCAGCGGGCCTACAATGCCTACGCGCGGAAATACGCTTTGATGGAATGATTCATCGGAATGAGAAGACAACGGCTCTCCTAGGAGGGCCGTTGTTTTTGCGTTGTCCAAAGAAAACGGCTTCCACCGGTGCCGCGGATTCGCAAAGGTCCCAGCATCAAGCTGTCCGTGCGCATTCCTTCAATAAAGAAT
>OGXS01002105.1_pt1 | contig 10859 bp, 8 predicted proteins | sample 1576371 | NCBI WGS metagenome assembly OGXS01 (sample SAMEA3541475, study PRJEB24748) | human gut metagenome | biome: human gut; feature: human-associated habitat; material: faeces | place: China | collected 2012
GAGCCGGGGGCGCATGATGCGCGCCGGCACGCCGGCGATGAGGCGCTCCCCGAGCGCGGAGTGCTCCCCCGCCTCCCGGCGCGCGCGGCCACCCATGCGCCCGTGGCGCCGGGAGCGCTTCTCATCCGGCGCGTCCGCCGATGCACCGGTTTGCTGCCTTGGTTCCTCTGCCATTACCGTCCCTATCGGTCTTGCCGTAAAAACACCTTATGCGGACTCGGCATCCCGCCCGAGTGCCGCCACGAGCTCCTTGAAGGCGCGCCCGCGCTCCTCGAAGCCCGAGAACTCGTCAAACGAGGCGCAGGCGGGAGAAAGCAGGACCACGTCGCCCCGTTCGGCAAGCGAGCGGGCCACATCCACGGCGTCAGCGAGGTCCTCGGCCTCGGCAACGTCGATATCATGGCGGCCGGCTGCCTCCACGAAGGCGTCGAGGAAACGCTGGCGGGCATCGCCGAAGCAGACCACAGCCCTCACCGTGGAATGCACGACGTCCTCGACGAACTCTTCGAGCGGTGTACCCTTGTCGCTACCGCCAAGCAGCAGCACCACGGGCTCGTCGGGAAAGGCAGTGAGCGCCTTTACGACGGCATCGGTGTTGGTCGCCTTGGAATCGTTGATGTAGCGCACGCCGTCGATCTGCGCGACAGGCTCGATACGATGCTCGAGAGCCGTAAACGAGACGAGCGCCGAGCGGACATCCTCGTCCGAAGCGCCGACCCACAGCGCAGCTGCAGCCGCTGCGAGCGCGTTGAGCTCGTTGTGCGCTCCCCGGATGCGAAGCTCGGCGGTGGGAACCAAGCGGTGCTCCACGCCGTTCAAGCGCACCACAAGCACGCCTTCATCGCAAAACGCCGCCGAGGCGGCCCCGGAATCATCATGCGAAAGCTCGCAGACGGCAGCACCCGTCGAGCGCGCCGCAGAAAGCGCAGCTCGGGCGCCCGCATCTTCCACGCACACAACAGCAAGATCGCCGGGTTCCTGATTGGCGAAGATCTTGCGTTTGGCGGCGGCGTAGGCGTCGAGCGTGCCATGCCACGCCAGATGGTCGGGCGTGATGTTCATGAGCACCGCGACGCGCGGATGTAGCATGCTCGTCGTTGCCAGCTGGTAGCTCGAAAGCTCCGCAGCGAACCAAGAGCCGGGAGCGCGGTCGTCCACGGCAGCGATCGGCGCCAGGCCGATGTTGCCCACCGCGACCGAGGCGCGGCCGGACTCATTCAAGATATGGTTGACAAGCGAGGTCGTCGTGGTCTTGCCGTTGGTGCCGGTGACAGCGATCCAGTGCTCGGGCGAGAGGCGCCACGCAAATTCGGGCTCGCCCATGATGGCAAGCGCATGCTCGCGGCCGCGGGCGAAGAACGCGGAGAACTCCGAGATACCCGGGCTCGCCACGCATACATCGTAGCCACCCTCGACCAACTCTGTCCCGAAGACGAAGCTCACCCCTGCAGCCTCGAGCGCATCCGTTTCGGCGGAGGGGGCAGAAGCCGCCCCGCCGTATACGGTAACCGAGCGCACGCGCTCACCAAGGTGCGCCGCGCCCCAGCGGGCAACGGCCAGGCCCGTAGACCCGAGCCCGAGTACAAGCAGGTCGAAGGTTTCTGGCAGCAGCATGAAGAACCACTATCCCAACTGGAAGAAGACCGCGAGGCCAAGCGCGCCGAAGGCGGCCGCGATGATCCAGAAGCGGATGACCACCTTCGTCTCGGCCCAGCCCTTCTTCTCAAAATGATGATGAATGGGCGCCATGAGGAAGACGCGCTTGCCTGTGAGCTTGAAGCTCACGACCTGGATCATGACAGAGAGCGTCTCGATGATGAAAAGCCCGCCCACGATGAGCGACACGACCTCGGTGTTGGTCATGACGGCGACGCAGGCGAGAGCCGGTGTCGCCCATGAAGATGCTCGCCGGATAGCAGTTGAACCACAAAAAGCCAAGGCAGGCACCCGCGCACGCGGCGCAGAAGATGGTGAGGTTCGAATCGTTGCAGATGAAGCACACTGCAGCCATCACGAGCATCGCGATCATGGACGTTCCGCCCGCAAGACCGTCGAGGCCGTCGGTGAGGTTGACCGCATTGGATAGCCCCACGATCAACAGCCAGGTAAAGATCATGTAGAGCCACGGGATATGGAAGGGCTCGCCGGCGATATCGACCGTCGTGGTGAGCACGCCGAGGTCGACGGAAAGGCCTCCCGGGAACCGCACGACGGGCTCGACGCCGCACCAGTTGATCGAAAGAAGGCAGAAGAGCACGCAGATGAGGGTGAGGCCGATCATCTTGGCGTGCGGGGTGAGGCCAAGGGAGCGCCCGTGGGTAACGGAGGTGAGGTCGTCGATAAGGCCGAGGACTCCGGTAGCCAGCGTGGCGATGAGCACAAGTGCCAGCTCTGCGGTGAGCCTGCCCATGACGAGGCAGGTGATCGCCAGGGCGACGAGGATGACGACGCCACCCATCGTGGGGGTACCCTGCTTGATGAGGTGCTGCTCGGGGCCGTCAGCGCGCACCTGCTGTCCGAAGTGCTCGATCCTCATGACGCGAATCCACAGCGGCATGATCACCGCAGCGATAACCGCTGCGACAGCGAGCGAGATGAATGCCTGATAGGTTGGATAGGCAGCGTTTCCAAGCATTAGCAGACCTCCTCGACGAGGCGATCGAGCCCCAGGAAGCGGGAGCCCTTCACAAGCAGCGTATCATCGGAGCGGAGCGACTGCCGCACGAGCTCCGTAGCGCGTTCGGTATCGCCGGCAATCGCGACGGAGCGGGCAGGCATGCCCATGAGGCGTGCCGCAGCGGCCATCTTCTCTGCGCAGGCCGTGCCCACGCACACGAGCAGGTCGGGCTTCTTCGCTGCCGCATAGGAGCCTACGAGCGCATGCAGGCGGGGCCCCTCTTCGCCAAGCTCGCCGATCTCGCCGAGAACGGCGATGCGACGACCGGAGACGGGAAGCATCTCGAGGAGATCGAGCGCCGCAGCCGTGGACTCGGGGCTCGCGTTATAGGTGTCGTCGATTACGCGGGCACCGCACGCGGCACGACGGAGCTCCTGACGGCGGCCGGTGATCGCCAGGCGCTTGAACGCCGCCTCCATCGTCGCGGCATCGATGCCCAGGCGTTCCGCAAGGGCGGCGGCGAGCACGGCATTGGAGACCGATTGCGCCCCGGTAACCGCCAACGTGATGCGCGCGGACTCACCGGAGGCGAGCAGAAGATCGAAGCTCGGATGGCCCTCGACGTCCAGCTCGATATTCGATGCGCGAACCTCGTCGTCCGCACCCGTCCCGGCAAGGACCACCTCGACCGCCGCAGGAAGGGCGAACTCGTCGCGAATGAATGGCGTGAAGTCGTCCTCGCCCGAGAGCACGAGCACGGGAGCGGCACCGGGCACCCCGGTCTCGGAGCGGCTCGGCACGGGCATCATGCCCGAGACGATCTCTGCTTTAGCGCGCGCGATGTTCTCACGGCTCCCCAGCATGCCGATATGCGAGGTGCCCACCTTGGTAATCACCGCCAGCGAGGGCTCGGCACATGCAGCAAGGCGCTCGATCTCGCCACGGGCGTTCATACCCATCTCGAGCACGAGCACCTGCGTATCGCGCGGAGCACTCAAAATCGAGAGCGGCAAACCGATCAGGTTGTTGTAGTTGCCCTTCGTGGCCCAGACGCGGAAGCGAGCGCCCAGAAGCGCCGCCAAGAAGTCCTTCGTCGTGGTCTTGCCGATCGACCCGGTGACGCCCACGACGGTGCAGGCGAGCTCGGCACGGTAGACATGGGCAAGGCGCAGGAGGAACTCCTGGGCATCGTCCGCTACCAGTACGGCGCAACCGGCCGCTTCCGCCTGCTCGAGCAAGGTGTCCTCGGGCGTCCGGGTGAGCACCACGGCAGCCGCGCCCGCACTCACCGCCTGGGGCGCGAAGTCGTTACCGTCAACGCGCTCACCAGAAAATGCCACGAACAGGCCGTCGCGCTCGACAAGGCGCGAATCGATGAAGCAGCCCCGGCAGATACGGGCGGGGTCGCCGGCAACAACGCTGGCACCCGTAGCTCCCGCGATAGTCTCTACGGTGAACTCAAACATGCAATCCCCTCAATCGAGTTCCATCAGCTGCGTATTGTACCGTAGCGACCTAGATGCCCGGGCGCGCCGGCGCGGAACGCACAAGGTGTGCAAGCTCGGGCGCGAACCACCTCGCCCCGAGCGCAGCCAAGCTCGTGGCGCCCGGCGGCACCGGCCGCAGCCGCACGCTTGTTATGAACGCGTTCGCTTGACGCCCAGCACCGAAAGCGCTTGCTCCATGATGGTCTTGAATGCCGGCGTGGCGGCCGAGGAGTGGTACGGCGTGCCGTCGAGGGTGATGTAGGCAAGGGCCGCCGGCTCGCTTGCCGGGGCGAACCCAATGAAGGACGACATGTAGTTACCCTTCTGATAGCCACCGGACGCGTCTGCGCGCTGGGCGGTACCGGTCTTGCCCGCAACGTCATACCCCTCGATCGCAGCCCCTGAACCGGTTCCCTCGTCCACGACGGTGATCATCATCGATTTCACGAGCTCGGCCGTCTCGGCGCTGATGGCGCTCGCCTCCCCGTCGCTCCAATCGAGCTCCTCGCCGTGCTTCGACTTCAAGAAATGCGGGGTCGTCATGACGCCGCCGTTCGCAATGCCGCACACCGCCCGGGTGACCTCGATCGGCGAGACGGAAATGCCCTGCCCGAAGGACATCGATCCCAGGCTCGAACCGTCATACTCGCCGCGCTCACGCACGATGCCGGTGGACTCGCCCGGAAAGTCGATGCCCGATTTGGTCCCGATGCCATAGGCGTCGAGGTACTCGGCGAAGTTATCCGCTCCGATCTTCTGGCCCACGAGCACCATGCCCGTATTCGAAGACCTCCGCATGATCTCGCGGAGCGTCATGGTCATGGCATAGTCGCGGTCGTCGATGTCGTTCACCCAGTCGTCGCCGACCTTGACCTCGGCCGGAACGTCGAAGGTGGTGTCGGGCGTCATGAGCCCCAGATCGATACCCATGCCGCTCACCAGCGTCTTGAACACGGAGCCCGGCTCATAGGCGTCCGTCACGACGCGCAGGTTCATGTCGGCGGCGTTCGTGTTCGCCAGATCGGTCTGGTCGTACGTGGGGCACGAGCAGCAGGCGAGGATCTCGCCCGTCGCAGGATCGCACACGACGACCGATCCATAATCCGCGCCCGAGCTCTCGACCGCGTCGGCAAGCGCCTGCTCCGCGACGCTCTGAATGTTCACGTCGAGCGTGAGCACGAGGTCGGTGCCGTCTTTGGCAGATACCTTCTCGTAGGCGCCGCCCGCGATATACGATCCATCGCGGGCCCGCTCGCGGACGATGGAACCGTTCGTGCCCGTGAGCACATCGTCGTAGTAGCTCTCCAAACCGGAGACGCCCTCGTTGTCGATGTTCACCACGCCAATCACCTGAGAGGCGAGCGTGCCGTACGGGTACACGCGCTTCATGGTCTGCTCGAACTCGATGCCCTTGATGCCGCGCTCCGAGAGCGCATCGGCGATATCCTGGTCGACCTGGCGCTTGATGTAGACGAAGGTTGTGTCGCGCGTGACCTTCTCGCGGCACGTCTCCTCGTCGACGCCCAACAGTTCGACGAGGGCGCTCACCGCCTCGTCGGCATCCTCCACGAGCTTGGGGTTGGCATAGACGTTCTGGCACTCGACGCTCGAGGTGAGGACGTTTCCGTTGCGATCGTAGATGGTGCCGCGCTTGGCAAAGAGGGTCTGGCGCGAGAGGCGGCGCTCGTCGGCGCGCTTCCGGTACGTTTCGGCGTTCACGATCTGGTAATCCGCGAGATTCCAGAGGCCGAGCGCCATGCCTAAGCCGAGTGCCCCCATCACGACGGCACGCCGCGGGATGCCCTCGTGGTCAAGGTCGCTATGGAGCAGGTCGACCTGCGGGCGCGTGCCGCGGGGAGGCCTTCCGGAACCTCCGCCGCCCCGGGTGCCACCCCGTGCCGGGCCGAGGGCATCGGAACCCGAGCCGCCTCGCGCTGAGCCGCCTCGCATCATCCCGCCTTCATGGCGCACCGCGCCACGAGGGGACCCGTAGGGCTGCCCTGAACGACCGGCATGGGAACGGGACCCACGCTGCGACGCATCGCGCGGGGCCCCTCCCCGAGACATCGATTCATATCCTTGATTGAATGCATCACGACGCGGACGCGACGAACCTCTGCGGCTGTACTCGTCCGCTCCCGGTATACCGGTCGCGCGCCATTGCTACCTCCCGGGACCTATTGGGCTGCGTCGGCGCTCGATGCCCCGGACGATCCTGCATCCGCTGCATCGGTGGCTGCCGCGCCGGCGCCCTGGTCATCGGTTGAACCCGCCTGCGCGGAGGCATCCTGGCTCAGATCGAGCACCGTCGTGTCCTCCGGCTCGACCATGCCGAGCGTTCCGGTTGCAAGATCGCGGATGCGCGTATCGGCTCCATAGACCGAATTCATGACCTCGAGGTTCGAGCTCTCGTCCTGCGCCGTCTCGAGCGAGCTGTTAAGCGCGGCGTTCGTGTTGAGCACCGATGCCGTAACGCCCGCGATGGCGACGCGCGCGATGCCGATGGCGAAGAAGAGCGCGACGAGCACGCAGAAGACCTTCACCACATGGGTGAAGACAGGGCTCACGACCTGGTTAGCCTCGCGGCCCTCACCTGTATAGACGTCGAAGCGCGGGCGCTCAGCGGGCGCCGCGCCCGTTTCGGGGCGAGCTGCCGGAGCCGGCATCGCCTCGAAGTCGTAGGCATACGCCGCATTGGAATCGTAGTACGCCATGGTACGCATGCCTCCCATCCCGGTGCGTTAGTGGTGCGTTTACAGTACGTTTCTGGTGCGGTGCGGGATGGAACCTAAGATAAGCGGGCGTTGCGCTCACAAGCGCTCGGCCACGCGGATCTTGGCAGATCTCGCTCGCGGGTTGCGCTCGACCTCTTCGGCCGTGGCAACCAGCGGTTTTCTCGTCAATACCTTGAGTGTCGGCACGTTTCCGCACATGCAGACCGGAAGTTCCGGCGGGCAGGTGCAGCCCCGGCTTTGCTCCTGGAAGACGTGCTTCACGATGCGGTCCTCAAGCGAGTGGTACGAGATGACGCAGATGCGCCCTCCCGGATTGAGCCAGCGCACCGCTGCCTCAAGGCCGCGCTCGAGAACATCGAGCTCATGGTTGACCTCGATGCGTATCGCCTGGAAGCTCTTGCGCGCGGGGTGATGCCCGTGTCGGCGCGCCGCCGCGGGAATCCCCGCTTTGATGGCCTCGACGAGCTCTCCCGTGGTCTCGATGGGGCTCAGCTGCCGACGACGCACGATCTCTCGCGCGATCTTGTCGGCGAACTTCTCCTCACCGTATACGCGAAGGATCCGGGCGAGGTCGGCTTCGTTATAGGTGTTGATGACCTCAGCTGCGTTTAAAGGGTTGTTACCCGGGTCCATACGCATATCAAGCGGGGCATCCTCGTGGTACGAGAAGCCCCTTCCAGGGATATCAAGCTGCGGGCTCGAAACGCCCAAGTCGAAGAGGATGCCATCGATGCCGGGCACCTCAGCCCGGCACAGAAGCTCGTCAAGGTCACCGAAGTTCCCCTTCAAGAGCTTCAAGGGCACGCCCGGCGCCTCTGATGCAAGGCGCGTGCGGGCGGCGGCGAGTGCCATGTCATCCTGGTCGATGCCGATGAGGAGCCCCTCCTCGCCCACCTGCGCGGCCATCTTCACAGAATGGCCGGCACCGCCGAGCGTGCAGTCGCAGACGGTGGAGCCCTCGCTCAGGCGAAGCGCTTCGAGCACTTCCTGGAGCATGACGGGTTCATGCCGATATTCAGGTGTCAACGTAGCCATGTCCGTTTGCTCCCGGTTACTCGTCGAAGAACAGGTCCTCGTCCCCTTCATCATCCGCATCGGCTTCAGCCCACTTCGCGCGATCCCAGATCTCGAGATGGTCCCAGTTTCCGACCACGGTGACCTCGCGATTGAGGCCAGCCTTCTCGCGCAGCGTCTCGCTCAGACCAATACGCGAAGCGGAGTCGATATCCATCGGCGTCGCCCGCGCCATGATCTTGCGCATGAGCGCCTGATCCTCGCGCTTGCGGGAATTGAAGCCTCCGCGCTTTTCGAAGAGGCCCAGTGCCCAATCCTCGAACTTCTCGTTCGAGAACACGTACAAGGCATCGACGTCCGGCGCAGGCAACACGTACACATGCTCGCCGAGCTCAGAGCGAATGGCAGCAGGCAGGGATAAGCGGCCTTTGGCATCGAGATTGCGCTCGAACGTCCCGGCAAACATCTCTGCTGCGCCCTCCTCTCGGTTACTCGGTTAGGGCTCGTACGGGGAACCACCCCGGCTGTCGACGCATTCAATAGTATGGTTTGAAGCGATTTTTAGCAACATTTTTTCCCACTTTCTCCCCCACCGGTTCCCACACCTCCACCAACGGACACCGGCTCCCCAAATGGGGAAACCAACCTGAGCACGACATATTGTGTTTGGGTGGCAGCGGGCGCCCTACCGCTTGATGTACGAGCGGCAACCCTAACCTTCAACCTCACCTTGAGGCGATTTTTCCGCACGATGGAGCGGGCGTGCGCAAGATATGGAGACCGCAGGTCGGCTGCGAAGCTTGCACTTCCAGCTCTTTTCGCACCGCCCGGGTACCCCGCACCACGAGACAGATTGACCCGGCACAACTGTCTCACAACTGTCTCACTAGGCGCGGGTGAGACAGATTGACCCGGCACAACTGTCTCACTTAGGAGCTATCGGCTCTCAATGGCTCCGATGTTTTTCAGCTCGATCGAGATGAGGCCGTTCGGCTCGTTCTTGAACGTGATGTACTCGGGATTCTTTCCCATTTCAACGGGAAAAGAGATTTCGATGCCCGTGTCGGTGCGAATCTTCTGGTTGCGCACGGCGGCACGCTGCACCTGCGAACGCTCGACGGGAACGCGCTCGGGCAGGTGCTCTTCCTCGAGCGCTTCCTTCACGCGGTCGCGCAGCACGGGCTCGTCTTCAAAGGCCTCATCCACGATATCCCAAGGCGGAAGCTCCTCATCCTCCTCCACATGCTCGACCATCGCTGCTTTCGCCATGGCGAGCGCCACGCTCGTGTTCGCGCCGTGCTCCTCGGCAACCTCGGCGACCACGCGGGTTACGGTGTCGATGATCTCTTTGGTGGACACGCCCGCTTCGCATTGGAGCAGGCCGTCGGGGATGAGCATGGTGTCTTGGCCTGCGATGCTGCGCTTCTTGTCCTGGTAGAGCACCTCAAGCGTACTCGCGCGCACGAGCGCGTAAGACGAGATCTTCTGTGACGGGTTGGGCAGGATGGCGTAATGCCGGGCGATGTCGTTGCGCACGGAGCCATTTTGATCGGCGACCTCGTGCATGAATGCCATGCGGCTCGTCATGAGCAGGATGGCGAACCACCGGACGTCGTCTTCGTCTTCGAAATCCGCAACGAGAATGTCGGTAGATTCCGGCTTATCGGCGCGGGCGAGCTCGCCGCCAAGGAACTCGGCGATTTGCAGCGAGAGATCGATGAAGTCGCGCTCGCCGAAGAAGTAGCGCTTGAGCTCCGTGGCGAATGCGCTCTCTTCCGCAAAGGCGCCGCGGCGGTTGTCGTCGGCGGTACGGGCGCGGCGCAGGTGCTTGGCCACGAAATTGCGCGTCGAGCGCGTCTCGAGCTCAAGCTCTTGCTGAGAAAACACATTGACGGCAGAGTCGAGGTCGATGACGTGCAAGATCGCGTGGTTGATTTTGAACATGGACGAGGCCTTCCGATGGTGATGGTCTGCGCGGGCGTAAGCGAGCCGCGCAAAGAGCCTCTATTGTCGCATGAATCCACGCGGCGGGAAGGTTCGAGCCTCGAACTTGCGCGAGAACGGGAAGAGGTGCGGAAGAGGCCGGCGGCGCATTCCAGCCTGGCTGGAGCGCAGTCGGCCTCTTCCGCACCTGCTCATATTATGCATGCTCACCCTAGAGCTGACGCAGCCCCTCCTCGAGGCCGGTTTTGCTGTCGGTCTTGTCGTCGCGTTGCTTGATAACGCGCGCGGGAACGCCGGCCACCACGGCGCCGGCCGGAACGTCCTCGACGACTACGGCACCGGCGGCAACCACGGCGCGCTCGGCTACGCGGACGCCCTCGAGCACCACGGCGTTCGCACCGATCATCACGTTGTCTTCGATGATGACGGGCGTGGCGCTTGCGGGTTCAACAACGCCGGCGAGCACGGTCCCGGCGCCGATATGGCAGTTCTTTCCTACCGTGGCGCGCCCGCCCAGGACGGCGCCCATATCGATCATGGTGCCCTCGCCGATGACGGCGCCGATGTTCACGATCGCGCCCATCATGATGACTGCGTTGTCGCCGATGGACACGCGGTCGCGGATGATCGCGCCGGGCTCGATGCGCGCGTTCACGCCCTTGAGGTCCAAAAGCGGAACGGCGGAGTTGCGGCAGTCGTTCTCGATGTCGAAGTGCTCGATCGCATCGGCGTTGGCTTCCAGCAGGGCAGAGACTTCGGACCAATCGCCAAAGACCACGCGCCCCTCCGGAGAGCCATACACACGCAACGATCCCCACTCAATCGTCGCTCCCGGCTTTTCCCGAATGTATGCCTTCACCGGCGTCTTCTTAGGAGCCGAAGCGATGAAGTCGATGATTTCCTGAGCATTCATGTTGGTGCCGTTATCAGCCATCAATAACCCTTTCTGCTTGAATTCTCTGTTAGCGAGCGCGGCTCAGAAGCAGCAGCTTGCGAGTGTGTTTGCATCTGCACGAGGCAATCGGGTGGCCGTTGCTGAGGGGTTCCGGCCCCGTCGAATGC
>OGXS01002109.1_pt1 | contig 10832 bp, 10 predicted proteins | sample 1576371 | NCBI WGS metagenome assembly OGXS01 (sample SAMEA3541475, study PRJEB24748) | human gut metagenome | biome: human gut; feature: human-associated habitat; material: faeces | place: China | collected 2012
GTGGTGTGAGAGGACGGAAATTCCTCAATCAGAGGAATTTCCTCCTACTCGATTTAGAAAATGTTTTACAGGTATCCGTGCTTTTCCAAGGTGTTCAGGATATTGCGGCCTTCGTCAGTACCTTCAATGATCCTTCTGGCGCGGACGCTGTCGCCTATATTAACGATCTCTACCTTATTATCATCCTCGAATGTCTTTTTAAGATCAGCCAGCACCGGGGCGTTGGCTTTCATGCCTAGACAGACGAAGCCATAGTCGAAGTCCAGTACTTCCTGCCCTTCTTTGGTCTCTACCAGGAAGGAGTCCGGGCGTACTTCCTTGAGCGCGGTATTTGGCATCTGGCGTACACCATATTTCTCTATTAAGGTGAAAGTACCTACCTTTGAGATTGGATCGATGCCGTTCCCAATGGCGGGGAGCATCTCTACAATAGAGACCTGGGCTCCTTTAGGGGCAAAGAATTCCACTACATCAAGGCCAACGGCTCCGCCGCCGATCACAACAACTTTCTTTCCCTTCATGTCTTTCGGGCAATCCTTGATCTGAGAGATCATATCAAAGATGGAGTATACATGGCTTCCTTCTTTGCCCAGGTTTTCATGGAGACCGGGAATCGGGGGCAGCAGGGGTAGGGAACCAGTGGAGTTGACGATAATGTCAGGCTTCAGGTTTTTTACAAAGTCGGCTGTGGCATCTGTTTCGGTAAATACAAATAGATTTTTGAGTTTTTGCGCTCGATGGATCAAATAGTTGGGGAAGTCTGCCAGCCGTTTTTTGTCCGGGATTTTGGAAATTTCTGCCGCAAGTCCGCCAAGATAAGGTTTCTTTTCAATAAGGAAGGTGGTGCAGCCGACTTCCGCGGCAGTACAGGCGGCTTCCAGTCCGGCGGTCCCTCCGCCGATGACGGCTACATTGCACGGCTTGGAGATCTTTTGCTTTTTATATCCTTCTCCAGTGGGCACGGCTGGGTTTACCGTACAGCGGATGGGACGGTTGATGCCGATGCGGTTTCCGGCGCAGCCGATGTTGCAGGAAATGCATTTCCGGATATCGCAGATATCTCCAAATTCCACTTTATTTACCCAGTCTGGATCCGCGATAAGACCGCGGCCCATTCCAATGATGTCCGCATCCCCTTGGGCCAGGATGCGTTCCGCGACGTGGGGATCCCGGATATTTCCGGTAGTGACGCAGAGCTTTCCGTATTTTTCTTTTACGGCTTTCGCCATGTAGGAACGCCAGCCATCCGGCAGATAGTTGGCATCGATCTGGTACTGGAGGGAACCATTCAGACCCGCGGATACGTCGATGACGTCCGCCTCTTCCTGGAAATACTGGAGATAGTCCAGGGTGTCCTCCAGAGAGTTGCCGCCTTCTAGAAATTCATCCGCGCTGATCCGCACAAAAACAGGAAAGAAAGGCCCTACCTGCGCCCGGACTTCCTCCAGGACCATACGGGCGAAACGCGCCCGGTTTTCTGGAGTTCCTCCGAATTCATCAGTCCTGTGGTTTGTGAGAGGAGAGAGAAACTGACTAAGAAGGTAGGAGTGTCCGGCATGGACCTCTACCGTGTCAAAACCCGCGATCTGCGCCCTTTTGGCAGCTTCACCGTATTTTTTGACGATGCGCAGGATCTCTTCCTTCTTCAGAGGACGGGGAATATCGCCGCCTTCTTTGGAAGGAATATCGGAAGCGGATACTGGCTGCATGTTGGTTCGTACGGATTGGGCAGAGGCGCCTGCGTGGTTGATCTGGATCCCAATGCAGGCGCCGTGTTTGTGCACCGTCTCCGTCAATTTAAACAAACGGGGGATGTAGTTGTCGTGGTCGATTCGAAGCTGTGTCGTTCCGTTGGAACCCTCCGGGGAATCTACACTGGCGTTTTCTACCAAAATGAGACCGGTTCCGCCTTTGGCTCTTTGTTCGTAGTAATTAATATGGAGAAAACTCATTTCTCCGCTCTGCTCCCCATAATTGGTTCCCATGGGGGTCATCATGATCCGGTTTTTCATTGTCATCCGCCGGATAGTCAATGGTTCAAAGATATGTTTATACTCGTTTTTCATAAGAATCCTCCTAAATATGTGAATAAAAAGGGAAAGAGGTTGTTTACTGACAGATTTGATATTTGATTAACAATCTGTTTTCTGCTCACATTATAGGAGAAAAGAAACCAGAGGACAAATATATATATCATGGGAAATCTATAGAAATGGACTATGAATTGTGCTATTTTATATAAAATGACGGTAAGAGGTTGTTTATTAATTAACAAACAAAAATGGAGGACAAAACGATGTCAGAGAGAATTACAGGTCACACAGAGTTGATCGGGCTGATGGCGTATCCTATCCGTCATTCCAGCTCACCGGCGATGCAGAATGAAGCGTTTGCGAAATTAGGGCTTGATTACGCCTATCTTGCGTTTGAGGTAGATAATGAAACCCTGGAGGATGCGATCACAGGGCTTCGCGCGTTAAAAATGAGAGGTTCTAATGTATCTATGCCGAATAAAACAGTAGTCCATAAATATCTGGACAAGCTTTCCCCGGCAGCCCAGATGTGCGGAGCGGTCAACACGATCGTCAATGACGATGGCGTACTGACCGGCCATATTACAGATGGAGTTGGATATATGAAGGCTCTTCAGGATAATCAGATTGATGTGATCGGAAAAAAAGATGACGATCGTGGGCGCGGGGGGAGCCGCCACAGCGATCGAGATCCAGGCGGCCTTGGATGGAGTGAAAGAGATATCTATCTTTAATCAGAAGGATAAGTTCTGGGAAAACGCGAAGGAGACGGTCCGCAAGATCAACGAAAAGACAGAATGTAAAGCGGCTTTGTACGATCTGGAGGACCTTGGAAAGTTGAAGGAAGAGATTGAGGATAGTTATCTGTTTGCCAACGCTACAGGGGTAGGGATGAAGCCTCTGGAAGGTCAGACCTATATCCCGGACAAATCTTTCCTAAGACCAGACCTGATCGTGACGGACGTGGTTTATTTCCCAAGAGAGACGGCGCTTCTTAAGATGGCGAAAGAAGTGGGATGTAAAACGATGAACGGCCTTGGCATGATGCTGTTCCAGGGCTCAGCGGCCTTCGAGCTGTGGACAGGCCAGCCTATGCCCATTGACTATATGAAGGAAATCCTAGACATCAGATACGAATAGAAAAGGAGAGTAAGTGTGGAAAAGAAATACATACCAAGCGCGTTGATCTTATATCTGAATTATTTTATCCACGGGATCGGGTGCTCCATCTTAAGCCAGCAGGTGGTGAAGGAAGAGCTGGTAAGTCAGTGGGGGCTCTCGGATGTTATGACGGTCACTTCTGTGGCGGCGGCCCTGGGTCTTGGCCGATTGATCTCTCTTCCCTTTGCCGGCCCGGTCTCAGACAAATTGGGGAGGAAGCTCTCCGTGCTGATCGGTGTGGCCTCCTATGTGATCTTCTTTGCAGGGATCACATTTTCCCCCAATATGCAGTTTGCCTATGTGGCGGCAGTCCTGGGAGGGATCGCTAATTCGTTCCTGGATACGGCGACCTATCCGGCAGTCACAGAGATTATTTACCGCTATACCGGAATCGCGACTATGGGGATCAAATTCTTTATCTCGATCGCCCAGCTTCTGATGCCATTTTTCTTGGGAGTGGCGGCAGGGACACAGATGTCTTATCTGGCGCTTCCGCTGGTGTCGGGGATCGCCATTGCGGTACTGGGGATCCTGGCTCTTTTTGCCCCATTGCCCGCCAAGCCAGAAAATGAGAAGTCGGAGTCCTTTATCGATAATCTCAAGAACGCGCATTTCTCCCTGGAAAGCGCGGCGCTGATCCTGATCGGGTTTACCAGTACGGCTACCTTCCAGCTCTGGCTGAACTGCGCCCAGACCTTCGGGACGGAAGTGGCTGGTATTCCTTCCGCCTCGGTTTCTATCATGCAGACGTATTATTCAGCCGGGACTATGGCGGCTCTGGTGATCACCAGCATTCTGATCGTCAAATTCCGGCAGGTAAGATTCCTGGTAATCTATCCGGCGATCTCCCTGGTCATGCTGATCTTAGTGTATCTGATACGGACACCGATGATCTGCAATATAGGGGCGTTTGTGATCGGCTACTCCGCGGCGGGAGGCGTACTTCAGATGGCAACAGCCACAGTCAATGATCTGTTCCCCAAGATCAAAGGGACGATCACCAGCCTTGTCATGATCGCGTCCAGTTTGTGCAACTATACCATTCTGAGCGCGGCTTCCAAGATGTCCGCGGAGAATGTGATCGTGATGAATCTGGCGATCACTGTGATCGGTGTGCTTCTTGCTTTATTTGTAAACCTGAGATATGAAAAATTGCTGGCTGCCGTGGAAAGTCCCGGACGGCAGTAAGAAAAAGGAGGAAATAAAAAATGAGACCAGTAGTGGTGAGAAATGTAAAAATCGGGGAGGGTATCCCGAAAGTCTGCGTACCTATCGTAGGGACAACAAGGGAGGAAATCCTGGAAGCGGGGGAAAAGATCCTGGATCTTGGCGCGGATGTGGCAGAATGGCGCGTAGATTGGTATGCGGATATTTTTGACGCGGATCAGACAGAAGAGACGGCAAAGGGGCTTCGGAAGGCTTTGGGAGACATCCCCCTTCTCTTTACCTTTCGGACCGCTAAGGAAGGCGGGGAGAAGGAAATCGAGACGGCTGCCTATGCAGAACTGAATAAGAACGCCATCAAAACAGGACTGATCGACCTGGTAGATGTGGAACTGTTTACTGGGGAAAAGGAAGTTCAGGAGATTATTGAAACAGCCCATGCCTGTGGAGTGAAGGTGGTGGCTTCCAATCATGATTTCCAGAAAACCCCGGATAAAGAGGAGATCCTATCCCGCCTTTGCAAGATGCAGCAGCTGGGAGCGGATATTCCTAAGATCGCTGTCATGCCCCGGAATAAGAAAGATGTCCTGACACTGCTTGCCGCTACCCGGGAAATGGCTGAAGAATACGCGGACCGGCCGATCATCACCATGTCTATGGGAGGGACCGGCGTTATCAGCCGACTGTGCGGCGAGGTGTTTGGCTCAGCGCTGACGTTTGGGGCGGCAGGAAAAGCTTCCGCCCCAGGACAGATGGGAGTGGAGGAATTAAAGACAGTGCTTGGGCTTCTGCATGAAAGCTTATAGTTGAGGCGGCGGAAAAGTGAGGTGCTCTATGAAAAAAGGATTGCGGTGGCTGGACCAGAACCTGGAGGAATGTCTGATGGTGTTCCTCCTGGCGGCTATGACGGTGATCATGGGGATCCAGGTGTTTTCCAGATATGCGCTTGGCATGTCTCTTACCTGGTCTGAGGAACTGACCAGATATCTCTTTATCTGGGCCGGCTTCTTAAGCGTCAGCTATTGTACGAAGAAGTGTATCTCGATCAAGATCGAACAATTTGTGGCATTGTTTCCAAAGAGGGGGAAAGCCCTCTTTAAAGTGGTGAATCACACGCTGGAACTGATCCTGTTTTTCTATCTGATCCCCTGCGCGTGGAAGTATTTCCATACGGCCATCGCAAGCGGGCAGACGAGCCCGGCCCTGGGACTTCCTATGTACGCGGTGCAGGCGGCGCCGCTTTTGGGGTTCCTTCTTGCCGCTGTCCGGGTGCTGCAGAGATGGATCGTGGAGTTCCGGGCTGTGCGGGGAAAGGAGTAGATCATGCCGACTGTTATTGTATTTCTTGTATTTATAGTCTGTCTGGTCATTGCGATCCCGGTTTCCATTTCCCTTTCGGCGGCATCCGTCCTGCCGGGGATACTGGATTCTTCCTTTGCGGCAAGCGGGACGTTTGTCGTCCGCTCCATGCTGGGAGGACTGGACAGCTTTCCGCTGCTGGCGGTACCGATGTTCGTGCTGTCGGGGATCCTTATGGCAAAAGGAGGGATTTCGGAGAAATTATTTCATGTATTTGCGTATTTCATGGGGAAGCGGACGGCTGGGATGCCCTGCGCGGTGATCGTTACCTGTCTGTTTTACGGGGCTATTTCCGGTTCCGTTCCAGCCACGGTGGCGGCGGTGGGAAGTATGACGATCCCGATCCTGATCCGTATGGGTTATGATAAGACCTTTTCCACGGCGATCGTGGCGGTGGCGGGAGGGCTGGGTGTGATCATCCCGCCCAGTATTCCCTTTATCATGTACGGAATGGCCTCCGGCGCATCTGTAAGCGACCTGTTTGTGGCGGGGATCGTCCCGGGTATTTTTATCAGCCTCTTATTGATGATGTATGCGGTGTTTTACTGTAAAAAACATGGGGAGGATGAGAAGAAAAAGCAGGAGTTGGTAGGCACCCTCAGAGAGAAAGGGTTCCTCTGTGTCCTGAGGGAAAGCGCGTTGGCGCTGCTAAGTCCGGTGATCATCCTGGGATGCATCTACGCAGGCATCGCCTCCCCTACGGAAGCGGCGGTGATCTCTGTATTCTATGCGCTGTTCATCAGTCTGTTTGTGTATAAAAGCATTTCCGTGGGAGATATCTGGGGGATCCTGGTGGAAGGAATCCGTACTTATACGCCGATTCTGTTTATCCTGGCGGCATCGGTGGCCTTTTCCAGGGTGCTTACGCTCCTGCAGGTGCCCCAGGGAGTCAGCGACTGGATTTTAAGCCATGTTGCAGACCCGGTGATTCTTCTGCTGGTCATCAACGGGTTCCTTCTGGCGGTAGGGATGATCATGGATACGACCCCGGCGATCCTGATCCTGACGCCGATCCTGCTTCCGATCGTGACGGAAGTGGGAGTAGATCCTATCCATTTTGGGATCATCATGGTGGTGAATCTGGCCATTGGTTTTGTGACACCGCCTATTGGGGTCAATCTGTTCGTGGCGTCTTCGCTGTCAGATATTCCGGTGATGGAGATTGCCGGAAAGGCAGTGCCGATGATCGGATATTTTCTGCTGGCGCTTCTGGTGATCACGTTTGTGCCGGCTGTCAGCCTGATACTATTGTAGTTTCAACTTTGGAGGAAATATGAAGAGATGGAAATACGCGCTTCTGGTCTCTTTGTCCGCCGGAATCCTGGCGGGATGCGCGGCAGACCAGGAAGAACAGACATACGCGTACCCGTTGGCCACCGCAAGTCCGGAGGATACGGTGACGCAGATCTACGCGGAGAAATTTGCGGAAGAAGTAGACCGTTTAAGCGGCGGGCGGATTGAGATCCAGATCTATCCCAACAGTGTGCTGGGAGGAGACCGGGAACTCTTAGAGAGCTGTTACGACGGGGATATCCCCTTTGTCGTGCAGAATACGGCCCCTCAGGTCAACTTCATCCCGGATACGGCAGTTTTCGACAGCCCCTGTGTGTTTGACAGCCTGGAGGAAGTAAGAGAGACGATCGATGAGCTGGAATTCCTGGATCTCATCCGCCGATCCTACCGGGAAGCCGGATATGAGCTCCTTGGCTTCGCGGACCAGGGCTTTCGCGTGATGTCGACGAATCAGAAGGTGGAATCCTTCGAGGACTTTGCGGGGCAGAAGATACGGACGATGGAGAACCAGTATCATCTGGAATTCTGGAAGGCGCTGGGGGCCAATCCTACTCCGATGAATTTCAGCGAGGTTTACATCGGCCTGCAGCAGAATACGATCGATGCCCAGGAGAACCCGTATGAAGTTATTGTGTCCAATCGGCTTTATGAACAGCAGGACTATGTGGTAGAGACGAACCATCTTCCACATCTGATCTCGCTGATCGTCAATGAGGGATTCTACGCCAGTCTTTCCGACGAGGACCAGGAGATCCTGCGAAAAGCGCAGGAGTCTGCGCAGTCATACGCGCGAGAGGCTTCCGATGAAAGGATCGCGGAACGTATCCGGGAGATCGAGGAAAGCGGGACTCAGATCTTAAGCCTGGACGAGGAAACAAAAGCGGCGATGATCGAGGCATGCGAACCTGTCTATGAGGAGATACGCAAGGTGGTTTCAGAAGATATCGCGGCCGTTTATATGGGAGAGTAGAATAGAGTGGGGACAGCCGCGGGGCACAGGAAAATCCTGTGCCCCTATTTCTTTTTTAAAGAAAAATGGTATAATCAAAAAGAGTTGGCAAAGAGCGGGCCAAGTTCTTTTTTTACCACAGGAGGAATATAGATTTAGAAAAGCGGACAAGGATTTTACTATGAAAAGAAAACGTACTTCATATAGATACTCTAGAAAACCCCAGAGGCGCAGAGGGTACATAAGCGGCGCCAGAAGACAGACCAAGCGGCGGAAGCTCTGGCTGTGCGGCTCCATTCTGGCCAGTGTGTTTCTGATCGTTCTGGCGGCGCGCTGGCTGCCTCAGACGGCGGAAGAACTGGGGAAAGAAAGGGGAAAAAATAAGACTCCCCAGACAAGAGAAGAGACAGGGAATGAAAATCCAAATATCCGGGTGCTGCTTATGACGGACGGATATCAAAATGAAACTCATCCAAAGGCAGTACTGTCTTCAGACAGCGGGCTGGTGGTCTCCTGGGGAGACCAGGAGGAGGAAGCGGAGGGGAAACTTACGATCGAACCGGATGATGAGCGGTTTCAAAAAGGAGCGGTCCGGGTTTGGGCAAAGGAGGGAAAGGTTACGGTAGAGACCTTGAACCGGGGATATGGGACTCCTTCTTACGCGGGAGTGATCGAACTTCGGACGACGGCGGAAGGCCTGGTGCTGATCAACGAGCTTCCTGTAGAAACCTATCTGTGCGGAGTGGTGCCAAGTGAGATGCCATCCTCCTATGAACTGGAAGCTTTGAAAGCCCAGGCGGTGTGCGCCAGAAGCTATGCCTACCGCCAGATGGAAAGTTACGGATACCCGGAATATGAGGCTCATGTCAATGACAGTACGGCTTATCAGGTGTATGGAAACTCAGCGCCGGCAGAAAGCGCCCAGGAGGCGGTGGAGGCCACGGCAGGAGAGACAGTGCGTTATGAGGGAAAAGTGGTGACCACCTATTATTATTCTACCTCCTGCGGTCATACAACCAGCGCAGAAGCGTGGGGGACCGCGCCAAGCAAAGAAAATGCTTATCTGCAGTCTGTGGAGGTCTGCGGGGAAAATGGCGACTATGAAAAGGATCTTCCCTGGTACCGGTGGGAAGCCAGGATTCCTGTACAGACCTTATCGAATCTGATCGGGCTGAATACAGGCACGGATATTGGAACGGTAAGTGAGATCCAGGTGACAAGACGAGGGCCGGGAAATGTGGCGCTGGAGATCCGGGCTTCAGGCGAGAAAGGAAGCGTCACTGTAGAGACGGAAAATAAGATCCGCAGGGCTCTTGGGGGAGAAGGCTATGAGATCACAAAGCAAGACGGATCTGTGGCCGCGAGTTCGGAACTTCTGCCCAGCGCTTTTTTTACGATTGAGAAATCCGGGGATCTGTTTGTGATTCAAGGCGGAGGTTTTGGACATGGTATTGGGATGAGCCAGAACGGGGCGAATGAGATGGCGAAACAGGGGATGGACTATCGAAAGATCCTGACCTTGTTTTACCAGGGCGTGACCATTGAATAAATGTACAAAAAGGATGAAGGAACTGTGATCGAAAGAAAGACAGACATAATCATTTCTTACCCAGAGATCCATTATCAGAAAGAGAACGGCGGGATACGGATCACCGCTTGTTATGGGGAAGATGGCCGCGTATTCCTTCCAGAGCGGATCGAAGGACAGCCGGTGACCGCTATTGGGGCGTACGCGTTTTCAGAGGGCGGGGAATCCCCGGAAGATCTGGTGTGGGGACAAGAAGGAAAGCAAGAGAAGCTGAAGGCTGAAAGGATACAGGAGCTCCATCTGCCGGACGGCGTATGCAGGATTGGCCGGTACGCCTTCTACCGCTGCCGGAATCTTGCGAAACTGACGCTGTCAGATGGGATTTTAGAAATCGGCGGCGGAGCTTTGACAGGCTGCAGGCCGGGGCAGATTGAAATCCACCTGAGGCGGGGAGAACAGTCGGCTTTAAAATCGATTTTGGACGAAGTGCGGTTCGCGATCCGGGCGACTCTTTATTATCACCGGGCAGAGGGGAAGATAGAAGTGGCGAAGGTGTTGTTCCCGGAGCACTATGAAGAGGCGGTGGAGAATACGCCGGCCCGGCTTTTATACACCAGCCACCACGGAGCGGGGGGATACTACCGTCAGTGCTTCTATGACCGGAAACTGGATTTCCCCAAATATGATGCCCTGCTTCCAAGGGCGGTAGCGGAAGAGACGCCGGAAACGGTGACGGAGCTTGCCATTCAAAGACTTTTGTTTCCGGTAGGGCTTTCTAAGAAGGCAAAGGAAGAGTACGAGACCTTTTTAAGAGAGCATGGAGGGCAGGCGGCCGCGTTTTTGGTGGACCAGGAAGAACTGGACGGGCTGCGTCTTTTAATGGATGGAGGCCTGCTGGAGGAAGCGGCTTTTGAGATCGGGATAGAGACCGCTTTAAAACAGGGGAAGACGGCGCTTGTCAGTCTTTTGATGGAGGAGAGGAGCCGCAGGTTTCCGCGGAAGAAGAAAACCTTTGAGTTTTGAGCAAAAAGAATAGAAATTGGAGAAGATCAGCATGAGAGACAGAGAGAACGATATAGTGGAACAATTGGAGCAGATCGGACGTCAGATCCTTATCGTTTCCAGAAATGAACTGTATCTTTCGATGCGATTTTTGGACGTGGCTTTAAGCAGCTTTACTTTTGTGCTGGATGAAGGGATAGGCACCATTGGAACAGACGGCTTTTCTATCTTTTACGGGCCTGCCTGGCTGGGCGGGATGTTCCGGGAGAATCCCGTCTTTGTAAACCGGGCGTATCTGCACATGGCGCTGCATGGAATCTTCCGGCATATGACCGGGAGAGGG
>OGXS01002111.1_pt1 | contig 10815 bp, 9 predicted proteins | sample 1576371 | NCBI WGS metagenome assembly OGXS01 (sample SAMEA3541475, study PRJEB24748) | human gut metagenome | biome: human gut; feature: human-associated habitat; material: faeces | place: China | collected 2012
GAATGATTTTGCCGTTTCTGTCAGCGGCAGCGCGCCGGACCAGATTGGCAAGGTCCTCTTTTGCCTCTGGATCCTCGGTATCGCCGCGGTGCTCTTTGGTATGATCTGGTCCTGGCTTCGTTTTCGCCGGATCCAGAGATCTGCCCTGCCGCTTCAAAACCAGGAGATCCAGAAGCTGTACCAAAGCTGTCTGAAAGAAATGCGGATCTCCAGGGATATCCCTGTATATAGTACCGCCTTTTTAGAGTCGCCGGTGATCACAGGGCTGTTTCATCCCTGCATCTATCTTCCGATCCATTTGATCTCCGATCATGATCTTGCGGAAATCCGGTATATCCTGCTCCACGAACTGCAGCATTACCGGCATAAAGACAATATATCCAATTATATGATGATTGCCGTCCGGCTGCTTTACTGGTTTAATCCCCTGGTCCATCTCGCCCTGAAAGCGCTGCGCGCCGACCGGGAGATTGCCTGCGACACCTCTGTTCTGGAAATGCTGGATCCGTCTTCCTACCAGGACTACGGGTACACTCTGATCAATTTCGCGGAAAAAGTTTCCCTTAACTCCTTTCCTTTCTCTACAGGACTTGGAGGAAATACAACCCAGATACGGCGCCGCATCCTGAACATCGCCACCTATCAGAAGCCCTCCCTTACGAAGACCCTGAAAAGCATCCTTGCATTTTCTCTGACTGCTGCCCTCTGCCTGGCCGTCACCCCGGCATTATCTTCTTATGCCATGGAAACGGAAACCTATCGGTGGAACTCTTCTGGAAAAAATATTTCCTATTTAGAGCTTCCCAGCTATTTTGGAAATAATGAAAAGAACCAGGATCATTATGAAGGAACCTTCGTCCTCTATGACCTGAACCAGGATCACTGGCAGATCTGCAACATGGATCAGGCCCTTGCACGGACAGCGCCTAATTCTACCTATAAGATTTATGACGCTCTCTTCGCCTTAGAAGAGCAGGTCATCACTCCAGAAGACTCCAGGCTTGCCTGGGATCACCAGGATTACGCATTCCAAGCCTGGAATCAGGATCAAACCTTGCAGACTGCTATGTCTGGTTCTGTAAACTGGTATTTCCAGAAGCTGGACGCCCAGCTTGGCAGAGATACCCTTCAGGCATATCTTCAGAAGATCGGATATGGAAATGAGACCATCGCCGGCAGCCTTTCCTCCTACTGGATGGAGTCTTCTCTGAAGATCTCACCCATCGAGCAGGTGGAGCTTTTGACTGCTCTCTATAGAAATACGTTTCGCTTTTCGCCTGAAAATATACAGGCAGTAAAAGATAGTCTCTGCCTTTCTTCCTCTTTGGCCGGAACCCTGTACGGCAAGACAGGCACCGGACGGATCGACGGGAAAGATATCAGCGGCTGGTTTGTCGGTTTTGTAGAGCAGAAAGATAATACCTATTTTTTCGCCACAAATATCCAGGCAGACTCCAATGCCACCGGCAGTCATTCTGCTGAGATCACACTGTCCCTTTTAAATGACCTGGGAATCTGGAAATAGGAGAGGCGGCTGCCTCTCCTATTTTGCTGCTTATTTACGTCTGACTTCCCAGCCGATACGGATATTCCGGGATTCTCTCAAGGCCGTCCCCCAGAACCTGATTCCCAAGATACTGAAAACTTCCATCCTCTTCCACTTTTATTGTCAGTTCATGGGTGATCAAAGCATCCACACAGCGATTCGATTCGCAGACAGCATCTACCGTCAGCACCATCGTTCCGTCTTCATTTTCCCGGATGTCCACCACCTCTGGCACGGAAGCGCCAAAGTCAGAAAGGTCCGAGTTATTATATCCAAGGCCGGTCCATCCGTAGGTCTGCGTCTCCCCGTCAAATACCGCCCACTCTCTTAGCTGTTCTTGTGTGACCGGAAGATATTCCATGATCACAGACTCAAACTCTTCTGCCGGAATTCCATTGGTGCAGACTGCCGGATCTACCTGACGGCCATATTTCATTCCATAGAAATATTCATAAACGCCAGAATAGTCTATCACTTCCAGATTTTCCTCATTCCAGTTGGAACGAAGCAGATTGTTTCCTTTATAGCACAGAGGATACACATATTTCCTTGACATTTCCCTGCACGCTTCCGAAAGGGGCAGCACCCGCACCATCTCATTTCCATCCATGATCTCTGTCACTTCCGGCGGTTCAGGAACACACAGTTCGTAGCCAAACCAGCCTTTCTCCGTATACTCCCATTGATCGATCCGGGTACAGGACACATAGGATACGGCAGCGTCGCCGGACAGATTCCAGGAACCTGCAGCAGACAGAACATACATATCGCTGCCGTCAAAGGTAAATTCCTTTCTTCCCACCCCTCCGCTGCCAGACAGATCATACATGACAATGGAGCCTTTTTCTCCTTCTGCACAGCTTTTCAAAAACTGATCCATTTTTTCATAATGCAGCATATTGCAGTATTCATCCGATGTAATGACAGGACAGCCCTTCTTCCCCAGTTCTTGCTGCATATTCCCCAGAACTTCCGCAGACAGCACCACATCCGAATTTTCTTCTTTTTCCACTTGTCTGTAAAGACCAGAAATCATGTCCATGGCTTCCAGACAATCCTCCTGTGCTTCTTCCCGAACGGATTGCTGGATCGGAAGATCATAGCCTTTATCCCACTGCTCTTCCTGTTCCTTTTCCACTTGCTTGTCCGTCTTCCCAGCGCTGCTGTCCTTCTCCAAATCTGCGGCCTTATCTGGCGTCTCCCTGCACATCACATAGATCAAGATCATAACTAAGATCAACAACAGTACAGAAATACCCAGGCCAAATCTTCTCTCTTTCTTTCCGCTTTTTGTCCAAATTCCTTTTATCTTTCTCCAAAACATGGCTTTTCTTCCTTTAAATCTTATTGCAAAATTTCTTCTACAAATTATTACATATGTAAGATTTAATGTCAATAAGGGAAACTAAACTAAGCCTCCTTCATTTAGCATTGCATTTCTTTCCCATTCTGTATTATATTTATTATATAATTCTGCAATACACATTTATCAGAAAACTATTTTTCTATTTTTCACTTATATCGTAATAGAGATTTGGGTTATTAATTTTAAGAAAGGAAAAGCGCCTGATCTTTTTCGGCTAAAGAGCAGGCGTAAGGTATCATGATGGCATTTCAGTTAAAGTCCAGCAAAAAGGAAACGGAAAACAAAACCATCCGTTTTCCGCTTCCCTTAGTTAAAGAAATTGAAAAAGCAATTGAAAATCAAGAAGTTACTTTTTCCAGTTTTGTTGTCCAGGCTTGTGAATATGCGCTGGAGGAGATGGAAAAGCAGGAACAGTAATGGACAAAAGTCCTGCTACTCACTTCTTCGAATCTCTTCTACCAGGCTTACCCTGCGCTGCGGCAGATAAGCAAGGTAGGGGATCAGCGCCCCTAAAATGATCAAAATCGGGAATACCAGCAGCATAGGCCACAGCACGAAATGATATTCCATAAACCATATTCCCTCTGCCAGGCTTTTCACCAATGTCAACGAGAACAGGCACCCTGCCGCAAGCGAAACCAAAATCGTAAGTCCCGCGTAATACAATCCTTCCAGCATAAGCATCCGCACCAACTGCCTTTTGGTCATGCCAATCGCCTCCAGCATGGCAAGTTCCCTCTTTCTGGTCACAATCCCAGTCAAGATAGAATTCACAAAGTTTAATACTCCAATGATGCCTACTACCGTGGTAAGGACGCCGCCGACCAGTGTGATCAGGCCGATCAGCCCGTTGAACTCCTGCAGCCATTTCTGTTTAGACTCATAGTGCATCAAAGGTTCCTGGGTCGCCGTATAGTTTTCGATAAACTGGGCAAACTCTATCTCCTTATCGTCTTCCACATCGAATTCATAACTCATCAGGAAATCTGCGGATTCCATTTCCTGGAACACCTCCGCCGTGGTGTAGAAGGCAAAATTGGCTCCGATCCGGTTGGTCAATCCATAGTAATTTTCCTTAATGAGGGAAAGAATCTCAAACTCTCGTTTTTCCCCTTCTTCTGTCACTAAAGTCACATGGTCCCCCGCATGATAACGGACTTCCTCTTCATACACCTGATCATTGTCGTCCGTTTCCACGCCTGCCAAAAGGTATTTCCCGGTAGCCAGCTTCTCTTTGATCTGGTCCAGATCCGTCTCTCCCTCATAGACTTCGATCTTCCCCAGGGGATAATCCTCCAGACCATAGAAAGAGCTCCTAAAGCTTCCATTCTCATTCTGCAGATAAAATTCTTTATCCGCTCCGTACATCCGGTAAAAATCCCCGTTCTCATCCACCAGTACATGCTCCGTCGGTTGATACGTCTCCTTGTCCAGTCCGATCCGGTTGGTCATGTAGAGACGGCCTCCCTGTTCAAATCCATCCTGGGATTCACAAGCCTCAATGAAAGACTCGCTGAGTTTGATCTCCGGAATATCCTCCTCTGAACTGGCGTAATACTCGTAATTAAAGTACTGGGCATTGGCGATCACAAAGTCCGAGATCACAAATTTCTTCAAATACTGATCCATACTGATAGAGCTGGTTACAGAGAACACACTGTTCAGCAGAATAACCGCCAGAGACAGGGATAGGATAACGATGGCGGTTCTTCCCTTGCTCCGTCCCAGATTCGAAAGAGCCATCCGCCAGATCTTTCCGCCGTCAGTACTCCGTTTTTCCTTTTTGGGTCCGCCGCTTCCTTCCGTATAGCGCACCGCCTCGATAGGCGATACCTTTCCGGCCATCCTGGCTGGTTTCCGGGTAGAGATCCATACCGTCGCCAAAGTGAACAAAATAGCCCCCAGGAAGATCAGCGGGTTAAGAGATACTTCCACCTTGCCTCCCGCATAGGAGGTCCGTTCCACTACCAACGGCACGATCCATTTCCCTATGAAAAATCCAAAGAGCAGACCCAGGGGAATTCCAAGCACCGCCAGCTTCCAGGCCTGGCGTCCCACGATCCGCCTGATCTGGCGCCCAGTAGTTCCAATGGTCTTCAAAAAACCATAATATTGGATATCCCGGATCACCGAGATTTGGAACACATTATAGATGATCAGATATCCGGTCAGCAGGATCAGGAGCAGCCCTCCCGCTACCGCCCCCATAGTCAGAGGATCGCTTTCTGCTCCATCGGAAATATAGGCCCAATTGACATTGCTCGCAAGGTAATCGGGACTGCTCTCCTTCACAGAGTATCCGCTTTCCGTAATCACTTGGTTCAGCTTCTTCTGGATTCCAAAGGAGTTAGAAAAATTGACGTCCATCTGGATCGCTCCTACCCTCGTCTCTCCCGTTCCTTTTTCAAATGCAGAAACTTCGTCAGCATGAGCCGTAAGATAAGCTTCGGACACCACCGTAAATCCTGTATTCAACACGGAATTTGCCTTCAGGATCCCGGATACAGTAAAGGTCCTCTCTACGATCTTTGGTTCACCCTGGCCAAGCTGTATTTCCAGCGTGAACTCCTGCCCCGTCTTCTGGGGCAGTCCAAGAAGTTCCAGGGTCGTCTCATCCACCAGCGCTTCATCTGCTTCCTTTGGGGCCCTTCCCTCTTTGATCTCCAGGAACCAGTGCTCATAGTGATATTCCGGCATATACCAGAGTTCCACATGACGCTTCAAGAATTCCTGGTTGTTGATCCCGTCTGCCAGGATCCGGCAGGGCGCAGATTCTTCGATCAGCGGATGGTCTTTTAGATCCTCATATTCCTGCGGCGTCAGGTCCTTGATCACACCGTGGCTGTCTCCTCCTGACTGACGCATGGTCTGCTGCTGAAAATTCTCCATAGTCCCGATTCCTATGGTAAAAAGCGTGGTAAACAGCATAGAAGTCAGGGCGATGGCGATCACGGCGATCACATTTCTGATCCGGCTGGCGCGGAAACTTTTATCAGCCAGATTGCGGATAGCCTTCTTGTTTTTCACCTTACGCATGGCTCTCACCGCCTTTGTCTGCCTGGCCTTCCTGTCCAACTGCCATGCCGCGGATCTTTCCGTCCTCGATCCGTATGATCCGGTCTGCCATCTGCGCGATCTCATCGTTGTGGGTGATCATGACCACCGTCTGGCCAAACCGGCTGCTGGTCACTTTAAGAAGGCTCAGCACATCTTGGCTGGTGACAGAATCCAGATTCCCCGTTGGTTCATCTGCCAGCAGGATCGCAGGCTTTGATGCCAGTGCCCTGGCGATGGCTACCCGCTGCTGCTGTCCGCCGGAAAGCGTACCTGGAAGAGCTTCTTTCTTTTCTTCCAATTGAAGGAAGTCCAGGATTTCCCGAACAAACTTGTGATCCACTCTTCTTCCATCCAATTCCACCGGAAGAACCACATTTTCATATACATTTAGATCTGGTACCAGGTTATAACTCTGGAACACAAATCCCACTTTTCTCCGGCGGAAGACCGCAAGCTGTTCTTTCTTCATGCCAGACAGCTTCCTTCCCGCCACATAAACCTCCCCAGCGGTAGGCACGTCCAGACCTCCGATCATATGAAGGAGAGTGCTCTTGCCGCTCCCGGATTTTCCGATCAAGGCCACAAATTCCCGCTCTCTTACCCGGAAATCCACACCATCCAGGGCTTTGACCGTATTATCTCCTAATCGGTAGTATTTCTTCAACTGTTCTGTTTTCACGATCCAATCGTTCATATTCTGCCTCCTTATCTTTTTCAAGATATGCTTATCCTAACAGGCAAAAATCACAGACCAGTCTCATTTGAACATGATCACAAAACTGTGACTATCACCCTTCTTTCTTCTTGCCATTTGGCAGGCAGATACAAAAATCCGACCCTCTTCCCGGCTCTGAATGTACTTCCACATAGCCGCCCTGCCCTTCCGCGATCTGGCGGACCAGGTAAAGCCCAATGCCGATTCCTTCCTCACTATGCACCTCTGGTTCCCGATAAAATCTGTTAAAAATCTGGGCCTGACGCTCTTTTTTGATTCCCTTTCCTGTATCCTCCACATGAATCTCTGTGAAAAACTCCCCTTTTCCTGCATAGATCAGGATAGATCCTCCGGCTTTGGTGTATTTCACAGCATTTTCCAAGAGATTATAGACCGCTTCTTCCGTCCATTTTCTGTCATGAGAGACTCGAAGATTCTCCTCCACACGGGCACCCAGAGCAATCCCTTTTGCGGCTGCCTGGGGAACCACCTCCTGGACTGCCGTCCGCAGGGTCTGTGTCAGGTTTTCTTCCTTCTTGCGGATCTGGATCACACCTGCCTCCAAACGGGATAATTTGACCAGGTTTTGAAACAAGAATTCCAGCTTCTCCGCCTGGTGTTCCAGCTTCTCCAGGAAATTTCTGGTCTCTTCCGGAAGGTTCTGGCTTTTCAGGATTTCCAGGCAGATCTTCTGATTGGCGATCGGCGTGCGCGTCTGATGAGAAATATCGGAAATCAGCTCTTTGACAGCTTCCCTGCTCCTGCTGCTCTCCTGCTCCTTTCGTTTCCAGATTTGATCTGCGCGGATCAATTTTTCATTGATCTTTCCCAAAAGAGAGTCCTCGATGTCCTCCGCAGGATCAAGTCTGCCGCCGGACATGACCGCATCCAGGTTCTTCTCCAGCCGGCCGGCAAAATCATAGATGTCTCGTTTCAGTTTCCAATTTTTCCATAACAATATTCCTGCCGCGGCCAAAAGAAAAACCGCGGCTATGCTTATCCAATCCATTGATACCCCATCCCATATACATTTGAAATATATCTGTGTTCCCCATCCTCGATCTTTCTGCGCAGACGGTTGATATTCACTGCCAGGGCATGCTTATCTACAAACTGATTTCCCCCATCCCACAATCTTTCCAACAAGACTTCATAGGTCAGAAGCTGTCCTTTGCGGGCAAGAAATTCCTGTAAGATACGAAATTCGGTGGGAGTCACCCCACATTCCAGCCCCCGGACCTGAACCAGCGCCTTTCCTAAATCGATTCTTAAGAATCCATCGTCAAAAATCTGTCCTTCTTTTTCCTGTATCCGCTTCAGGATCACATTGATCTTTTTTAGGAGGATCTTCATTGAAAATGGCTTTGTCACGTAATCTTCCGCTCCCAGTTCATAGCCTTTTAAGACATCCTCTTCCAGATCTCTCGCTGTCAGAAACAACACCGGCGTCTGACCGGCGATCCGACGGCAGAATTCAAACCCTTCTCCATCCGGCAGATTCACATCCAAAAGGATCAAGGCTGTCCCTCCCTTTCTATATTGCTCTTTCCCTTCTTCTAAGGAATGGGCGGAAAGAGTCTGGAGCCCTTCCTGTCCCAGCACATAACAGATACTATCGTTCAATTCCCAGTCATCTTCGATCACTAAAATCTTTTGCATAGCTTTCCCCTTTTATGAATTTCTTCATCAGTGTAACATATCTTTTTCCTAAATGAAAAACAGTTTGGGAAAATCACGATCTTGTGATTTTCCCAAACTGCATTGACACGTTTTGGATTATTCCCTCTCTATCGGAAAATAGATCTCTGTCTCCCACTCTTCCGGTGAAAGTCCGTCAAACTGGGTTTTCAGATAAAATTCATAAGGCGCCCCATTGCACTGATACCCTTGTTCCTTAATCCAGGTCACCAACGCCGCGTATGCCTCAGACAAGGTAGAATAGGCGCCTTTGTGGACCGTCCTCGCGCACAGCCCGGATTCGATGATCCGGTCCGCTTTCTCCTTCTCCCGGATTCCTAACACCAGTTCAATGTCGCTGCATTCGCGGTCAAATTCTTCATCATAGTAAACAGCTCCCACCATACCATTTGGCGTCACCTTTTCTTCCGGCACCCGTTTATATAGTTTCTCATAGTACCGGCCAAATTCGTCCACACCCATCTTCTGCCGGGACGCGATCACATTCCGTTCCGGCGCTTCTACAAGCTGGATCTCATACTTCTTCTGATATCCCATAATATCACCTGTCCTTTCAAAATCCCGCAGGTGTCCGGTCAATTCTTTCAAGATCTGATCCGTCTCCTGCCGCTGTTGTAATAACTTCTCCTTTTGCCGCAGCAATTTTGAAAAGAGCTCTTTTTCCTCTGCGCCGTTTAGCATCCCTCGGATTTCTTCCAATGGAAATCCGTACCGCTTCAGCCTCTGGATAAGAAGCATCACTTCCAGCTGGCCCTGGCTGTAATACCGATATCCTGTAAGCGCATCGACTTTCGCCGGCTTCAAAAGTCCCACCTTGTCATAGTGGCGCAGCGTCTTGATACTTACCTGGCAGATTCTGGAAAATTCCCCAATGGTAAACATAATACTCCTTTCCGCGGCGCTTTGCTTCTTCAAACGCGCCGCTTTCTGATCCGGATCTGGAATCAGTATAATGCCTGCCCTAAGGGGAGGGTCAAGACTTTTTTCTTTTTCTCTTCCGATCAATCAATCGGAAGGTTTAAAAGCCGCCAGCTTCTATCGATCATATCCGGGTCTTCCAGCGAATTTTCAATGATAATCTTCCGGTCCCGTTTCTCTTCACAGATCAGCCCCTGTTCCAGAAGCCGCCTGCGAAGTTCTATGGCCGTGCCCAGACTTCCGTCGATCAACGCGATCTTCCGGTCTCCCAGGAATTTTTTCAGATACCCTTTCAGAAATGGATAATGGGTGCAGCCCAGTACGATCGTTTCTGTATCTTCGGTCAGATAGGGAGTCAAATGTTCTTCAAAGTAGGCTTCCAGCGTATCTCCGTCCAGTTCACCATGCTCTACAAATTCCATCAGCCCCGCGCAGGGCACTGGGATTACCTCCTTCCCATTTCTATGCCGTTCCAACAGCCTATGGAATTTCTCCTGGCGGATGGTCATAGGCGTAGCCATTACCAAGATCCTTCCTCCATGGTTCTGCTCTACCGCCGGTTTTACCGCTGGTTCGATGCCCACGATCGGAAGGTTCGGGTACAATATCCTCAGCTTCGCCACCGCGGCGCTGGTCGCGGTATTACAGGCAATAGCCAGTCCCTTGATCCCCCGCTCCAAAAGCATCTCCACTACATGGAAGGTAAGCCTGCGGATGGTCTCCTGATCCTTCACTCCATAGGGCGCGTTTTTTGAATCTCCATAATAGATAAAATCATCGTAGGGCATGATCCTGACAGCTTCCCGAAGGACACTCAAGCCGCCGAGCCCTGAGTCCATAAAGCCGATCGGCAGTCCCTTTTTTCCCGATCTATCCACGTTTCCAACTTCCTTTCATCCTTCTGCCAGCAGGGAACCGCCGTTTAAGGTCCCCGCCGCTCTGCGATTTATCATACCGGGATTGTCCCAAAAAATCAATAGGAATCCTTTTTTTCTTGACAATCCAGAAAATCTTTGCTAGATTATAGCTTGGTTATAAAATCATAATAGTAAAAATTTGCCGCCGGGTAAATATGCGTTAGATCTGTATCAGCAGGCCATTGGGAGATACCGATTTGACGCTTTTTTTGTGGGCGGCAAAAGGAAAGAGAGGAAAAGATATATGGAATGGATATTTCTGTTTTTTGCGGGACTTTTAGAGGTTTTCTGGTCTACCTGCCTGAAACTTTCTGAAGGTTTCAGCGTTCTGAAATTTTCAGTTCTGACCATCATCGGCATGGTCTTCAGCTTTTTATTTCTGGCGCAAGCCACCAAAACCCTGCCCCTTGGCACATCCTACGCCATCTGGACCGGTATCGGCGCGCTAGGTGCGGTCGTTGTGGGAATTGTCCTGTTTAAAGAATCCTTTACCATGACCCGGCTGTTCTTTGTAGCGCTCCTGCTGATCGGGATCATCGGGTTGAAGGCCACTTCACCGCATTAACGTAAGTGGGGCCGGGGGCTTTTTAAAAATCCC
>OGXS01002116.1_pt1 | contig 10790 bp, 14 predicted proteins | sample 1576371 | NCBI WGS metagenome assembly OGXS01 (sample SAMEA3541475, study PRJEB24748) | human gut metagenome | biome: human gut; feature: human-associated habitat; material: faeces | place: China | collected 2012
ACCTACCCCGCCATTATTTTCCAGTGTTTTCTGTACGGCCTGTGACATGGCCTGTGTCTGTCCCGTTACAGTCTCACCTAAAGAATATATTTTTTCTTCATAATTTCCCATTTTATAAAAATCCTCTCTTCGTCTTATGCCTTCTTCATCCTGCTTTTATCTGTATACAGAGAATCTGTCCCTGCCAGTTTTCGTACCCATTTTGGCATATAAAAAGGATACTTGCCCAAATATGCCCGTATCCCTACTATATTTCTTTAGAATCACTCATCGATAAAGTATAAAAGTTATCGAGATCTCTTCCGCTTTCACATCTTTTCCATATATGATATAGAAACAGTTGCAACCGGCTGACCTGGTCAAACTTTCTGACTTTAGCCTCTTCTGGCTTTGCGTCCCAGACTTTCATCTGGTTTGCCGTTTTTATTATAGCCTTTAAACTTATGCAATAAAACCGGATTTATTATACTATAGTGCTCTGCTGTACACAAGAAAAACATTACCGTTTTTAGTAGAAAAGCAAAAAAAGAACAGCCGATACATATACTCGAACTGTTCTCCTACTTCCGAAGTCCACGCAGCATTGACATCACTGTTTCCTGCTCATTTGTACTCAGATTGTTCCATATCTATCTTACCTTGAAAATGATGCAGCATCTTATCGCCCTTCTCAGCATAATATACTGTAAAAAAACATCTGTGCTGTCGTTTTTGGTTCGTTGGTGTTGGGATCACGATCAGCATACCAGGCTTTGTCCTGTTCTACGTTTTTTGAATCCAGATCAGATAACTTTTGACATCTTGGATTCCCCAGCTCACTTTTCTCACAATAATTCACATACACCATCGGTTCCATTTCTTTTGGAAGCTCCGGTTCATAGGCTTTCAGTCTTTCCATCAATACGCCTACACGAACAGACAGGTCGCATTCTTCGTCCACAATATCCTTCAGATAAGAAATATAAGAATGTGTATTGCCACTCTGCAAATCCAACATCACCTCTTTCCTTGGCTTTTTTGACGCAAAACCACTACATATTTGTTTAAAAAGAACTCTTCAATGCACAAAAAAAGAGCCCTAAACATACCTTAAATATGTTTAGAACTCTCCTATTATCATCCTTTTAAAGGATAATCATTTTTACTAATTTGTGAATAATGAAGTGTGCTAATTAATAGTATGGATTATTCAAACTCGGCAAGTCCAAAGATATTCTTAAATGTATTTGTTTAAGTTTTGTATCTTTTTTGCCGTTATTTTATTTCTGTTGTATATATTATTTTGGCTCACTGATTTTCTGTTGCCAATTTGTTGCCAGAACTTTTATTTTTGATTATTTTGGGCTTTATCCATCTTTTCTTGTAATTTCATTAATGCATCAAAACTCTGCATTCCCTTTTGTGGATTCTCCATCAACTTATTCATAAAAATTTCAAGTAATTTGTCCTCTGGCTTAACAGTACTACCAACTTGTTCATGTTTTATTGTTTCTATAAATGCAGAAAGCATTTGTGAAAATCTAGTTTCAATATTGCTTTCAAGTTCTTTCATACTATCTGGAATTTGTTGCACTTCTAGTAACAATGTTGATAATATCTCCGCATTTTCTACTGCACTATTCTCTGATATATTTAACAATGCACTTACTTCACTAACTGGGTTATGAACCGTTTCACCATTTTCAATAGCTTGCATCATAGCCTTAATATCCTTCTTAGCTAAATCAGCACCACTCAATGTTGTTTCATATGATATAGTTCTCATATTAGCTATATCAAAAGGTATATTCACGTCTCCCTTTATAATCTGAATCGCCGGTTTACGATATGAATGTCTAATAGCTAATTCATAAAATACATTTGGATTACTTCCAGTCAAATCAGCAATTACTAAATCAGCAGAAATAATTTGTTCTATAATCGCCTTCGTAATTAATCCACTGTTTGTCATTTTATCAGCTCGCACAACAGAATAACCAAACGAGTCACAGACTGGATTGATAATATATTCTAAAACTTCATCTGCATTTTTTCGTATTTCTGTACCTTCTTTTCCAATAGGTGTTATTATAAAACATACCTTATCCATTGTACCCCTCCACTATTAAATTGTTTTATAGGCTGTAAATTTCTCTTTACCAACCCTACACATTCTTTATTTTGAATACACTGCATCATTTCTTGAAAGAAGGTACACGCAATACTGATTCATACTGATTCCTTCTCTCTGAGAATGCTCTGCCAGTGATCTGTGTAGGCTTCGTGGAATTCTTAATTTAAACTGTCCAGAATAGTCTTCCAGACTGTCTGGTTCATGAATCTCTACACCGTCTTCTAATGCAGCTTCAATCCATGCTTTTTTTGCATCCAGTGCATTTGCTACCGCACTCTCCACAGTCTCACCACAAGTAATGCAACCAGGCAAATCCGGATAAGAAACTACAAATCCGCCTTCATCTTTGTCTTCCACAATTTCCATACGATAGGACATTGCCATATAATCATTCAGCGTCTTCATCATTCTTCGCCTCACTTTCTACAATCTGCCTTACCATTTCTACATATACTTTCTTGATTGGTTCATGCTTTGGTATTGTAATTGGCATACACCCTTGCTTTCTGAAAGTGTAATGACTGCTTCCACTTCTTGGTGCATTCATTTCGTATCCGTAGCTTTCCAATACCTTCCGTAACTCATCAAACCGGAGGTCTTTCGATAAATTGCATATACGTGTTATCAGTTTATCCCATTTTGACATTTATTATACCTCCTACTCATATTATACGTGGTGTCGCATATGGTGTCAATCATTTTATAATGTAGAGATGACAGAACATCTTATTAATATTCCAGTCCTCCCTAAGAAACGTATCACATTTTTTTCCTCTAATAATCAAATACTATAACTTAATTGTCAACAACTTTTTTTGAGCTATGATAAAATTTCTAATCAATTCAAAATCAATATTTCCATTTTTTATCGGTACATATAACCCGGTAGAATAAAAGAGTCTTTCAAAATCCCTCACTAGTCCTATACTCCTCATCAACACTAGCATACCCACCCGTCAATGCGTTATATAGAAATAATTTGCCCGATAATTCTACTTTTTGATTGTACCTTGAAAATTTTAACTCTTGTAATCCACTTTCCATTTGCTTTTCCTCCTATTTTTTTGTATATACCAACAACTCCAAACTCTCTGTATGGTATATACAATTTTTGTAAGTATAATAATATAACATAATCCTACTGTTTTTTTTCACATGTAAAAAAACAGTAGAATTATGTTATATTTTCTCTCTTGATAAAAAAATCCCCCATGAATCTATATGCTCATTACATATAATAATTTGATTCACTCTATATTTTCGATAAATTCTAAAGCTTTATTTATAAACTAGAATATTTAGTCCTATAAAACCAATATCTTATTCATGCTCAAAAAAGAATGGCGTAGCAATTAAACTACTACGCCATAAAACTCTAACTCCCTTAAATTTCTTCACCCATCACAAGCTTTTTTAATTTATATTGATCCGCAAACAATTCGCACCACTCAATAAATGAAATATCATTCTTCGAGTCTAATATATCAAGTCATTATACATATTTCATATATAATTTTATATTAACATAAAATTATTATATCTTATCTTTTGCTTATTTTATAAATTTTTCATCCTCTTTAATATCTCTTGATAAAACATCTCCTTATTATCAGCTCTTTTCAAATTTTCAATTACTTGTCCATCTTTTAAAAAGATAATCCTTTTACAAAAACTAGCGATCGTGAGTTACCAAAAGAATTGTTTTTCCCATTTCTCCATTTATGCTTTCCAAAGTACGCATTACAACTTCTGAAGAATTTGAATCCAAATTTCCAGTAGGTTCGTCTGCTAAAATAATTTGAGGATTATTAATTAATGCTCTGCAAATGGCAACCCTTTGTTTTTCTCCACCAGATAACTCATATGGTTTTTTATTTAGCAATTTATTAATATTAAATTTTTTTGTTAGATTTTCACAAATTTTCTTGCTTTCCTCTATTTCTGCTTCATCTAATATTCGTGGAAGCAAAATATTATCTTTTATCGATAAACTGTCCATAAGACAAAAGTCCTGAAAAATAAAAGAAAGTTCTGTTCGTCTGATTTTTGCCAGTTCTGTTCCATATATTTCTTTTGTATCTTTTCCTTTATAAAACACCGTTCCTTTTTCAGGTTTATCAAGCATCCCTAGAACTTTTAATAATGTTGTTTTTCCACATCCTGAACGTCCCATAATACCAACAAATTCTTTGGGTTCTATCTGAAAAGAAATATTTTCTAATACAGGACAACTCACTTTTTCCCCCTTACTCGATATATAATTATAACCTTTTTCCAAATGATCTACTGCTAAAATGTTTTGATATTCTACCGGCTTCATCTTTACTCCTCTCTTTCAATTCTTATAATATTTCTAATTCCAAAACAAATACTAATAAAAAGAAAAAGAAATATAATTCCAGTTATCGTCCCCATTAATTTCACCGCATATTGCTTGATCCATTCTAGCGATAATTTCTTTAAATATACCTCTGTCCCCATAAAAATAGTTGAAATTACTACTCCAAATATAATTGGAATTCCTCCTGTCCAAAAACTTTCTTTCATAATACTTTTTCTTATATTCCTATGCGTCATGCCTCCTTGAGAATAAAATATATATTTCCCTTTCTGTTCTGGGAAATCACATTCCATCTTAATGCTTAAAACAAAAAAGGAACATATTAAAAGAACGAATATATTAATAATTGCCGCCGATACATTAATAATTTTTGTTTTACTTATTTGTAACAATAAATTTTTTTTCTCGTAAACGATTCCGCTCCCATTTGTATAAGCACATATTTCTTCAATAACCTTCTCATAATTTTTCGGTATCTGCACCATAACTATAAGGTTGGGACCCTCAACCCTATTACATACCTTTTGATAATATGAATCTGAGAACACAATAATATGTTCCGAAATTTTATTTCCAAACACACCTGTAAGAATTTTTTCTTCTTCTCCTACAATATTAAAAGATGTATCAAATTTGTTACTTGGCGTAGGGACTCCAGCTACATACTGCCATAGATCATCCTTTGCTTCCCCCATATAAATTCTTGGTTTCTTTGTACCAAAATCAATTCCCAAATAATTTCTTTCTGATCTTTCTCTCTGATAAACAACATATATTTCATTGTCTTTCAAATCTAATGATTCTTTTGTCCATTTTTCATATGCTGAAGCAGAAATTCCCATATGCTCCCCTTGATCAGTTGTTGTCACTCTAATACAAGGTTGTTTTTTTACTTTTATCTCATACTTTTGTTTCAGTTCGTCTATAAATGCTATATCTTTGTCACTTGCCATCCATACTACATCATAAGGATAATTCTGTGGTTCATTAACCGGAATATTATCGAATATAACTATAGAAAACCCATATAATGTAACTATAATAAATTCAGTAATTATAAAAGACATATTAATATTATAAAAAAATCTATGATACCAATTATCTAACCATGTAATTTTTTTATAATATTTATTTTCCTTTTTTCTTAGATAGCACAAATAATATGCCCCTATAGAAATCATTCCCAACAGTATTCCAATACTCAACAAAATTAACGGTATCCCTTTTGAAACTTTTCCCCAATAAAACCATAAACTAATATACGCAAGAAACATAAATGTCATTCCTAGAATAAACACTTTAGGTCTTGTTTTTACAGGTTTTCCACTTTTTTTCCCACAAGACAATAGAGAATCCATCCCCAAGCAAGAGATTGCTTCATCAAACACAATAAACAAAAGTCCGAAAACACAAAAACCGATAATTATAGTCATCCGGAAAGGCGAAAATCCATAATTTATCTCTGTAAAAATTATATTTGCAAAGATTTTTTCCAGTTCAATCTTTATAATTTCAGATAATATTGCCCCAAACAATATTCCGCCTAATATAGAAATCACAACAATTCCTAAATATTCACATCCAATAAATATGTACTTATGCCGTTTCTGAATTCCCATTACATCTAGCAAAACATAATCATAAGATCTTTTTCGTATATACGAAAAAATAATCAGAATCATCATAAAAAACAGAAGAAGGTAAGTTATTGAAAAATCAAAAAAGCTATAACTTTCTTCCGCATTACCTGTTATCTGTCCATCAATTATCCACTGTAAACAATCACTTAAAGAATTTGATAAAAAGATAATTGTGACCATGAATATACCACATATTAGTACAAGTATATAATCTTTCCAATGATTTTTTAAACCACCAAAAAAAACTTTTTTCACGGTAATCCCCTCCCCTGTTCTTTTACTAATTTAGCATTTTAATAATATTTTCTCTGAATTAGTATAATATGTATAATTCTGATTATTCATCTATAATTATAAACATATCTTCAATTGTGACATTAAATACTTTTGCAATTTTCGCTGCTAACACTAATGATGGATTATAGTGTCCATTTTCTAAATGACCTATTGTTTCTCTTCTCACTCCAACTAATTGAGCCAACTCCGTTTGACTCATCTTATTTTGTTCTCTAAACTCTTTAATATTTGTTATTATCATATATGTCTTCAACACTCTTTCGTTCTTGTTTTCCGTACCATGCTAACATTACAATAAAAAACAAAAGCGCTATTAAAAATATTATTCCAAATCCTCTGATAATTGAAATTCTTATCGCACTAGATATATTATATTTTTCCAATATTGTAATTAGAATAATCATCACACTATTTAAAATAATCTCCAATATAAACGCTCTAGTTGCTGATTTTCTTATATTCAACCAAAATAATTCATCAGCTGGCATATTTCTATATGTAAGAAATATGAAATATATCAAGAACAATTGCAACATAAAATCTCCTGTATTAATACCTATCACTCCCACTATTCCTAACCATCCAAGATAGGATATCGGATTAATTCTTTTTTTCATATTAATCTCCTCCTTGTTATATATTTATAACATTTATTGTTATAAATATATAACAAGGAGGAGATTCTGTCAATAGAGTTTATATATATCCATATCCCACTATCACTATTCCCCCCAATTGATAACTTCTTCTTGCCACCATATTGCTTGTATTTCCTTCAATCGTATTCACTCGTCCATTCGCTACATTCACAACAATCCCTACATGGTCCACCTGTCCATCCTTATTCCAATCAAAAAAGATAAAGTCTCCTGCGGATGGTGTATAGCCTTTTCCTTTCCAACTTGCTCCTACAGCACAGCTTGAAAACTTCAATACTTCAAAAAAGTATTGAGACTCTAGAAGATTACCTGGATCGGCTTAAAAAATATAATCATCAGATACATATATGTGGAAAACGCAACAGCTATTCCAAGACAGACCACGATGCCACATTTATGCGGATGAAGGAAGATGCTATGGGAAATGGGCAGCTGAAGCCAGCTTACAATCTCCAACATGGTGTGGATTCCGAATACATCACATGGCTTACGATCGGCCCACAGCCTACAGATACTACAACCTTGATTCCATTTTTGAAAGACGCTCAGGAACATTTGAAATTCAAATATAAAAATATAACGGCAGATGCCGGATATGAAAGTGAAGAAAACTATCTATTTTTGGAATCAAATGGACAGCTGTCTTACATAAAACCTGCCAACTACGAAATTTCTAAAACTCGTAAATACAAAAATGATATTGGAAAAATTGAAAACATGGAGTATGATTCTGCGGCGAATAGCTATATCTGCCGGAATGGAAAAAAGTTAGAGTGGGAACGTGTCCGCCATGTAAAAAGCAAAACTGGCTATGTAAGTGAAAAAACGATTTATAAATGTGAGGACTGTAACGGATGTCCGTATAAGAGTGAATGTATCAAGGGCAACAACTGTAAAACACCTATAGAAGAAAGGACAAAAACGCTTCAGGTTGCAAAAACATTTTTGGAACAAAGAAAAGAAGATTTGGAACGGATTCTTTCCGAGGAAGGAATTCTTTTCAGAACAAATCGGAGTATACAGGCAGAGGGCTCTTTTGGCGCTTTGAAGCAGGATATGCAGTTTCGAAGATATTTAAGCAAGGGAACGTCAAATGTACTTGCAAAAAGCACACTACTTGCCATGGCAAGAAACATAAGTAAACTTCATAATAAGATTCAAAACGAAAGAACCGGAACACATTTGTTTCCGATAAAAAGTGCCTAAATTTAGACTTTCCAAAATGAATTTTCAAGTCATCAAAAATGGCTTGTTAAAGTGCGCTCTTTGTTATCGAGTAGTATGGTAAATCTGGGATTTTGGATAGGTTTTGTTCTTAAAACAGCAAAAATGAAGCCGCTTCACGATTTATTAATCGTTAAAGCGACAGCCCCCTTTTATGCTCGGAAGCGGTAGCCAACGCCACGTACTGTTTGTATATAGCGTGGTGCTTCCGGCCTTTCTTCTATTTTCTTTCTTAGATTCTTGACTAACCCATAGACACGGTTATCCACTTCTATTTCCACATCATTATATATATGCTGGTAAATCTGCTCTTTCGTAAATACCCGTTTGGGATTCATAATGAGCAACACTAGGATATCAAATTCTTTTACCGTCAAAATAATTTCCTGTTCCCGGATCATTACCAGTCGATGCTCCAGACAAATATATAAATCGCCTTCCCTTATCTCTGTGAGAGGATTTTTTTGCTGTCGGTTGTAATTTGATAGATTTTTTCTTGTACCAATAGTTGATACCATATCACCAAGAAGATAGTGTGCAAGTTCTTTTTGCTGTTTGTCATCAAGCAGAAGTGACAATTTCTCACCAAGCTGCGTACCTGTTTCTGATAAATCAAGTACAACTAATTCCCCATAGAACCACCTCACAATCATATAATAGTCCAGCTGTCATTTGACAAAATTAAACTTTATGAAATTGATGGGCATAGCGAAACAACTCATTTTACAAAAGTCAAAAATAGTGCAAATACGCCAAACCCTACAATCAGTAACAACCATAAAGCAGATATAATCGTGGAGATAATATTTACCGCATTGCGGGTTTCCTTCTTTCTCACACAGATAATAGACAACACAAATCCCACCAAAGTACAAATGATATTCGCTCCAGCAATTGCAGTCTGTGCTCCGCTGATTAAAGAAATTTTGAACATGGGCAACACATAAGAAACCAAACAAAACCGTAAGTGCCCACATAACCGCCACGCAAGGGAGCATCGTCAGGAACAACCCCAAACACCATTTCGGCAGGTACAATAGGGGCATTGTTTCCGTTATACCGGAGTTGCAAGCCATCCTGCAACAATAAAAACGACAAAGAATACTACCATTTCCATGAAAAGATAGAATACCAGTACGCAGAATTTTGCAAGCGACAGTGTCTGTCTATCGACCGGCAATGCAAGCATTTTCATAATCCCGTTATTCTGTGTTTCCCTACCTGCAATCATCACACAGACTAAGGGTGGTAAACGAATTCGTTCATTCGAATTATTCAAAAAAGAGACGGTTTCTCGTAAAAATACAAAAAACCGTCTCTTATATTATTATGGTCAAGTTTTATATTGTCGGTATTTCACTTTTCCCATAATTAACGTTATAGCTGTTAACAATAATCCTGATATCATAATATTCAAATACGTATTATTATGATTTATTTCCAAGACGACTGCAACCATCATCATAACGATTAGAACTACTTTCAATTTGCTTACGAAGCTTTTATACTCTCCTGACGAAACAGGTCTGGATTCGTTATTTACCGGTCTTATCTTCCAAATCAAAGACGTTAAAACAACAATACCCCATATGGAATATCCTTCTGGCAAATGCCACTTCTGACATGTCACTAAAACAAATGACATCAAATGCAGTGTGCAGGAACGCATGATACAAGTGTCTATTCCTGCTGATGTGGCAGTCAAGGACTACAGATGAAGCATATTCCTGTATTCCATCCCCTAACAGTGGTCTGTTGTTCTTCTGGTAGTCCTTTAGTCCATCTCTTGAAATATAATAGGTCTGCATCTTTTTTGTTTTCCTGTAGAAGTAGCGGAACTGATAAAAAGAAGGATATTCAGGTAGCAGATTTCCCAGTGAATCACAATATTTTTCTTTCAGTAATAGCGTATATGCCACACTCAAACTGTTCTTGTGCTTGGTATAAAAGAACTTGTTTAAAGCCCACCTCATATTCTTCGCATCCTGAGATAAAACGCTTTCTTTCGCTCTCTGCTTTGATATAAGTATAGCTATATTCTGATAAACCAGATACAAACAAAGATAATAACGGATGGTCTGTTTACTGATTGATTTCATACTTGCGATACTGTTTATCAGTTCTTTTCGTTTCTTTTGGTCTGATACAAAAGGCAGCAGAGGAGCAATCATGGTATATCTTTCATATGCTGTCTTTCTGCTTTCTGCATCCAGTGTATCAAGGTCAATCAGAAAAGTATCTGTGATTTCCTGTAAAGTATCTTCAGAACAGGAAACATAGTCTTTTAATGATTCTGCATCTGTCCAGACTGGCATAGTTCTCTTGATACAATCAATGATAAATACTTTGTCGGTTGTAGAGTCCAAAACTCTTACAAGCTGGTTATCATGTTGTAATAGCTGATTGTTTGGAAAAGAATTATTCTGTAAGGTATTATTTCTCTGCAAAGTATTATTCAAATTCTACAAAGACTAACGCTTTTTGTTTAGGAATTATTCTCTGTAATGTTTCTCGTT
>OGXS01002122.1_pt1 | contig 10764 bp, 13 predicted proteins | sample 1576371 | NCBI WGS metagenome assembly OGXS01 (sample SAMEA3541475, study PRJEB24748) | human gut metagenome | biome: human gut; feature: human-associated habitat; material: faeces | place: China | collected 2012
GACAGTTTCTCTCTTTTAGATCCATCCTCCGCTACTCTTTCCGTTCAGCGTCTTTTTTCTGTATAGGATATATAATATGTGAAAATGTATTATTTGTCAACACAATTTTCTCAAGACGCGTTTCCTCTATCTTTTTCTATGCTTTGTAGTCGCTTCCCAGCACATTCCTGATCTTATGCTCAACCAGTTCCTTCACATTGGCCCTTCCGACTTTCAGATATTCTCTTGGGTCAAATGCTGCTGGCTTCTGCGCAAGCACCTGGCGGACGCCTGCGGTCATAGCAAGCCTTAAGTCGGAGTCGATGTTGATCTTGCAGACGGCAGACTTGGCAGCGCGGCGCAGCATATCTTCCGGGATTCCGATAGCATCTGCCAGTTCTCCCCCATTTTCCTGAATAATCTTAACGTATTCCTGAGAGACGCTGGATGCTCCATGAAGCACGATTGGGAAATCTGGAATCTTGCGGCTAATCTCCTCCAGGATATCAAAGCGCAGCTGCGGCTTCTGTCCTGGCTTGAATTTAAATGCGCCATGGCTGGTTCCGATCGCGATGGCCAAAGAATCCACGCCCGTACGCTCCACGAACTCCTGCACTTCGTCCGGATGCGTGTACATGGCATCTGACGCGTCCACCTTTACATCGTCTTCCACGCCTGCCAGTTTCCCCAGCTCGCCCTCTACCACGACGCCTTTTTCATGGGCGTATTCCACTACCTGACTGGTAATCTCTACGTTTTTCTCGAAGTCGTACTGGGAGCCGTCAATCATAACTGAGGTAAAGTAAGCCTTCTGAAACATTTCCTTGGTTGTTACTAATCCCATAATTCATTCTCCTTTTTCTCGAAATCTATGATCTGCGGCAGACGAAGAGCGGTAGCCCGTCTTCATCCTCTGTTGCCTGTACGTTTCCTTTTACCAGCGGCCTTGCATACTCCAGGAACTCCTGGCTAAGGTCAGAGCCGTCTTGCGTGATTTATGCAAGAGGCACAGTCTTTTCTTTGTTACAGATATCATCCACATCTTCCAGCCCGCAGTCGATGCGATAAGGCGCATTTGCCGCGCGCACGAAAGATATCCAGTACCTTTCCTTCCAGGAATCCTTCAATTCCATTCACCATTCCATAGATTCCCGCAATCTCATCCCTATGGCATCGCACCTGCGCAACCACGCCGTACAGGCTGCTGTTGATGACAGCGGTAGGGCCTCCGGACTGCCCTGCCAGTAATCCTTTTTTTCTCATGATCATTTCCTACCCTTCTATCAATTCAATCCTTCTCTTGTGCCGTTCATCCCCCGAAAAATCGGTATGGAGGAATGTATCGGCGATCTTTATCGCGTTCCACCACGCGCGCTCCGAGAGCAAGTATATTGGCATCATTATGCTCTCTTGTAGCCTGTGCGCTGAAACAGTCTGCGCAAAGCGCCGCACGGATTCCCGGCTATAACAGCCATAATCCGTATATTCTATATTCTGTTCTTCAAGATAGCGGAGAATCTCCTGCTTCAGGCCATATCCGCCGTGATCGCATCCGACTGCTATCATAATTTACACCACGTTTTCCATTTAAAAAAGGACTGCCGCAGAATTCGATTCTTTCGCAGCAGTCCTGCCAATCAACAACAGGCTGTATGAGAAGCGTAGCGATTTAATCTTCTCTGTTGGCAAATGGGATTTCAGAAAAATAAGTTTTTCTTACAGCCATGTTAAGATTGTCCGTAACTTTATTCTCAATCATCTCGTAGATCTTCTGGTGCGCCTCGTATAACTCCTGTCCCCTTCCCGTCTTGATCATCGTCTCAACGGTGGTGAAACGCATGGAATACGTCAGGACCCGCACCACCTGGTTGATTTTATTTACCAGGGGGTTCTTCCCTATATTACATATGGCATCATGGAATTCGTTGTCAGCCCAAAAGGCATTCTCCACCTTCTCAGAGCCTGCTTCAATGGCAGTCTTCATATGTCCCAGTTTTTCCTTAAGAGACTTCCGTTCCTCTTCCTGGACCTTTGCCATGGCAAGCTGGAGTACGCCTACCTCGATCATTTCACGAAGCTCCATAAGATTCTCGTAAGAATCCTCTTTATCCAATATAATGCCATAAATCATGGGGTCGATCATGCTCTCGGAAAATCCTTCGCAGACAAACGTGCCTTCCGCTCTCCTTATTTCCAGCACTCCCAGATACACCAGGATCTTAATGGCCTCCCGTATGGAATTTCTCCCAACGCCCATGTTCTCAGCCATCTCCGCCTCTGTCGGGATCTTGTCTCCCGGGCGCAGTTCTCTGTTGATCATGGCGTCTCCTTGTAAGCACATAGGCAAACAGGCTGGCTTCCATCGTAATAAACATGACGGTCGCCGTGGTTGATGTAGTGTCCGTCAGAATCGCGTAGAACTCTTTGAAGCGAATCTTCTTATAAATAAAGACTCCTACGAAAAGCCCATATACAACGGATACTGCCGCTGCCTCGGTCGGGGTAAAGATTCCGCCATATATGCCGCCTAAGATGATAACCGGCATCATCAGGCCCCAGAACGCATCCTTAAACGCTGCCCAGCGTTCTTTTTTGCTGGCTTTTGGAAGCGTCTTTAGATCCGATTTTCTGCCCACCACCAACACTACGATCATCAAGCCGATTCCCATAATAATTTCGGGAAGGAGTCCTGCGATAAATAAGCCTCCGATGGAAGTATCGGCTATAGAGCCGTATACGACAAAGGTAAGGGACGGAGTGATCATTGCCGGTACGATAATGACTCCAAGGGCCGCCACGCTTGATATTCCGAGGCATACCGCGATAGGCGCGCCTATCAGAAGCAGTATGGCAAATGTTATAAATAGAATTGCTGCTACCACTATTCACTTTCCTCCTTTTCTGGATTTCTTCTAGATTGCCATGACAACCAGGCATACCGCCGCCAGTATTTCTTCTATCTTGTCAAATATCTTCATAGCAACTTCCTCCTACCTATTCCTCTTCAATGTCAAAAGCCTCGCAGGCTTTCTCGCCGTATTTCTTAATAAACTCCTGCTTCATGCCGCTTATCGACTCTTGGAATGCATCCAGTTCTTCCTCTGTCAGTTCTGTCACGTTCATTCCTTCTGCCTCAAATTCTTTTACAATATCCGCCTCTTCGGCCTCCAGTGCGTCTTTTCCCCACTCGCAGACTTCCCTTGCCTTTTCCTGAAGCATCTCTCGTCTTTGACTCCAGGGATTCCCAGATCTCGGAATTGGCCACGAACAGGTCGTTCTCGTATGTATAATTCCACAATGTAAGATAATCCTGTACCTCATCCATCTTCGCCGATTCCGTAATACAGATGCCGTTCTCCTGCCCGTCTATCGTGCCTTGCTGGATGGCTGTGAACACTTCGCTCCAGCTCACGGCCACGGGATCCGCCCCCAGCGTCTTGAAGAACTTCATATATACCTTGCTGCCTGGCACTCTGATCTTCTTCTGGTAACTGTCATCTTTTTTCTCATTTGCCGCCTTATCCGATGAACTTTTGCCACATCCGGTCAGCGTACTGATGATTACGGCCCCAGCAATCAGCAAACTCAATGCCCTAACCTTCGTAAAGCCTTCCTTCTCCTCTTCACCCAACATCCTACGTTTGAAAAGTCAACCTTATTTTGTATTTTCGACTAAACACACAATTTTACAAGTGCTTTTTCTGTCATTATGCACAAAAAAATCCTCATCCGGATAAACATGATTTATGTCTATCCGAATGAGAATCTGCTATTTTGCTATGCGGGCTCATAATATAATCCGGGCCGTGGTTCCTTCTTCTCTGGATGATTCATATACCAGCCGCCATCCATGTACCGCCGCGATCTCCTGACACAGGCGGATACCGTAGCCATGCCTGCCTTTGCGCTTACCGGGCATCTTAAGGTTCTTGTTGACTGCCTTTAATTCCTTTTCCCCGATATACGCTCCGTTATTCCAGATGCTGATGGATCCTTTATTCAGGATAACCTTCACTTCGTCTCCCGCATGAATGGCATTGGAGAGCAGGTTTTCAAAAAGGCATTCGATCAGTACCGGGTCGCCCCATAGGCGGCCTGTCCTTCCCGTAATCTTTACCTGCGGGTATTTCGTCCTTAGTTTATCCGCCAGGCACATCAAATCGACGCTTTCCATGCTTACCGTGCCTTCTGCCAGATTTCCCATGATCAGAAGTTTTTCCACCACATCTTCCAGATTCTTCGCGCTTTCTACGATCTGGCCAGCAGCATAGAATCGTTCTTCCTCCGTGATATTGGCCATCATGATGTATTCCGCATATCCCCGGATGCCGGTAAGGGGCGTGCGAAGTTCATGGGCTGCCTGGCTGACGGGACGGTTGATCCTTAACATGGTAGCGTAGAGCAGCAGGCCCGTCATAGCAGAGAAAAGAATTCCTATGCCCGCAAACGCCAGCAGCCGCTCGTTCTGCATCCGGTACATAGACTCCTGGCTTTCCATGTATAGGACCTCCACAGATTCTCCTTCTATCATCATCCTGTCCGCAATTACCAAAAACTTGCCTCCCTTGTGCTCTACGATCTGCGAATGGTCCCTTAATTCAAGGCCCTCTGGCACATGCTTGGCCATGCGAATCCCATTTACGGTGATATTCATATAGATTCCTGAGTTTCGGTATTTTTTGGCAGCATAGTCAATATTCATGGACATCTGTTCTTTATCTTCGCTATAGAATCCCTCCACCAGGTAGGCTGCGCTTTTCTCTCCTTTCCATGCCCGCTTGCTCCACTGCTCCAGCTCATGATTCCACATATAGCCTTCCAGAAAAAGAAGGCCGCCAAAGATTACTGCCAGAAGCAGGAAATAAATGGCCAGAAAATTCTTTTTCCATAACTGCATCTTATATCTCCAATCGATATCCATATTTAAAAATTGTCTTGATAGATTCTTCCATTCCCAGTTTCTGCCTCAGCCTGCGTATATGTACATCTACAGTGCGTTCTTCCCCCTCATAGTCCATCCCCCAGGCCAGATCCAGAAGGCGGCTTCTGGACAGTGCGATATTCTTATTCTCCAGCAGCGTCTTCAACAGTCCATATTCCTGGCTGGCTAGTTCCACTATGGCTCCATTCCTCTTGACAATGCCGCTTTTCAGATCAATCTCCGTGTCACCGATTCGGTAGAGCGTCTGTTCCTTGTGATTTCTTCGCAGAACTACCTGGATCCTGGCAATCAGTTCTTCCAGGGCAAATGGCTTGACGATATAGTCTTCCGCGCCGCCCATCAGCCCTTTTACCCGGTTTGACACTTCGCCTTTGGCTGTCACGCATATGACGGGGATACCGTCAAACTGCTTCATCAGCGAAAGGCCGTCCGCATCCGGAAGGCCAATATCCAGAAGAATCAGATCTGGCCGATTCTCCTGCGCCGCTTTAAGGGCTTCCCGGCCGGAAAAAGCCGTAAGCCCTGTGTGTCCCGACATTGCGAGAGTCCTGCGTATCAATTCATTGATCTTTCTTTCATCTTCTACAATCAATATAACTGCCATGTCTTTTATCCTTTTGGATGGTCTGAAGTTTCATATGCCTTTTCGCCGATCTGGACCAGCTGGTCTGCCGTCAGATCGGATACTGCTGCCTGTCCGGGATCGATTCCGAACGTGCTGCACGCTTCTTCGATGACTTCTTTCGCTTCCCCGAATGCATACAAATCGTCAATATAGACTTCCAGGCATTCCAGCGCCAGAGATTCCTCAGGTTTCTTTTTATCATCTACGTTCTTTTCAAGCAGCGGCTTATCGCCCATATTTTTTAAGAGCCAAAGGGCTTCCTCATAATTCCGCATCTCTCTGGTTACGTCTTTTATCAATACCGTCTCGTAATCCAGCTGATACTTCTGGCATACCTGTCTTGCGATCTCTTGATCCTCCGTTACATCCTTATACCGGGAATCCTCTGATATGCCCCATGCAGACTCCGCCATCTCCTGCTCGTCCTGCATTTCTTTTTCGGCCTCGCTATTTGCGGCCTTCACCACATTTCTTTCAGCCACGTTCCTTGACCACGCGGCACCGAAAAAGAAGGCTGCAGTCAAGCAGATCACCATGCCGGCCGCGATAATCACCACCTTGCTCCTTCTCCAAATCTCCTTCATTCTTGCTTTCATCATCTCTTCCCCTTTCTACCGATTATACAGGCAACGGCTTAAGTCGTCAAAGCCTGTTCTTTCTTTACGCTCTTATTCTAGCCAGAAGATGTTTCCAACTTATTACGGGAGATAAGGAAAATCAAGAAAATGCAGATGGGGATGCAGCGCTTAAAAACGCCGCATCCCCATCCATATTTTTATTTTAATCGGAACCGCAGTTCTACCTTGAACAGGTCTGCCTCTGTCGATATCTTAAGTTTTCCGCCCTGCAGTTCTGTAAAACTCTTGACGATTGCAAGGCCCAGGCCGCTGCCTTCCGTATTTCTCGCGGAATCGCCCCGCACGAATCGTTCCGTGATCTCTTCGGAATCAAAATTTAGTTCCGCAGCAGAGATGTTCTTCATCTTCACGACGGCTTCCTGCCCTTCCCGGACGATCTCGATATAGACTCTTGTATTCGGCATAGAATACTTGATGATATTTACCAGCAAATTCTCAAAGATCCGATAGGTCTTCTGGCTGTCCAGCGGAGCGATCAGCTTCTCCTCGGGATAGGAACATCGAAGTTCCAATCCTGCCCCCTGAATCTTATCTTCCAGTTCCAGCTTCACCTGCTTGAACAGATTGGATACGTCTATGTCCATGATATCCAGCGTGACATTCTTGCTGCTGGCCTTGCTGATCTCGAAAAGATCCTCGATCAGCACCTTCAGCCGGAGGGACTTTCTCTCCAGAACCTGGGTATAATCCTGTCGCTTTTCCTCATCCTTTTCCTCTTTCAGAAGGTTGACATAGGTTATGATCGCCGTCAGCGGCGTCTTCAGGTCATGGGAGACGTTGGTGATCAGCTCCGTCTTCATGCGCTGGCTCTTCACCTCTTCGTCCACCGCTTTCTTGAATCCTGACTGGATCTTCTCTATCTCCGCCTTAAATGGGTTGAATACGCCCAGATCGTCGGTAATGCTGACATCCAGATTGCCTTCCGCGATCTCGTTGGTAGACTGTAGCAGCAGCGCATACTTTTCCTTCAAATCATTAAAGTATTTCCTCAGTATGAAGAACAGCAGCACCGAATAGATGATCAGCGCCATGATTCCAAAGAACCACATCGAGCAGATGAACACAAGAATCACAAAGTTGCAGGCAACAATCTTCAATATAGTCCTGTTATTCTTCTCGCTGAAATCAATGTTATCGAAGGAGTGATAAAGCCGATCCAGCCACCCCTTCACCTTGCCCGCTATCCAATACCATCCCCGCTTGATATATTTCCAGGATGGAACGAGGAAGGTACGCTCCCTTACATAACGTTTTCCTCCAAGGACGAACACCTGGCGGAGGCATCCCGCCGTCCAGTATACGATGCCGAATATCACGATCCAGCACAGTCCATCGATAAACATCACGCGGCCTTCATTTCTGATAAACATGTAGCCGCAGTTGTTGACAAGCGTTGTGGCCATCAAGCCAAATACGATCGCTACTGCCTCAAAAGGCGCCCTGAATACCAATTCATTTCCGGTATTAAAAGATTTAAGAAATGGGTACAGAAAGGCTGCTAGCGCTACAACTGCCATAAGGATCATAATCAGGCTGACTGCCTCTCCCGGCGTATAGAAGCCGCTGTAGTATTCATTATCCATATATTTATCAATATTTTCTTCGGTCATTGCGTAGATATAGGTTCTGTTCTTCGGCCGTTCCAGATCATGCTCGTTTTCAAGCCTGGAAAAAATATTGTCATACTCGGAATCGTCCATATTGCCAATCACCTTGCGCATCTCGATACTCTGGTCTTCCTTGTATTCCCCCTTTGCGATCTTGGCGTCAATGGTGCCATTCTTATCATAGGTGATCACAATTCCAAGCGCATAAGAGGAAAGCGTCTTATCCGTCAGGCTGGTTCCGGAATTTGCCGTGCTTTTTGTCACCAGCTTCCCGTCCTCATCTTCCACCCGGTAGTCAAGATACGGGTACAGTTCTTCAAAATCATTCAAAAATGTCGGCTCATTTTCCCCCAGCATTTCTTTGACTTCTTCTGCCGTATCCTCCCCGTCTTCCTCGCTGTTCTCCGTATTATAGAGAAGATACCCGGCTCCTATGAATTTCTCCATGAAACTGCTGGAACAGACAGCTGATTTGTCTATGCTTTCCTGCACCTTCGCGGTCTGCCTGTAATATTTCGGATATTGCTGTATCACAGCCATTGCAGGCAAAAATATGGTTAATGCGATCAGTATGACTGCAAGTTTATGCTTGTTTTTCAATTTTGTATCCAACTCCCCACACCACCTTCAAATATTTTGGCTCTTTCGGATTGATTTCTATTTTCTCACGGATATTTCTTACATGAACCATAATGGTATCCGTATTTACCGCCCGCTCATTCCACACGCGCTCGTAGATCTCTTCCGCGGAGAACACTCTTCCTGGATTCTTCATCAGAAGCAGCAGTATCTTGTACTCCATAGGCGTCATCTTGACCGGCTCGCCATCCACCGTCACCTCTACCGTATCTTCGTTGATCTCAAGGCCCCCTATGGTATACACGTTTGAGGGTGCTTCCCTCTGGTTCAACTTCTCGGCAAACTTGCGGTAGCGCCTCAGCTGGGAATTGACCCTGGCTAACAGTTCCATCGGGGTAAACGGCTTGGTCACATAATCGTCGGCCCCCATATTAAGTCCCATGATCTTATCCACTTCTTCTGATTTGGCGGACAGGAAAATTACCGGAAAGTCGTACTTTTCCCTCAGCTTGATCGTCATCTGGATGCCGTCCATCCTTGGCATCATCACATCCACGATAGCCAGATGGATCTCTTCTCTCTCGATCATCTCCAGCCCTTCCACTCCATCAGCAGCCTGAAACACCTGGTAACCCTGGCTCTTCAGATATATCTCCACACCTTCGCGTATCTCCTTGTCATCTTCTACTATCAGCACATGATTCATTTCCATCTCTTTACATATTCCTTTCCCTGTCTTTTCGGTCGTCTATTTTAGCCCGCCTGCTGCCATTATACTACATTCGGACTCTTTCTGGTATCCTCTTATTCTAGGCGCCTTCTGACAGGAGGCAGCACCATAGCCGTCGAAACGGCCCGTGATCCAGGAAAACGGAAGCGGGATATGGCCTCTTTCATCGTTCTCGCTTTCTCCATATCCATATTTTTCTACCCTCCTTTCTAATGGCAAGTATCTTATTATTTCCTAAGCCAGAAGGCTCCAGACGGAATCTCCCAGGAAATATCCGGCCCCGATAAATATCAGATTCCACAGCGCCACTCCCATCAGGGAACTGATGGTATACTTGGTGAAATTCATAGAAATCATCCCGGCCGGAATGGAAATCAATGTTCTGGCCAGTGGAAGAAGCTTGCTGATAAACACGCCAATCGAACCCTTGCGCCGCAACACTTCCATGTTCTTCTCCAACAGTTCCTTCTGCTTTGGAAATTTCTTTATATAGAACCGGAAGAATGCATCTCCGCCAAGCCGTCCAAGGAAATATAATATCCAGCTGCCCAGAAGCCCTGCCGCAACCGATAATGCCATCACCGTCAAGAATCCTATCTGGCCCCTTGATGCCCATACGCCTGCCATAGGCATAATGATGCCGGCCGGGAAGCCGGGGAGATTCATATATTCCAGCAGCACAATCACAAACACGAATATCGCGCCATACTGCGTAAAATACTGTGTAAGTTCCTGTATTCCCATCTGTAGTACCTTCCTTTTTCCTGATGGTATAAGCATACCCGGGAATTCTTAAGAGACCCGCCAAAAAAATCTAAAGATATTCTAAAGATGACACGTAACAGTTTTCACTTTTGCACGTAACACTTTTCAAAAGTGTTACGTGCAAACCTTATACAACTGGTGCGTAAAATTAACGTTACTCCTGTGCAAAATGAAAAAAGCCCTGTCCCTAAATGGAACAACGCTTTTCTCTTATATATACAGTCAGCATGTCAAAACAAAAAGTAACAATTTTCCCGGCATGCTGCCTTCTATATTAATTTTTTATATTACACACCACTATTTGCAATTTTACACAGGAGTTTGATCAATACTGCGCACCAGTTAGGCAGGTTGGACACGTAACAGTTTTCACTTTTACACGTAACACTTTTCAAAAGTGTTACGTGTCACACCACCTCATTCAGATATATCTTCGACAGGGGAATTATCTTTCCTAATTCTTCCTTCATCCGCTCCGACATCTGCACGTCTTTTTCCTGACATGCTTCATCTATGGTCTCTGCTCCGAATATGATGCTTGCAAGTGCTGCTATAGTAATGGTTCCTTCGCTATTTTCCGGTTTTCCTTCCATCAGCATAACGCCGGAGAACTCTGTGCCGGTCAAGAGCAGGTAGCGGTTATTTTCTTCTATGATAGGGTCTGTCACCTGAAAGCAGACGCCCATAAGGGATCTGAGGCTTAATGACATCAAGATCCTGCGGACATCTACAATCCTAATCAAATAACATTAAAGGATGCTGTCGGAATTTTCGGACGCGGATGTACAGGTGAAATTATCTCACCCAACGGATTGATTCTGACCAATCACCACTGTGGATACGATGCCATCCAACAACATAGCTCGGTAGAACATGACTACCTGACCGACGGATTCTGG
>OGXS01002124.1_pt1 | contig 10759 bp, 10 predicted proteins | sample 1576371 | NCBI WGS metagenome assembly OGXS01 (sample SAMEA3541475, study PRJEB24748) | human gut metagenome | biome: human gut; feature: human-associated habitat; material: faeces | place: China | collected 2012
TGGGTGGGGCACTTTTTAAATGTTGTTCCGGGTCCCTTTTCAAGTGTTAGCTACATTACGGATATTCCCAAACTTTTCATTACTCTTTTTTTGCTCTCTGTAATACGTAACATGAGAGGGTGCTCTCCGTTTGATAACACTTTACTCTTAAAACAAATCACTGAAACCTTGATACTCATTGCTTTAAAGGTTGTGCAGCGGTTTACACTATGGTTTACACTAACCTTGATTTTGTCCCATTTCTACTGCTAAAATCAGGAAATGTATAAAAAGAAAAAGTGCCGATAATCATTGGATTACCAGCACTTTACTCAGTCGGGATGACAAGATTCGAACTTGCGACCACACGCCCCCCAGACGCGTACTCTACCGGGCTGAGCTACATCCCGAATTGCGGTTGCAAAAGTAGTGCTTTATTTTTAAATAGCAAATAAATCGCTGATAAAATATATATGGACGCATCCTAATATTGTCATATCTTGCTTATTATCATCTATATATGTGCATGCTTTAAGTCTTTATTTAGACATGGTTCTAAATAGTATCCCGTGTGTTTCGGTGGTTGTTTTGTATCCTACACAGTGCAAAATACATGCAAAAAGCCTCGTTTTATTGCAATAAAAAGCGTCTAATCATCCCGAAACCTTAATCAAACCTTAATCGAACCTTAATCGAAAAACAGGACGAACAATTGGGATGCAAATAGACTGCAAAGTTAATGTAGGTTAAAGTCTGTCTCAATTTCGCCATGTTTTAAGTGCCCCTCCTTGTTGAGCCATTGCAATGATGTAGTTTTAATCATCGGAATTATCTATCTTTGCATTGAGCGAGAGTGAAGCTCTATACTTTATTCCTATGTAAAGTATAAAATAATTTCGTCGGCCATATAACTTAAAAAGAAAAACAACAACATGGCAAGGACAAAAATCGTGCTTTTCAAAAGCAACATTAGAAGGGACGGAAGCTGCCCCGTCTGTTTAAGGGTGGCAAAAGAGGACAAAACAAAGTACATCGACTTGCAACTGTCGGCAACGAAAGGACAATGGGATGAATTGGCATCCCGATTTAAAAAAGACAAGCGTGTCAATCCTAACTACGAAAATTACAATGCGTTGCTGAACCGTTATGAAGTTCGAAAGGATGAAATCCTACAAAAGTTCATGGAGGAACGGGTAAACTGGACGCTTAACCAGTTCGAGGAGGAGTTTCTTGGTATGTCAAAGCAGGGTAAGGTTTATGACTACTTCATGCGACAGGTGGAAAACCTAAAAGCCACAAGGCATATCGGTAACGCAAAGGTCTATGAGCGTACTTTGCATATGCTGGCAAAGTATGATGACAAGATTGAGGAACGGCTGTTTTCCGAGTTGGATGTAAAGTACATCAATCGGTTTAACCTTGAAATGGAAAAAGACGGCTGTTGCGGAAACACCCGTAAATACTACCTCAAAACATTGAGGGCGGTTATAAACAAGGCGATAAAAGAGCGTGAAGCCTCATCAAACACCTATCCTTTCGGTAAGGGTGGCTTTGAAATCGGTAAGCTGGCAGAGGAAACAGCCAAACGCTACCTTTCACCACATGATTTGGAGCTGATAAAAAACTCGCCTCAACAAAATCCTGTGTTGGAGTTGTCCCGTAGGATGTTCCTGTTTTCCTATTTATGTTTCGGTATGAGTTTTATAGATGAAGCCATGCTGACTAAAAACAATATTGACACGTTTGGGACAGAGGAGCATATCGTTTATAAAAGACAAAAGACACAAAACGCTAAAAATGCAAAGCCTATAACAATACCTGTAACCCCTGCCATAAGAGAGCAGTTGGAATGGTTTAAGGCAAATACTGCTTTGACAGGCAACTATTTGCTGCCAATAATAACAAGGGATTATGAGGGGGAACAACTGTATGACCATATCCGTAGTCGTTACAAACGTATAAATGACGGTTTAAAGCAATTAGGCAAGTTGCTCCGTATTCGTATGAACCTGACTACCTATGTCAGCCGTCATACAATGGCCATGACCTTACAAGGCAATGATGTCCCCCGTGAAATTATCAGCCAAGCGTTGGGGCATCGTAATCTTACAACGACAAACGTATATCTTGACAGTTTTTCAACAAGCGTATTAGACAGAGTAGCTAAAATCCTTTAATTATGAGTATGGCAATAAATATGCCTTTGGGCGGCTTGATAGACAAGTCGCTCAAAGGGGAAGCCCGTTTTGCGCATGAGGAATGGTTGCGCACCTATGTAAAAAGACTGACGAATGGTAATAAGACAAAGCTAAAACAGGCTTTAAATGAGGTGGATGAGGCTATAAACCAATGGCGGGACGGCTTCTTCATATCCACTTATGACGAAAAGTTATCAGCCGTCCGACAAGGCAAACTAAACATGGACAGCCAAGAGTTGGAAGATGTCTATAACGAGGAAACCTATTTGCAAAAAGAGGGTAAAACAGGTTTGGTTGCAGATTTCCTGTATAATTCCATAGCTCAATACGGCTTTATCAATGAACATCACCGTGATGCAATAGAGAGCGCATGGATGTTTCACGACATGGAGTTTTTACAACAGCAATGGGAGTATTACGCTTTGGCTCAAATAAGGTCGTTACGGGCAGTTATTGTTTCCATGCTGGGAACAGTACCAACGATACCCGAAACCGAACCACAGAACGCCAAAAGAGAGCCAAAACGGATAGAAGATTATCCCGAAGTGTTTGATATTACACTTTGTTGTGAGCTTACGAACTATGCAAAGGACACTATTTACAAGTGGACCCGTACCCGTGAAATACCTTGTCATCGTTCCGGGACAAACGGGCGCAAACTTGTGTTCAAGCGTGACGAAATCGTAGCGTGGATGACTGCCCGAAAGCAGGAAACCAAGGACGAATTTATAAAACGAATGGAAAGCCAGTTAGCTGCACGGCTTCGTAAATAGTTAATATGCTTTATTATGTATAACTTTCTATATACATTCCAATCTCACAGCCATGTATGACAAAATCAAATTAATACTATATGACCTGCCAACAGGGTACGACTGGCAAACAGTCCTGCAACGTACAGTTGTAAAGGACTATTTTGCCAATGGTACGGGTGGTAAGGGGTATTGGCTTGGACGTAGGGTCATAGCCACTGAAACGTATGTGTCATTTGAGGGCAGTCTTCCTAAATGTCTGTGGGGACATAATCTAAAGACCTTGTCATTAAGGCAGGTCAAGTGGCTTATAATGAAGTTGAGCAAGGACTTGGGTGTACCTATGTATAAGGCAGTGGTGGAGTCTGCGGAGTTTGCACATAACTTTAGCATGACAGAGCCTCCTATTATGTATATGCAGAAGTTGGACGCCATGAAGAAATTTAGACCTAATGAGTGGAATGGTACTAAGTACATAGAGGACGAAGAGGTGCGTTGCAAGTTTTATGATAAGATACAGGAGGCAAAGAAGAAGCGTGAGTTGCCTAAATATGGAAGAGAGAACTTGCCGAGAAATTTATTGAGGTACGAGGTGACATTTAGCACCAAAGGACTGAATAGGTTGTTTGGTAGGGATATAGTGGCAGAGGAGCTTTGGAGTAAACAGGTATTTTGGACGCTGGTTGCAGAGTGGTTTGGATATTATGAGGATATGGTGAAACTGCCTAATGACTGTTGGGATGTGGATTACCATATTTTTGAGAGCGCCAAAGACTTTGCCAAGTGGTGTATTTGTATAGCAAATGCCGACCAAAACCTGTCTTATTATGTGAAGCACGTCCTTTTTAAACTTCGGGCAAATCCGCAGCCAGCCGACCGTGTCCTACATGGGCAAATACAAAAGAAAATCCAAGAAGCGTTGGAGTGGGGCAAAAAGCATTTGGCTCTCCCTAACCTGACCTTGGAACTAACAGGCAAAATAGAACAATATCTTGCTGGGCTGTTGGAGCAGTCGGCAGACGGTATGAGCGTCGCAGAGGAACGACGAATATTCAATACCGCCTGTTAGTCCTCTCTCTAATCAAGTAAGGCTTGGTAATCATCATAGGGTGTAAACTTCACTTCCTAAGTTTACTCTTCGGGTGATTATCAAGCCTTATCTTTTAATAGAGGGGGCTATTGGTCGTGCACAGCCAAAAACTTATCAGATACAATAAAAGTGTTCGGTGGGGTGTAATAATGGCTTAAACGCTCTAATACGAGGTTGCTTAATTCTATGTGATAAGGTGGTTATGCTCGGTCGATAGAATCCATGCAGGTGGTAAGTAGAGAGGATGTAACACTCTCAAATCTTCATTCTATGATGATAAACTTATGTAATGACAGGGTATTACGTCATAGAGGGCTTGCAATGTGGGGGACAAAAATGTCATGCAGCACCTAAAAACGAGTGGAATGTAATCGAATGGTAAGGTCTGTTTGAGGTCGTGGGTATGATGATGAGGCTGTTTCGAGGCATCCATAAGAGGTACGACATTTCAAAATGCAATAGCCTCATCGGAGTTCCTTCTCTAAAATCTTGTGAACTATCAATAAATGAGTAAATTTGTTCCACGACATCCCTAAAAACGTTTGTAGAACGCTGGATTTTAGTTATATTTGTCCCGCTAACAGGTTAAAGACCTGTTGGTGACATATTAATTAAAGGATGCGTTTAGCTTTATCCCGTATTTAGAAATCTGGACAATTTCGAACCACACGGGGATAGACGATACAAACGCTCATGCTAATCTTGTATATATCAGTGATATATATGGCTTGGCGTGGGGTGTCGTTTTATCTCGTGTGGTGGGTTTGTCCAGAACCTCTAAAACAGATAATTCTAACAGCCTCACGCTATCTTTTTATATAAACCTTTCCTGTCGGGGCTGTGGAAAGTAAATCACAGTATTATGAAAAGAACTTTTCTTATTGTACTTTCTCTTTGTGCTATGTTGATTGGTAAAGCGCAAGAAAGACCCGTTTTAGACCTTTCCAATAATAATTGCCGTTTTGAGGTGGGCTATAATAAAGTAAAAACAATCTGTACGGGAGCGCGTTCTATCGAACAATTACACGACCTGTATAATATGGATGTTTGCAGTTACTACAATCTAACCCAATATGATACAGAACTAAAAAGGAAGACATTTGCAAATTCAGAGGACGGCAAGACATTGCTTGAAACAATGAAAAACATAAAAACTAATTTAAATGCAATGAAGCATTATTATATCTTTCCTTTTTCGGCAAATATGGGGTGGGACAAAGCGTATAATTTAAAAACAAAGACGTTCGACTTTGGATATGTCGTTGACGAGACAGGTTTTCTTCCCGTTAGCGGATATTTGAACTTTCCTCAGTTTGCTATTAAATGCACTCCTAAAATAAGGCAAACCGTACAAAAAAGACAAAGCACTGACAGGGCGAGTTATTTAACAACTATAAAAATACCAATGACGGAGAGCGAGGCTTTGGCTATTGAGGAGCATATTGCCGATTTGGCATTGGCTGTTCAGTTTACTATACAAGGTTGGGGTGAAACAAAAAGGAAAATAAACTTGGGCGGTGCTGTATTCATCACAACAACCTGCGTAAAGGCTGTATCACCTAAAATATATATCATCGATAAAAACACCAATGAAATTTATTTTGAGTTATAACTCTTCAATGCAATAATGCAAAATCCACATAGTAAAAGGCAATAATCGGATTAAATAAACCAAGTTTCCCGAAAACCTTATTCGTAGGATATTCGTAGGTAAAAAATAAGGAGTTAAGTGATTACTTAACTCCTTGATTTATATGTTGTTGTAATTTTATTATCGGTAATCTTATTCAATTCCCCCAGACGCGTACTCTACCGGGCTGAGCTACATCCCGTCTTTCTTTGAATTGCGGTGCAAAGGTACGTATTTATGGGGATTCTGCAAATTTTCTTCCTCTTTTTTTGTATTAATAATGAGTTTTTTTCTTTTGATATGCGTAACTTGTTGTTTTGTAGTTGATTATCAGCTGCTGTGATGTTGATTGTTGTTTGTATTTGTTTATATACAGTCTACTTTAATATTTTAGGAAAGTTTTAGGGAGAAAACGTGGCAGAAATTAGGTATATATTTTCTTCTGTTAATCAGTATTAAATAGGCGATATTTTTATAAACCTATTTTTCTTCTTTTGAGAAATAACCCTATATTTTTGCTGCACTTTAATATTTATAATATGGCAACATTTAAAGTGCTTTTGCATTCCTCTAATAGGAGGAAGGATGGAACCTATCCGGTTTCATTGAGAATCATAAAGAACATGAAAGCCAAGTATATTTCACTGGGGCTTTACTCCAAGAAGGAGGAATGGGACGTTATTGGTGAACGTTTCAGATGTGATAAGCGTGTCTGTCCTAATTATAAGGAATTCAATGCGCGAATAGTTCAACTGCTGGCACGCGCTCAAGAAGTCGAGCGCCATTTTGAGTTTGATAGGATTGATTGGACGCTGAATCAATTCGAGGATGCTTTCCTATATAAGGATAAGAAGGGAAAGTTCTTGGATTTCGCATTGTTGTGTATTAAAGATATGAAAGAAACGGGACATATCGGTAATGCAAAAGTGTGGGAAAAGGTCATCTGTAATATGAAATTGTTCGACAAGAAGCTGTCCACACGTTATTTTCAAGAGATAGACATCAAGTATGTTTCCGCCTATAATTCTTTTATGGAAAAGAAAGGGTGGTGCGGCAACACCCGTAAGCACGATATGAAGACGTTAAGGGCAATATTGAATCGTGCTATCGTTGCTAAGGAATGTTCTTCGACTTCTTATCCTTTCGGTAAAGGTGGTTTTTGTATTTCCGCATTGGAAGAAGAGACCCGTAAGCGGTATTTGCCTCAAGAATATCTGCTGAGATTGATGAACCGGCAGTTTGAGAACAAGCCCAAGGAAATTGCAAGGCGCTTGTTTCTGTTTTCTTATTTCTGTTATGGGATGAGTTTCATTGATATGGCTAATCTGAGGAAAGGGAATATAAGAGTGGAGGGTACTTCTGTACATATTATATATAAAAGGCATAAGACGGAACACAGTAAGAATGCCAAATTCATTCGAATACCCATGACTGATGAACTGAATAATCTGCTTCTGTGGTTCAAGTCCAACAGTGTTCTTGTAGGTGATTATCTTCTTCCTCTAGTGTCGAAAGACTATGATGGTGAGAAGCTTTATGACCATTTGCGTCGTAGACTGGCACGCTATAATGAGCGTTTAAAAGAAATCGGCGAGGAGCTTGGATTTACAGAGAAATTAACAAGCTATGTGAGTAGACATTCCATGGCTATGACCCTACAGACTAACGGTGTTCCTCGTGAAATGATAAGTCAGGTAATGGGACATAAAGACCTGGAGACTACCAATACTTATTTGGATAGTTTCGGTGATGTTGAAATAGAGAAAATGACAATAAATTCATTGTATAAAATTAACGTAAATTTATAAAAGGGCATGAGAAAGAAAAAAGAAGAGAGTATTGAGAACTTTTTGAATAAGCTGATACGGGCAAAGGGTTGTTTTGACGTTGCGGAGATGGAAAGCTATATTAAAAGAACCACTTCATATGATAGGGATTTGCTGGATAGGCAAATAGAACGTGTTGAGAAACTTTTGGATACGCGTTATGGACATTATGGAAAAATAACGGAGGAGAATGAAGTTGAGGCCTGGAGACAAGGTTTTTATGTTTTAGAAAAATTAGGTGTTACTCTTGATGATGTACGTCGAATGATTGGCAAATTCAATATTGAGGAGGATTCTCCGATGGGGATTCGAATTCGGCAAGACTGGAATTATCTTGGACATTTACTGAATGATTATTTATATCTAGAGAATGCTAATTTGATTACTTATTTGAAATTGTTGAAAGATAGTCAGAAACGAATAGGAAACCAGAAAATGTACAGCGCCTATTCGGATATGCAATTGGATGCTGTTTATGATTATTTGTGTAAGGAGGAATGGATTGACCCTTCTAAAAATGAGAATTTGAATTTTCGTAAGGTGTTTAGGGCTTGCGGCTTGGATGTTACGCAGAAAATAAAATTTAATACAAGAAAACGTGGAGCTAAAGCTTGTTTACGAGTTGTTGTTGAAGTTTTGACGGGTGGTTTTTCAGCAGTTTTAGTAAATCAATATTTTAGTGATAATGAAGGTAAGGAATTGAATTTGGCTTCTCATAATAGAGTGCCTTCATATGATGACTGTAAGAATGAATTAAAACTACTCCTTGCACAGACTGCCTAGACGTAAATTTATGACTTTGCGACTTTTTAAATCGGTATATGATATTGGTAATCAATAGTGTATGCCGATTGTTGTTGTGCTTTATGTCGCATTTTAAATTTGTATGTCTCTTTTTTATTCCTTTATTTTGTGTCAAAATTAAAAAATATGGGAAAGAAAAAAGAAATACAAATAAATGGTTTGACTGTTGATGAACTGAAGAAATTGATTGGTGAGGTTCTGAATTCCTATTTTGGTAATATGAAGAGTTCTAGTACTGAAATTATTGGAATTGACGAAGTGTGTAAAATAACGGGGCTTTCTAAACACACGGTTTATAAAAAAACGTCGAATAAGGAGATTCCTTTCTATAAATCTACTTTAAGGAGGAGGAGTGTTCTGCGGTTTAGGCGTTCTGAAATAGAAAATTGGATACTGAGGCATTCTATAGGGACGGTTGATGAATACCTCGATGCGCAGGATGCTTTATAATAATATGAATAATATAATTAAAATAATAACAATTTAAAAAAGGAGGCAGTAATGTATGACTCAATAAAAATTGTGTTGTCCGAAAAGGACTTGAATAATGAAATTAGTTTCATGGAAGAGATTCCTTGCAGAATTGTTGTGAGTGTATGTTCAGAGAATAGGGTTGTCGGCTATCTGAGGAACATGCGGGTAGAAGTTAGGGGAACTACTTTGGTGGTAGAAGGTAGTCTGACTAAGTGGGTATTGGGTAATAATTATGCAAAGCCTTTAGGGATATGGGAAATTAGAAGTGGGGTTAAGGCATTGAGTGTGGCTCTTGGTGTCCCTATTGAAAAGGCTGTGGTACAGCGTTTGGATGTTGCTTTCAATTTCCGTGTGAAGCATATGCCTTGGTTATATATGCGTAGGTTGTTGTATTCGGATGGTTTCTATAGTGCTCATATAAAGAAAGAGACTTTGTATTTTAGCAAGCATGATTGTCAGATGGTGTTTTATGATAAGATAGCTGAAATGAAAAGTTGTAAAAGGACGGATGATATAAAGCAGGGGCTTGAGGATTTTGAGGATTTGAATGTGCTAAGGTATGAATTCAGATTCAAGAAGGTCAAGTCCATTTTCGGTAGGACAATCCGTGGAGAGGATTTATATACTACGTCCTTTTGTTTGTTGGTACTGAAAAAATGGTATGATTGTTATATGGATATACAAAAGACATATGATATAGAGCTTTCTTATTGTATGTTCAATAGTAAAAAGGCTTTTGAGCTTGCATGTGTTGCTTATTGCATGAATCAGTTCAATGTGTATGATATGCTGGAAGAAGCTTTTATCAGACGGGATATTAGTAGCAAGAACAAGTATGATATAAAGGAGGTGTTGGCGAAGGCTAAAAATGTGGGGATTGATTCACTTAATGCAGCTTCCATGATAGATGAGCTGACCTCTAAAATAGAGCATGCATATGTCAAGTTAAGAAGTAGATATGATGTTGCTCCTGAGCGTTTGGAAAGATTGAATAGGTGGGTGGATAGAGGAGTGACTGGAATGCCCAGTTAGAATATGGTTTATATTCGTTTTTCTGCATGGTATATATTGAAGTCGGGTTCCTCAGTAGGTCTGTTATTGATAATGAAATAAAACGCGTAAAAATGCTTTTATATAATCAATAACAATTTCAATTATGCAGGTGAGTTGAAATGGGCAAGGTATTGGTTGTTGTTACATTAGGAAGGAGGTTTTGTGTCATTGCAGAGCAAGACCTCCTATTTGTAATGGATTTTATTATGAAAGATTTAAATATTGAAATTTAAGCTAGATTTGATGAAAGTCCGTAAAGCTTCTGTGAAAAAGAAAAGCAGTCTCCGAAGAAACTGCTTTAGAAAAGGAGCAATAGACAGTCGTTCTTTGTCTATCCAAAGGAAGAAAGATGCACCTTTAGTTGCTTACTCTTCAATCTCCTTTTCTGCTCCTAAAGATACAACAAATATAAATATTGAGCAACATTTATGGACGAAATTATAGAGAAAGCTAAGAAATCATCTTCTATTGGTACAGAAAAGACGTGGGAAAGTAAGGTTTATATAAAGGCTGGAATAGGATGAACGTGTTGTACTGTGCACTTTATTTATATTAGTGTTCATTGTGGTGTTATGCTTTCGCTATTTTATAAAAGATTATGTAATAAATATTTGGATAGTCAAAGATGATTAAATATATTTGTTCTTTATAAGGTATAAATGTGCTATATACAGTGTGTTAGTATAGTGTATTGAGTATTAATATGAACAAATATTAGGATTATGGCGACTAAAAAGAACGGCTTTAATACTGGAATTGCTAGTGAGTATTTGGTGTTGTCCATGTTGTATCGGTTGAATTATGAGGCTTATATAACAATGGGAAATAAGAAAAGTGTTGATATTTGGATAATGAGGGATGATAAAACTGCTGTCTCGATTGATGTAAAATCTGTTCGTGTATTTATAACCATAGAACAACCAAAACTAATCAGAAATATCCGAGTGTAAATC
>OGXS01002127.1_pt1 | contig 10746 bp, 6 predicted proteins | sample 1576371 | NCBI WGS metagenome assembly OGXS01 (sample SAMEA3541475, study PRJEB24748) | human gut metagenome | biome: human gut; feature: human-associated habitat; material: faeces | place: China | collected 2012
CTCCAGTACGAGCGCATACTCAGCTCGAAAGATGGTAGATCAGGGGAAGAACGCCGTTGATGGAATCAATCGATTCATTATCAATACAATTGAATCTAACGGATTTGAAATTAACGAGCGGAAAGTCCATGTAGCTAACCGCGGGAGTCGGCAGATAGTCAATGGCATAATAGTAAATCAAAAGTGCAATATACGAAGAAGTCAATACAGGGAGTTCAGGGCTCTTTTCCATAGGTGGATTAAGGAGGGCTATTCTGCGGCGGCCGCTGCATACTTTGGGAACAAGAAAAACCGTTGTTACAAGGCAAAGCTATGTGACGGAGACGAGTTGTGCGATGAGAAATCTTTTGTGAGGCACATTCGTGGGCGTCTCGACTATTACTCAATGGTCGTGGGGGTAAACGGACACCCTACTGAGCCGATGGCAAAGTTGTGGACCCTCTTTCATAAAGCGGCTCATGAACGTGTGCCGTACCTAACCTTTGAGAACTCAGCGGTTCAGCTATCATACGTGTTTGATTCCAAAGAAGTGAACGACACTGTTGCAGCGGAATCTAGCGGAGTAATTGTTCGGGATATTCTGATAACGTGTGCCCATGGTCTTCCCGAAGAATGTACCGATATGAATGGGAATGTCGTTTCTATTGAAATTCGGACGGCATTCGACGATAAGTTTTCGATAGAGGCTCCCAGCTTTAGGAAATGCTCAGGTTTTGATTTTGCATTTGCTCGGCTTGACACGAAGCTCGACAACATGGGAGTTCGTTCGATTAATACAGCATATTTGCCTCAGGCAGGGGAAACAATTTACGCCTCAGGCTATGCGGGTGGCAAAAAGCCTTCGCACTGTGTGCAAGCTTCGGTGCTCCCCGGCCGTTACGGCAATGGAAGTATTGTCGTCGACAGGGCGTTCATAAAGGGAATGAGTGGCGGGCCCGTGTTTAACACTCGGCATGAGGTGATTGGAATTGTTCTTAAGGGGAGTGACGAATCGAGCTACTCAAGAGACGGTGAATTCCTCCCATTCTCGGCAATCGAAGGTCTGGAGCCTTTCTCCTCGCTAAAAAAGTGATGGCCATGTCTAACCTCGATAGATATGCAAAAACGGAATGGCAAAGTAGTTGCAGTTAGGGCTATGTCATTCGAAAGCGCGAAGGCGTTGTTATTTTGCGAGTAAGGGCACACGCGAGAAGACCGGGTCATGACGACCACCGTCGAGGGTGAGGAGGCTCTGGTCGAAGGTATGGTAATGCGCTGTATGCCTGAAAGACTCTTGATTCGCTGATTTGTTTTCATTGACGCGACTATATGTCGTGCGGTTTTCCCCGATATGATAGATACGTCTATAGACGATGAACCAATGAGGGGAGACTGAAGAGTGAGCAAGGGCGTCATCTACATCCTCACCAACCCGAGCTTCCCGCAATACGTGAAGATTGGTTACGCGAGCAACCTGCAGCGTAGGCTCCATGAGCTCAACCGCTCCGAGGCGCTCCCGTACGCGTTTCGGGCGTATGCGACCTACGATGTCGACCATAAGCTGACGGATAAGGCGCTCCACGAGCTCATCGACCAGCTGAATCCCGACCTTCGCACCATCGAGACCTTCAATGGGAAGACCCGTACCAAGGAGTTCTTCGAGATGTCTCCCGAGGATGCCTATGCCATCCTTGAGGCCATCGCCCGCATCTCGGGAACGGAGGGCAGGCTCCATCGCGTCACTCCCACTGGCGAGCAGATTGAAGAGGAGCGCGAGGCGGAGGAGGCCCGCCATGATGCAGAGACTGGAAGGCGAACTCGCTTCCGCTTCTCTATGGTTGGCATCAAGCCTGGCGAGAAAGTGGTTTTCGCAAACGACCCATCAAAGGTGGCTATCGTTGTTGACGACACGCGCGTCGAGTATGAAGGCGTAACTACTTCGCTCTCTGCGCTGGCCAAGGAGTTCCTGGGCCGCAATAGCGGGGTGCAGGGGCCGCTTCACTTTACTTACGAAGGGGAGCGTCTCTCTGAGAGAAGACTTCGCATGGAGGATTAGAAAGCGTCAAGCGAATAACCGAGATTTGTTGTGTTCACAGCGGCGATTCGCTTTCTAGCGAGGAGATCATGCATGGCAGAGTTTGATACAACAAGAGAGCAGCAGCGCTCGGCGTTGCATAGGGCCATCTGGGGCATTGCCGACGACGTCCGCGGCGCTGTAGACGGCTGGGACTTCAAGATGTACGTCCTGGGTTTCCTCTTCTACCGCTTCATCTCCGAAGATCTTGCAGCCTACATTGACGAGGGCGAGCATGAGGCGGGAGACCTCGCGTTCTCTTACGCCGCCATGTCCGACGTTGACGCCGAGGCCGCGCGGGAGGATATCGTCGAAGAGCGCGGCTACTTCATGCTGCCCTCTGAGCTCTTCGTGAATGTCTCCGCGCGCTGCGACAAGGATTCCGATCTCAACGAAACCGTCAAGGCCGTGTTTGACCACATTGAGGGTTCGAGCGTCGGCACTCCCTCCGAGAGGAGTTTCCGAGGTCTTTTCGACGATATCGACCTCAACTCCAACAAGCTTGGAAATGGGGTCGCTGAGCGCAACAGCCGTCTTGTCAAGATTATCAAGGGCATAGCTGGACTCGACTTTGGCAACGTCGCCGACGCCAAGATTGACCTGTTCGGCGATGCCTACGAGTACCTCATGAATATGTACGCCTCGAGTGCTGGCAAGTCGGGTGGCGAGTTCTTTACGCCACAGGAGGTATCCGAGCTCCTGGCAAAGATCGTCATCGGTGACAAAGCGAGCGTCAACAAGGTCTACGATCCTGCCTGCGGGTCGGGGTCGCTGCTGCTAAAGTTCGCCAAGCTGCTGGGACAGGAGAACGTCCGCCGTGGGTTTTATGGCCAGGAGATCAACATCACGACATATAACCTGGCTCGCATTAACATGTTCCTGCACAAGGTGAACTTCGACAAGTTCGACATCGCTCTTGGGGACACTCTGCTCGAGCCCAAGCATTGGGATGATGAGCCGTTTGATGCCATCGTCTCTAATCCGCCGTACTCAGTGAAGTGGGCGGGCGACGCCGACCCAACGCTTATCAACGATCCACGCTTCGCGCCAGCGGGCGTGCTCGCGCCGAAGTCCAAGGCTGACCTTGCGTTCACGATGCACATGCTCAGTTGGCTCTCCGCTGACGGTAAGGCTGCCATCGTCGAGTTTCCCGGCGTGTTGTATCGTGGCGGCGCCGAGCAGAAGATTCGCAAGTATCTCGTAGACAACAACTTTGTTGAGGCGGTCATCCAGTTGCCGGCGAATCTCTTCTTCGGCGTGACGATTGCCACCTGCGTCATCGTGCTCTCCAAGGGCAAGGCCGATGATAAGATTCTTTTCGTCGACGCGTCCGAGGAGTTCAGCCACGTCGGCAACAAGAACAAGCTGATGCCCGAGAACATCCAGAAGATTTACGACGCCGTACACGACCGCAGTGAGGAAGAGCACTTCTCAAAGCTTGTCGGCATCGACGAGGTCGGCTCCGAGAACGACTACAACCTGTCGGTTGGCACCTACGTCGAGAAGCTCGACACGCGTGAGAGGGTCGACATCGTCGAGCTCAACGAGCGCATCAAGGGCATCGTCGCGCGCGAGCAGGAGCTGCGCGAGCAGATCGACGCCATCGTTGCGGACCTGGAGGCGTGAGACTGTGGGACATAAGGAAGATCAGGAAATTCGTGAGCAGGAAGTCATGAAACGTGTTCATGAATTCCTGAAGCGCCAAGACCTCAACTACTTTTACGGCTTCTCCGCTGAAGACGTAGAAAGACTGGCGGAGGCGTTTTCTTCGCTTGTGCAAAACAACGACACTACGTTTCCCGACTTCTATAGTTCAAATTCTTGTGTTGAGCTGTTCAGCGTCTCCTCCTCGATTTCTGAGCGCAAGGGTTCAGCACAGATGAAGCAGGATGGCAAGCTGAGGGTGAAGATTGCACAGGATGATGAGAAGGCTGTTAGCTCGTGCGATTTCAAGAGGCGGACGTATTTATGCGCTCATCCGGAGCACACGTACGAAGCTTTGACGAATAACCTGCGAGAGCAGGTGGCCAAGCACGTCGGAAGCAAACGTGCATGCAGTAAGCAGTTCGACACGTCTGTATTTGTAATTGATCTTAATGAACTTGATTTAAGCTGCATGTTCCGCCCTCTCGAGCTCGTGGTTTTAGATGGCTTGCGAATTGGTGATTTGGAGTCTACCTATGCGGACGGAAAGCCGTATGGGCTTTATCGTCTGTCGCGTGATCGGGAGAATCTTGAGTGGTTGGCGCAGTATGTGAACGACGTAAACTACGTCGTCTTCTGTGGTCTAAACGTCATTGAAGCGATTAACTTGCATCATGTGCGGGAGATTACCGCGTTCCTGCCATGGAAGCTGGTTGCCGCGGCAAATAATGCAGTTACTTTTGCTTCCTCGACTCCACTTGTCTATGAAGGAACGGCGAGTTCGCATGAGCAGAATTGATGGGATGATTCAGCGGCTCTGCCCGGACGGGGTGGAGTACAAGAAGTTGGGTGAGGTTGCTGAAATTGGTACTGGCTCGAGCAACACACAGGATCAGGTCGAGAATGGCGACTACCCGTTCTATGTTCGCTCGTCTGAGGTCAAGCGGTCGGATACCTATGAGTTTGATGAGACAGCGATTATTACCGCCGGGGATGGTGAAGTTGGAAAAGTATTTCACTTTGCTGAAGGGAAGTATGCATTGCACCAGCGTGCATATCGTGTCCATGTAACTTCTTCTGAGCTCATGCCTCGCTTTTGCTACTGGTATATGGTTGGTCGTTTTCGAGGGTACGTAGAGATGAAGGCCTGCTCTGCCACCGTCATGTCACTTCGTAGGCCGATGTTCCTTGAGTTTCCAATACCCGTCCCGCCCCTCGACATCCAGCACGAGGTCGTGCGGGTTCTAGACTCCTTCGCGGAGCTGGAGGCGGAGCTGGAGGCGGAGCTGGAGGCGGAGCTGGAGGCGCGCAGGGCGCAGTACGTCCACTACCGCGACAAGCTGCTGTCCCGCGAAAGCCTCGAGGCGATGGCAGGTGCGCCGGTAAACTTGGCGCCATTGGGCGAGCTTGGCACTTTTTCGCGCGGGCGACGTTTCACGAAAGCTGACTATGTCGATGAGGGCATTCCGAGCATTCATTACGCTGAGATTTATACACGGTTTGGAACATCTACTAATAAGGCGTTCTCCTTTGTACGTCCGGACAAGGCAAATTCCCTTCGATATGCTCAATATGGTGATTTGGTAATTGCATGTACTGGAGAGGACGCTAAGGACATCGCTAAGGCTGTCGTTTGGCTTGGTGAAGAGCCGGTTGCCGTTCATGATGACTGCTCGATTTACCGTCATTCTCTGAACCCGAAATACGTGTCGTATTTCTTCCAGACCAGTAGCTTTTCCAGGCTGAAAGAGATGTATTCGACGGAAGCGAAGATGACAAGGATATCTGCGAAGCGCCTCGCCGCGATTGAGATTCCCGTTCCACCGCCATCGGTTCAGCAGAAGGTCGTTGACATCTTAGATCGCTTTGAATCGCTCACGACCTCTCTTACCGACGGCCTGCCTGCGGAGATTGAGGCGCGACGCCAGCAGTACGAGTACTACCGCGACAGGCTCCTCGACTTCCCGCGCAAGGAGGAAGCGACGTCATGACCGTCGATGACCCCATCGCCAAGGACACTGCTCCCGGCACGCCGACCTACGGCCTCATCCTGCAGGGCCCCGAGTCGACGGTTTGCTCCGAGGCACCCGCCGCGCCCGCGGCCGAGGGCGCCTACCAGTCGGAGGCCGACCTCGAGGCCGGCCTCATCGACATCCTCACGCACCAGGGCTACGACCGGTTCTACGTCGAAACCGAGGCCGAGCTCGTCGCCAACCTGCGCGCCAAGCTCGAGGAGCTGAACGGTATCGAGTTCACCGACGCCGAGTGGAAACGGTTCAGCTCGGAGAACGTCACGAACCCGGCGCTCACGGTCATAGACAAGACCCGGCGCATCCAGGACGACCCGGTCGTCGCCTTCCAGCGCGACGACGGCTCGTACAAGAACGTCTACCTCCTGGACCGCGACCACATCCACAGGAACCGCCTCCAGGTGATGAACCAGTACGAGGCGGACGAAGGCACGCACAAGAACCGCTACGACGTGACTGTGCTCGTGAACGGCCTTCCGCTCGTGCACATAGAGCTCAAGCGGCGCGGGGTGCGCCTGCGCGAGGCGTTCAACCAGATCGAGCGCTACCAGCGCGAGAGCTTCTGGTCGGGCTCGGGGCTCTTCGAGTTCGTCCAGGTCTTCGTAATCTCCAACGGGACGAGCACGAAGTACTACGGCAACACCGTGCGCTGGGACCACACGCACCCGAAGGCGGGACGGAGGGGCGCCTCCTCGTTCGAGTTCACGAGCTGGTGGACCGACTCGAGGAACCGCCGCATCGCCGACCTCGAGGGCTTCGCGCGCACCTTCCTCTCGAAGGGGACGCTGCTCATGGTCCTCACGCACTACTGCGTGCTCACCGCCGAGGACGAGCCTAAGCTGCTCGTCATGCGTCCGTACCAGATCTGCGCCACCGAGCGGATACTCAACCGCATCCTCGTCTCGGAGCTTGACAAGCGCCGCCTCGGCACGGTCGACGCGGGCGGCTACGTCTGGCACACCACCGGCTCGGGCAAGACGCTCACCTCGTTCAAGTGCGCCCAGCTCGCGAGCCGCATGGAGGGCGTCGACAAGGTCATGTTCGTCGTGGACCGCAAGGACCTCGACTACCAGACCATGAAGGAGTACAACCGCTTCCAGAGAGACGCAGTTAACGGCTCAGTTGATACATTGGCGCTTGATATGAATTTGCGTGACGATACTAAGCGTATCTGCGTCACAACTATTCAAAAACTCAGTGTACTGATTGAGAGAAACGCGAGACATCCAATCTATTTCCAGCACGTCGTGTTCATTTTCGACGAGTGTCATCGCTCTCAGTTTGGCAAGATGCACCAGGAGATCGTTCGGAAGTTCAAGTACTATCACCTATTCGGCTTCACGGGCACGCCCATCTTCGCCAAGAACGCCAACATGAGCGGAGACCCGACCCTGCGCACCACCGAGCAGGCGTTCGGCGAGCGGCTTCACTCCTACACCATCGTAAATGCCATCGACGACGGCAACGTGCTGCCGTTCCGCGTGAGCTACCTGCAGACGATGAGGGCGAAGGAGGGACTTAGGGACGATCAGGTCCAGGCCATTGATACTGAGGGCGCCCTCACGTCCTTCTCGCGCATTCTGGGCAACGCCGAGTACATCCTCGACCACTATGACCAGCACACAATGCGTCAGGCGTCTGGAACTGGCTTTACCTCCCTTCTTGCAACGGAGTCGATTCCGGCCGCTCGGCGCTACTATGCCGCGCTCAAGCAGCTCCAGGAGACCCGGGCAGAAAGGGGAGAGCTCAAGCATCCGCTCAAGATCGCGATGATTTACAGCTATGCGCCAAACGGGGACGATCTGGCGACGGGTATCATCGCGGATGAGTCAATGGATGCCGGCCAGCTCGACGCAAGCGACCGCGAGGCGCTCGAGGTGGCTATTGAGGACTACAACGCCATGTTCGGCACGTCCTTCTCCACAGACGGAGCCAAGTTCCAGAACTATTACAAGGACGTCTCGCAGCGCCTCAAATCTCGCGAGCTTGACATGCTCGTTGTCGTGGACATGTTCCTGACGGGTTTTGATTCCAAGACCCTGAATACCCTTTGGGTGGACAAGAATCTGCGTATGCATGGTCTTATCCAGGCGTTCTCAAGGACGAATCGCATCCTCGATTCCGTGAAGGCCTTTGGAAACGTTGTCTGCTTCCGTGACCTTTCGGACGAGGTGGACGACGCTCTTGAACTCTTCGGGGACGAGAGTGCCGGCGGTATCGTCATTCTTAAGTCGTATCAGGAGTACCTGTCTGACTATATGACGCTTCTGGAGGAGATTGAGAATAAGTATCTCTCCGAGGACGGTACGCTCTGCATCTTTGGGGAGGCTGCCGAGAAGGGCTTTGTCGGTGCCTTCGGGGCGCTGTTGAGGCTGCGCAACGTCTTGTCTGTGTTTGACGATTTCACCAAGGATGACGTGCTCAGTCCGCGGTTGCTGCAGGACATGCAGAGCATGTACCTCGACATTGCTGATAAGCTCAAGGCAAAGGCGAAGGCCGAGAAGGTGGATATCGTCGACGATCTTGTCTTTGAGATTGAACTCATCAAGCAGGTTGAGGTCAACATCGACTACATCCTCGAGCTTGTGATGCAGGCGCGAGGCGGCAACGGTGAGGACAGGGTTGCCTACGACAAGATCACGCGCGCTATTGCGACCTCGCCGCAGCTGCGTGACAAGGCCGAGCTCATCATGGAGTTCGTCGAGCGTATGGGCATCACTGCTGACGGTGTGAATGAGACCGACGAGGGTGTGGAGGCTGCGCGTCGCTCCAAGGTGGATGCTGAGTGGACCTCTTACGTGCGCGAGCGCGTGGAACGTGAGCTCAACGCGATTATCGCTGAGGAAAAGCTCAACCCTGACAAGACGCGTCGTGTTGTCTCATACGCCTTTGATGCGGGTGGGGTGCCAGAGACGGGTACGCTTGTTCAGTCCTGCCTGCCGAAGGTATCGCGATTTGCAAAGGGTAACGCCTATGGTGAGCAGCGTCACCGAGTGATCTCTAGACTGCAGGAGTTTTACGAGAAGTTTAGAACGCTTATCCGGCAGTATCCGGTGCCGGTGGGAAATAGAGTCATTTCTGGGGCTATACAATGACAAAGTCAGTTAGAGAGCAGCTCGAGTGCTGCCGCTCCTATGCAGAATATCTCGATGAGATTTCCGAAAATGACCTGCTATACGGCCTTCTGGGTTGTGGAATGTTTAGCGACAAACTCCCGCCCATCTTTTCTTCACAGCAGCTTTTTGACTATACAGAAAACAATCAACTGCCGACAAAGCTAAAGAGTCGCAGGTACATCACTTTCCGCACTCCAAAGTATGATGGAGGCACTAGGGCGATGGGAATCCCACACCCATTGTCGTACGCTCAGCTTTGCTTGACGCTTGAGAGTGACTGGGAAAAGATCAAGGAAAAACTAAAAGATAACTGTATTAATCAAAATTATAAGGTAAGTCGATTCCATTTCCGCAAACAAACCGTCTCCGGAAGACTATTCAAAATGAACTATCATGTGTGGCGGTTTGACGGAGACCCGACTCCCCTGATTCAGATTGGCGCCACTTATCGAGTATCGACAGATATCTCGATGTGCTTCCCTAGTATTTATAGCCATGCGGTCCCTTGGGCTTTGGTCGGAAAAGAGACGGCTAAGGTAAAGCGAACCAATCAATTCTGGTTCAATAGAATTGACCGTGATCTCAGGAATTGCACAGACGGCGAGACCCATGGAATACTTATCGGCCCCGATTCTTCAAATCTAATTGCCGAAATTATACTTACGGAAATTGATAGAGCACTAATTGCAAAGGGATATAGATATGTTAGAAATATAGATGATTATATCTGCTATACAGAATCGTACGACGATGCCCGGAGATTCCTTGTAGAATTGGATGAACAGCTAATAAAATACGGTTTACTTAGAAATCAGAAGAAGACTTTAATCGAGCCTCTTCCTGTCCCGCTAAGCGAGGATTGGGTTACGGAGCTAAGGCGCCTATCGAATGAACTACCAGAAAAAGTCGATAGGGGCGCTGTAGATAGTTTGCTCAATTACGCTACAACTCTTATGCAGATACATAAGAATACATCCATTATGATTTTCCTACTGCGTGTTCTTGTTAAACGAGATTTTACGGCTCCAGCTGAAGAACTATTGGTGAGCAGAATGCTCCAGCTAGTAAGATCCTATCCTTATTTGGTTATCACGTTCGAGGAACTTGTCCTCAACAGGTTTAATGTGGCCACTGAAGATATCAACCTCTTGTCAAACTACTTATATAAGCTTAGTTTTGATACGCATGATTGGTTTGGAGCGTACTACGCGTTTTACTACTCACTTAAATACAAGTTTAATATTAATGGTGTGCTCGTCGATGACGTAATATCTTCCGGCGATTGTCTACTCAAGACACTAGAATACCGATATGCTCTAGAGCGGAATAATAAGAGTGCAATTCAGAAACTTGAGTCAGATGCAATGCGGCTTTTGAAAAACGGAGACGCAGATGAAAACTGGCTGTTTGTGTATGAAGCACTATCCGCTCAACAGCTCGGGAACAATTCTCTCGGAGATTTGAAATCGAAAGGCGTTGCCTTTATCTCGCTTGTATAGATCTCTTGCAGGATAGCTTTTGTATCCATTTTGCAGTTGAAGAAGAGTTGTTTTTCGTTGTATCGGGCATGATATTGTGTAGACAAGTGGGAGGACCTCTACGCCAACCACTGGCGCAAAATCGGAGAGACACTCGGTGTGGACAGTTGCGGTGGGGTCTTCGATGAGTGCCCGCACAGCTGGCTGACGGTCATCAACGCTCCGACCAGTATCGTCGTGCGTGACGTGTGCCGACTAATCAAGCGTCACTTCATGGTAACGTACAATTTCTTGCGCACTTTGACAGCGGAATAGCGTCCAGATGGGGAGGAGGGCACGGCCCGCCCCGGTATGATTCGAGTTGCCTAGACAAGAAACATGCTGGAGGTAGACCATGCCCGATCTCACTGTATCTTTGAACGAGG
>OGXS01002141.1_pt1 | contig 10662 bp, 6 predicted proteins | sample 1576371 | NCBI WGS metagenome assembly OGXS01 (sample SAMEA3541475, study PRJEB24748) | human gut metagenome | biome: human gut; feature: human-associated habitat; material: faeces | place: China | collected 2012
TTCAGCCGTTTTCCCTTATCTGACGGCGGCTGCTGCATTGCAACAGCTTCGGTCATGATCTCGTTAAGGACACCCGTAGCCACACGGAGTGTCTGGTTCTCAATAACGGTGTCGATCATGTCAAAGAGCTTCGGAAGTCTCTGACCTGTCAGTGCAGACACATACATGATCTCTGCGTAAGGCAGGAAAGACAGCACCATCCGGATCTGATGCTCATATTCCCTCGTGGTCTTATCGTTCTTTTCAATGGCATCCCATTTATTTACAACGATGATGACACCTTTTCCACGCTCATGTGCGATTCCTGCGATCTTGGCATCCTGCTCGGTTACTCCTTCTGCCGCATCGATCACAACCAGGACCACATCCGCTCTTTCTACTGCCGTAACTGTACGGATAATACTGTAGCGCTCCAGTTCCTCTTTGATCTTATTCTTACGGCGAAGTCCTGCTGTATCAATGAATACGTACTCTTTTCCATTGTGCACTACTTCCGTGTCAATGGCATCTCTTGTAGTTCCGGCAATATCGGATACGATCACACGGTCTTTTCCGATCAGACGGTTGATGATCGAAGATTTCCCAACGTTCGGTTTCCCAACGATTGCAACTCTCGGACGGTCATCTTCCTCTTCCTGGCCTGCCCCTTCCGGAAAATATGCCAGAACCTTATCCAGCATATCTCCGATTCCAATTCGTTCCGATGCTGAGATCGGAACCGGATCTCCGATTCCCAGATTATAAAATTCATACACATCCGGCATCATCTTGTTAAAATTGTCCACTTTATTGACAACAAGGATGACTGGCTTGTGGGAGCGGCGGAGCATATCTGCCACTTTTGAATCGGAATCTACAAGTCCCTGCTTTACATCTGTCATAAACAGGATCACATCTGCAGTGTCAATGGCGATCTGTGCCTGCTCTCTCATCTGGGAGAGGATCACATCACGGCTGTCCGGCTCGATTCCACCGGTATCGATCAACGTAAATTCTTTATCGAGCCAATTCACTTCTGCATAAATTCTGTCGCGGGTAACACCCGGCGTATCTTTAACGATTGCTATCTTTTCTCCTGCCAGTGCATTAAAAAGCGTCGACTTTCCAACGTTCGGCCGCCCTACAATGGCAACAACTGGTTTACTCATATTTTCTTCCTCCTGATATTTATTCGGAATTCTGCTTCTATATCATACTAGATTTCTTCAAAAAATGCAATTTTTTAACGCCTCTTTCTTGTCATTGCTTTTAAATAATGGTATAAAAGATAAGTAAGATTAGATAAAAAGCACTTAAAACGCTTATTATAAGGAGGAACTCATGACAAATATCGAACTTATGGAAAAAGCTCTTCCGACAGCACCACTTAAAATTGCTGCCCTGGAAAGCTGCAAGGACCTGGCAGAAAAAGTGGATCAGTACATCGTATCGTTCCGCAAAAATTCTCTGCATGATTTTCTGGATCCTGCAATCTATTCATCTTATGAAGCAGATTCTTATCTTGCAAAGAACAGTTGCCCACGTTTTGGTTCGGGGGAAGCAAAGGGAATGTTTGGCGAAAGTATCCGCGGAAAAGATCTCTTTATTATGGTGGATGTCTGCAATTACAGTCTCACCTATACAGTCAACGGACATTTAAACCATATGTCTCCGGACGATCATTATCAGGATCTGAAAAGAGTCATTTCCGCGGCCAACGGCAAAGCCCATCGTCTGAATGTGATCATGCCTTTCCTATATGAGAGCCGTCAGCATAAACGGACCAAACGGGAATCCCTGGACTGCGCGCTGGCTCTTCAGGAACTGGTAGATATGGGTGTCAGCAACATCATCACCTTTGATGCCCATGATCCGCGGGTGCAGAATTCAATCCCGCTTCACGGATTTGATAATTTCAACCCGCCTTATCAGTTTATCAAAGCTTTGCTGAGAGCTGAGCCAGACCTTCCTGTGGACAAGGATCATCTGATGATCGTAAGTCCGGATGAAGGCGCTATGCATCGGGCTGTCTACTTCTCTAATGTTTTAGGAGTAAATATGGGTATGTTCTACAAGCGCCGGGATTATTCTACCATCGTAGGCGGCAAGAACCCCATTGTAGCCCACGAGTTCCTGGGAGAGGATATCAAAGGCAAAAACGTGATCGTGGTAGACGATATGATCTCTTCCGGGGAAAGTATGCTGGATGTCGCCAGACAAATGAAGGAACGAGGCGCAAGCCGGGTTTTTGTCTGCACCACCTTTGGTCTTTTTACCGATGGTTTTGACAAGTTTGACGAATATTATGAGAAGGGTTATATTGATCGGGTCATCACTACCAACTTGACATATCTTCCTCCTGTCACACAGGAAAAGCCTTACTTTGTAGTGGCGGATATGAGCAAGTTCATTGCCTTGATCATAGACTCTTTCAATCACGACATTACCATGAGCCATGTGCTGAATCCTACAGACCGTATCCACACGCTTTTGGAGAAACACGCGCATAAAAATTCTTAAAATCGAAAAAAGGAACGAGGCGAGCAGCCCCGTTCCTTTTTTTATCTAAAAATCCGTATATTTCGCGCCATTTTCCAGCGTTACGTTCTTGTAAGCCGCCAGTTCCGACACCGTCACAAGCTGATACCCTTTCTCCAGCAGTTTGGGAATCAGCTCTATCGCCGCGTCCACGCTCTCTGTATGGATATCGTGCATCAGGATGATGTCGCCGTCCTTCACGTTATTCATCACCATGTCCACCGTCGTCTTAGCATTCCGGGTCTTCCAGTCCAGCGTGTCTATGTTCCACAGAATCAGCGGCATCCCCGCGTTTTCCTTCAATGTGGAACTGATCGCCCCGTAAGGAGGACGCATCACTGTAGCGCCTTCCCCAACGATCTCCTTGATCTTATTATTCGTATCCCCGATCTGTTTCTTCACCTGGTCAGCGGAAAGCTTTGCCAGATTGGGGTGGTCGTAAGAATGATTTCCTAACTCGCATCCAATCTCTTTCATCTTCTTTACCGCTTCCGGATGGGAGGAAACTTTCTGGCCCAGCATGAAAAATGTCGCGCGGGCATCATATTTCCCCAACTGCTCCAACAGCTCGTCCGTCCGGTCTCCCGGCCCGTCGTCAAAGGTCAGGGCCACCATAGGCCTGCTGGGATCGACTTTGCTTTCTTCCTTGGAAACCAATTTCCCATCCTCACCGAACTCACACAGCATGGTCCCCAGATATACCGTTCCCTCAGCCATCTTTCCATCCTGGTGGAAATAATATGTACTGCCTTCTATATCCAGCCAGCCTGTAACGGCGGCTCCGTCTTCTCCCAGATAGTAGGTGTCCTCCTCCTTCTTCTGCCAGCCAGTCTGCATAACGCCGTCCTCATCGAAATAATAGATCTTCTCGCCGATGGTCTGCCAGGAAGTCGCCTTTTCTCCGTCTTCCCCAAAGTAATAAGTCTTTCCCTTGGATACCACAAAGTCATTTGTTACGTAAGTTCCGTCATATTTCTTGAATTTATTTCCATCCCAGTCTCCTACCGGGTTCTTAACCTGGAAAGTTCCGTCTTTCGTCTGAATCTGGACCAGCCCTGCCCAGTCTGTCTCCAGCTTCTGGCTGATATCTTCATTCAATACGATATTGGCCGTATATTCTCCCTCCGTATTAGGATCCGCCTCACAGACGATGGTATACCCCTCGCCATTTTGGAATTGCTGCAGAAGATCCTCTGCCGTGGTCCCCTTCTCGTCCAGTTTCTGCTTCCCGTCTCCTTCCAGCGTAACTTCCGCCGACATTGCCGGCATCTCTTCTCCCTGGAGGATGGAAGCGCTTTTTACCGAAATACGGATCACTGCTTCCGGTGAATTGGCGGAAGCGGTCTTTAATAAAAACGGCATCGAACAGCACAACAAAAGAAGAGCAAAAACCTTGATCAAAGTTCTTACTCTCCCCTGTCTGCGCCTGCTTTTGATTCGTTGTCTTCTCCCCTGGTCCATCTGTACATTCTCCCCGTCTTACTGTTAGAATCAGTATAACTTTTTTCGACAGATTTCGCAAGGAAGGTTCTCTTTAGATTTTATTAAGTTTTATTACGATTTATTAAGAATTAGTGAATAATCCGAACCCTCAGCACTTCTCCCACTTTCCGCAGGTCGTCTGCCACACTTTCTGGCACATCGTTGTCAATATCGATCATTGTGTAGGCGTATTCGCCTTTACTTTTGTTCGTCAGGTCCGCGATATTCATATTATCTTTGGCAAGAATCTTAGTAAACTGCCCGATCATATTAGGTACGTTATGATGTAAAAGCACGATCCGGGTGGTGTTGGCCTGCCTTCCCATTTCACAGTTGGGATAATTTACGGAATTCTTGATATTGCCGTTCTCCAGATAATCCTGCAATTGCCGAACCGCCATTCTGGCGCAGTTATCCTCTGATTCTTCCGTGGAAGCGCCCAGATGGGGGATCACAATGGCCCCCTTGACTCCCGCGATCACCGGCGTTGGAAAGTCAGTCACATAGTGCTTTACCTGGCCGGATACCAGCGCATCGATCATCGCCTCCTCATCCACCAGCACATCTCTTGCGAAGTTCAGAAGAACAACTCCTTTTTTCATCAAGCTGATCGCGTCCTGATCGATCATTCCTCTGGTATCTTCTGTAGCCGGCACATGAACCGTAATATAGTCACATTCTTTATATAGTTCATCTACCGTAGAAGCGTGGCGGATATTCCGGGACAGATTCCACGCGGATTTTACTGAGATATAGGGATCATAACCATAGACTTCCATTCCTAAGTGGATAGCGGTATTAGCCACCAAAACCCCAATCGCCCCGAGGCCGATGACCCCCAGTTTTTTCCCATCCAGCTCACAGCCGGCAAACTGTTTTTTGGCTTTTTCCGCATCTTTAGCGATATTTCCGTCTTCCTCATTTTCCTCCACCCAGTTAATGCCTCCGATGATGTCTCTGGAAGCCAGGAGCATCCCCGCGATCACCAGTTCCTTGACTCCATTGGCATTTGCCCCCGGCGTGTTGAACACAACAATTCCTTCTTCTGTACAGCGCTCCAGCGGAATATTATTTACGCCCGCTCCCGCCCTGGCGATCACCTTCAGATCTGGTCCAAACTCCATTTCATGCATAGAAGCGCTTCTTACGAGGATCGCGTCCGCGTTGTCCGGCGCGCTCACCGGAACGTATTCTTCGGTAAATTCTTCCAATCCTACGTCAGAGATTGGATTCATGCAGTGATATTGATACATAGCTATACGTTCTCCTCTTCAAATTTTTTCATAAAGGCTGTCAATGCTTCTACGCCTTCGATCGGCATAGCATTATATATGCTGGCCCGCATACCGCCCACAGTGCGGTGGCCTTTAAGATTTACGAGCCCGGCTCTTTCTGCTTCTTTCACAAATTTTTCGTCCAGCTTTTCATTTCCTGTGACAAACGGGACGTTCATCAAAGACCGGTCCTTAGGAACTACTGTTCCTCTGAACAGACGGCTTTGATCCAGATAGTCATAGAGGATCTTAGCTTTTTTCTCATTGTACTCTTTCATTGCTCCAAGGCCGCCCTTCTTCTTCAGCCATTTAAATACTTTGCCGCAGATATAGATCCCATAGGTATTCGGTGTGTTGTACAAAGACCCCGCATCCATGTGTGTCTTGTATTTCATCATTGTGGGAGTGCCTGGCAGTACATCCTCGGTGATCAGATCCTCACGGATGATGGCGATTACCACGCCCGCAGGTCCGATATTCTTCTGGACTCCTCCATATACTATCCCGTATTTCGTCACGTCAAACGGTTCCGACAAAAAGCAGGAAGACACGTCCGACACCAGAAGTTTCCCTTTGGTATTTGGAAGTTCCTTGAACTTTGTTCCATATATAGTATTATTCTCACAGATATACACATAATCCGCATCTGGTGAGATATCCAGATCAGAGCAGTCTGGAATATAGGAGAACGTCTTGTCTTCAGAGGAAGCCACCACTCTTGCCTCACCGAAGCGCTTCGCTTCCGCATAAGCCTTCTTAGACCACTGACCGGTCAGGATGAAGTCCGCTTTCCGATTCTTCATCAGGTTCATGGGAATCATGGCAAACTGCAGGGATGCTCCCCCCTGCAGGAACAAAACCCGGTAATTTTCCGGGATTCCCACTAGTTCCCGAAGGTCTGCCTCCGCTTCATCGATGATCTCCTGGAAGGAATGAGATCGGTGACTCATCTCCATCACGGACATTCCAGTTCCTTTGTAGTCCAGCATCTCTTGAGATGCTTCTCGCAGCACGTCTTCTGGCAGCACTGCCGGTCCTGCTGAAAAATTGTACACTCTGCTCATTTCTCATTCCTCCTCTTTCCTTTTCTGCTATTTCTTCTGTTCCAAATCTTTTCCGTCAAAGGCTTCGCTGATGGCCGCCCCCGGCGCCACCATAGGCCATACTTTATCATCGCAGTCAATCTGGCAGTCGATCACCATCGGGCTTCCTAATGTCAGCGCGCGGGCAAATGCCTCCTGGAATTCTTCCCTGGTAGTTACGCGCACTCCTTCTGCCCCAAGAGCTTCCGCCAGCTTTACAAAATCAACCTTGTCGTTCAGTACGGTAGCTGAATACCGTTTCCCATAGAACAGATCCTGCCACTGGCGTACCATGCCAAGCACATGGTTATTGACCACCACCTGGATCACCGGGATATTGTATCTTGCCGCAGTGGCGATCTCATTCATATTCATACGGAAACATCCGTCCCCCGCAATATTGACCACCGTCTTCTCCGGTCTTCCTACTTTTGCCCCAATGGCCGCGCCAAGGCCGTATCCCATGGTTCCCAGACCGCCTGATGTAAGCAGGGTCCTTGGCTTAGTAAAGCGGTAAACCTGCGCCGCCCACATCTGATGCTGGCCTACCTCCGTCACGATCAGGGCATCCCCTTTGGTCTGCCGGTAGATTTCTTCTACCACATAAGGACCGGTCAGCGAATCTTTTCCATATGCCAGAGGATATTTCTCCTTGTAGTCCATGATCTTCTGGATCCATTCCTCATGATTCTGCTGCTCCAGACGCTGGTTTAAGATTTCAAGGATCACCTTGATATCCCCCACCACTCCTTCGGTGATCAGCACGTTTTTATTCATCTCCGCCGCGTCGATATCAAACTGGAGGATCTTGGCGTTCTTGGCGAATTTCTTGGCATTTCCTGTGACACGGTCGCTGAACCTGGCTCCCACTACAATAAGAAGATCGCACTCGCTGACTCCGTAGTTGGATGTTTTCGTCCCATGCATTCCCAGCATCCCTGTATAAAGAGGATCTGTCCCTGGGAACGCTCCTTTTCCCATTAATGTGTCTGTCACCGGAGCGTCTACTTTCTTGACGAATTCATAGAGTTCTTCACTCGCCCCGGATAGCACGGCGCCGCCGCCCACGAAAATATAAGGTTTTTTGGCTTTTTTGATCATCTTGAGCGCGGTCTCAATATCCTCCTGGCACACATCTTTAGAGGGCACTGGCTCTTCCGGCTGTTTTGGCTCATACTCTGTCTGATTAGAAGTTACATCTTTGGGAATATCGATCAGGACCGGAGCCGGACGGCCGGATTTGGCGATCGTAAATGCCTTTCGGATCGTACCAGCTAAGTCTTTTACATCCTTTACAATAAAATTATGCTTGGTGATCGGCATGGTGATCCCCGCAATATCGATTTCCTGGAAACTGTCCTTTCCAAGAAGGGACACGCCCACATTACAGGTGATCGCAACAATAGGGATCGAATCCATGTATGCGGTGGCGATACCGGTCACCAGGTTCGTAGCCCCCGGGCCGCTGGTAGCGAAACATACTCCCACCTTGCCTGTGGCTCTTGCGTACCCATCTGCCGCATGAGCCGCCCCCTGCTCATGAGAGGTCAGGATATGCCTGATCTCATCGCTGTGTTTATACAGCTCATCATATACGTTTAGGATCGATCCGCCCGGATATCCAAACACCGTATCTACGCCCTGTTCTTTCAGACATTCTATTACGATTTCTGCTCCTGTCAACTGCATACCTTATATCTCCTGTTCTATCTATATAATCTCTTTTTGGCTTTTGGCGCCTCCAAGACCGTTCCTTTATTCCGCCTTCGGCGCTTCCAGGATCGCTCCCCGGTTGCCGGAGGTTACCATGGATGCGTATCTTGCCAGATAACCTGTGGTCACCTCCGGCTGCCTCGGCTTCCATTCTTTTCTTCTTCTTTCCAGCTCTTCCTCTGGTACATCCAGCTCCAGCTTCAGTCCTGGAATGTCAATCTTGATGATATCCCCTTCTTCCACCAGGGCAATGGGGCCTCCCACTGCTGCTTCCGGTGAAACATGACCGATCGAAGCTCCTCTGGAAGCTCCGCTGAACCGTCCGTCCGTGATCAGGGCCACACTGGATCCAAGTCCCATTCCGGCAATGGCGGAAGTGGGATTTAACATCTCCGGCATTCCCGGTCCGCCTTTTGGTCCCACATAGCGGATGACAACCACGTCTCCTTCTTTGATCTTGCCGCCTTTGATGGCATCGATGGCATCTTCCTCACAATCAAAGACCCTTGCCGGACCTTCATGCACCAGCATTTCATCCACAACAGCGGAACGTTTTACTACGCTTCCGTCCGGCGCCAGATTTCCTTTCAAAACCGCCAGGCCGCCGGTCTCGCTGTAGGGATGATCGATCGGACGGATGACTTCCGGATTCTTGTTTACCGCCCCTGCGATATTTTCTCCCACTGTCCTGCCCGTTACCGTCATACAGTCTGTATGCAGCAGTCCCTTCTTATTCAGCTCGGCCATTACCGCGTACACGCCGCCAGCCTCGTTCAGATCCTCGATATAAGTCGGGCCAGCCGGCGCCAGATGGCAGAGATTAGGAGTTTTCTCACTGATGCCATTGGCAAAATCAATCTCGAAATCCATGCCCACTTCATGAGCGATCGCCGGCAGATGCAACATACTGTTGGTGGAACAGCCAAGCGCCATGTCTACCGTCAAGGCATTTAGGATTGCCTCTTTTGTCATAATGTCTCTGGGACGGATATTTTTCTCCCACAGCTTCATTACCTGCATTCCCGCATGTTTCGCCAGGCGGATCCTTGCGGAGTAGACTGCCGGGATGGTTCCATTTCCCTGAAGTCCCATACCCAGCACTTCAGTCAGACAGTTCATGCTGTTTGCCGTGTACATCCCTGAACAAGATCCACAGGTAGGACAGGTTTTGTTTTCAAACTCACACAGATCTTCATCCGTGATCAGTCCCGCCGCGTTGGCGCCTACCGCCTCAAACATGCTGGACAGGCTGGTCTTCTTTCCTTTCACATGGCCGGCCAGCATAGGGCCGCCGCTGACAAAAATCGTCGGCACATTGATCCTGGCCGCCGCCATCAAAAGTCCCGGAACATTCTTGTCACAATTAGGAACCATCACCAAAGCGTCAAACTGGTGCGCCATGGCCATCGCCTCCGTAGAATCCGCGATCAAGTCCCTGGTCACCAAAGAATACTTCATGCCAATATGTCCCATAGCGATCCCGTCACAGACTGCGATCGCCGGGAACACGATAGGAGTTCCGCCAGCCATTGCCACACCCTGCTTTACCGCTTCCACGATCTTATCCAGATTCATATGCCCCGGAACGATCTCATTATAGGAGCTGACGATCCCGACCAGCGGCCGGTCCATTTCCTCCTGCGTAAGTCCCAGCGCGTTGAATAACGAACGATGGGGAGCCTGCTGTTTGCCTTTCGTCACTGTATCACTTCTCATAGTTGATCCTCCTTATTTTAAGACGTAGCCTTTCTTCATTTTACTACGTCCCAAATTAACGTTTGTGGTGTACCTTTTTGCGTTTTGCCCTGTACCTAAATGAAGTCGGCGATCCGGTCGCCCATCTCTTCTGTACCGATCTGGGTCTTGCCCTCAGACATGATATCAACGGTCCGGTATCCTTCTTCTAATACTTTGGCTACTGCTTTTTCAATGGCGTCTGCCTCCTGATCCAAGTCAAAACTGAATCGAAGCATCATAGCTGCCGACAAGATTGTGGCAATAGGGTTGGCGATCCCTTTGCCCGCAATATCTGGGGCAGATCCGCCGCTTGGCTCATACAGTCCGAATTTGGTCTCGTTTAGACTTGCGCTTGCCAGCATTCCGATGGATCCCGTCACCATACTGGCTTCATCGGACAGAATATCTCCAAACATGTTCTCCGTCAGGATCACGTCGAACTGCTTTGGATCCTTGACAAGCTGCATAGCGCAGTTGTCTACCAGCATGTGCTCCAGAGTCACGTCTGGATAGTCTCCCGCCACTTCTTCTACCACTTTGCGCCACAGTCTGGAGGAATCCAGAACGTTTGCTTTATCTACGCTTGTGACTTTTTTTCTCCGCTTTCTGGCAATATCAAAGCCCCTCTTTGCGATCCGCCGGATCTCCTGTTCATTATATGTAAGTGTGTCGTAAGCGGTCATAACGCCGTCTCGCTCTTCCGTCCCGCGTTCTCCAAAGTACAGGCCGCCGGTCAGTTCACGCATAATCAGCATGTCGAAGCCCTCGCCGATGATCTCTTCTTTTAACGGGCAGGCATCTTTCAATTCCTGATACAGGTAAGCCGGACGCAGGTTTGCAAACAGGCCTAACGATTT
>OGXS01002145.1_pt1 | contig 10649 bp, 5 predicted proteins | sample 1576371 | NCBI WGS metagenome assembly OGXS01 (sample SAMEA3541475, study PRJEB24748) | human gut metagenome | biome: human gut; feature: human-associated habitat; material: faeces | place: China | collected 2012
CTCCATCTTTCAATCCCTTCAATACAGCTTTGGTCTGTGCGGCAGTACGTGCGCGGCTTAAATATTCCACCCGACACGGCAAGCCTTTCAGACGTTCACGGAAAGTCTGAAAATGCTGGTAAGCAAGTACTGTTGTCGGAACCAGAACGGCTACTTGTTTATTATCGGCAACGGCTTTGAAAGCCGCACGAATCGCAACTTCTGTTTTTCCAAATCCTACATCTCCGCAGACCAGACGATCCATCGGACGGTCACTTTCCATATCCGCCTTGACATCAATCGTCGCCTTACTCTGATCCGGTGTATCTTCATAAATAAAGGATGCTTCCAGCTCACGCTGCAAGAAACTATCGGGACTGTAAGAGAAACCTTTTTCCTGACGACGCTGCGAATACAATTTTATCAAATCGCGGGCAATGTCCTTGATTTTACTCTTCGTACGTTCTTTCAGTTTCTCCCATGCACCTGTACCTAATTTGTTAAGCCGGGGAGCCTCTCCTTCTTTACCTTTATATTTGGAAACCTTATGCAGGGAATGAATAGAGACGAACACCACATCTTCATTTTGAAACACCAGTTTCAAAACCTCTTGCGTAGTGTCACCATTCGGAATACGTACCAAGCCGGAAAAACGTCCGATACCATGATCCGTATGCACCACATAGTCTCCCGGAGTGAACTGATTCAGTTCTTTCAAGGATAGTGCCACTTTTCCCGAACGGGCTTTATCACTTTTCAGATTATATTTATGAAAACGATCAAACAACTGATGGTCTGTGAAGATACAGAGCCGCAGTGTGTTATCTACAAAACCTTCGTGAATGGTACGTTCTACGGGAGTAAAATTAATCTTATCACCCCGATCTTCAAAAATAGCTTTGATACGATCTGTTTGCTTCATGCTGTCACTGCAGATATAAAGCGAATAGCCTTTTTCCAGATAATCCTTAAAAGAAGAAGCTACCAGATCGAAATTCTTATGAAAGATAGGCTGGGCAGATGTATTGAAAGTAACGCTGGCATTGGGCGTTCCGGTCGGTTTATTACCAAATTCCAACCGGCGGAAATCGAGTGCCCGTACAGTAAACTCGCTGCCGTCTATCAATTTCCCTTCCAATGTAATGCCACCATTCTCTTCGGCCTCCTGAACGGCTATTGCCTGTGGAGTCAGCGCCTCATCGTGTACCACCTGGATTCGCTCGCGCAACCAAAGAAAATCGCGCATCGCCAAGGTAGTCTCTTTCGGGATAAAATCCAGAAAAGAAGTCGTTACATCTCCTGTCACCGCCAAATCGGGAACGATAGACACTCCATCTTTCTTCTCACGGGATAATTGAGACTCCACTTCAAAGGTACGAACACTTTCCACTTCATCACCAAAGAAATCGATGCGATAAGGATATTCCGAAGCAAAAGAGAAAACGTCGATAATACTACCGCGAACAGCATATTGTCCCGGCTCATATACGTAGTCTACATATTCAAAACCATAACTATGCAACACATCGGTGATGAAAGTGGTATCCACTTTCTCTCCTACATTCAGCTTCAGCGTTTTATTACTCAATTCCTTGCGCGACACCACTTTCTCCGCCAATGCATCCGGGTACGTAACGATACATAATCCCTCTTCCCCCTTTTGCAAGCGGCTAAGTACTTCTGTACGCAAAATCTCATTGGCCGCATCTTTTTGTCCATACTTGATGGAGCGACGGAATGAAGATGGAAAGAACAATACTCTTTCCGTACCCAATATCTGCGTCAAGTCGTGATAGAAATATCCGGCTTCTTCAAGATCACCTAAAATAAATACAAACGGGCAACCACCCTCTTGCACCAGTACAGAAGAAAAAAGAGAAGCGGCGGATGCACACAGTCCTCCGCAAAAAACAGTCTGAACGGAAGTGTCCTTCAACAAGCGCTTCATTACTGCCATATTGGGATGGGCAGCATATTGTTGTTGCAACTCAGTTATTGTCATACCTATAAAATTTCCCCGCAAAATTACAAAAAAGATTGGGAGTATACACCCAAAGAACAGAAGTATTATAATAAGGTATCTGCCGGACATTACTTAGATGTGGGGCGAGTACTGTTAAGCCGTGGGCTAAACGTCCGTGAGCCGTGGGATGAGCACTGCTAAGACGTGGGCTTACCCCAAGCGAGGTGCGGGCTTAGTTCCGACAACATGCCGTCTTATTCCGAATGGGGTATGAAACACGTTAAATTTTCCTTAGTTCAGCTATAACTAAAGGAAAAAGAACTACTTTTGTTTCTAAATTTTATAGTATCTATATGCAGACATCGGATAGCATTGTAATTATCCCCACCTATAATGAACGGGAGAACATAGAAAATATCATCCGTGCCGTTTTCGGCCTTCCCCAAGTATTCCATATTCTGGTCATAGAAGACGGCTCTCCGGACGGAACGGCAGCCATCGTAAGAAAACTGCAACAAGAATTTCCCGAACAGCTTTTCATGATAGAACGTAAAGGAAAACTAGGACTGGGTACTGCCTACATTACCGGATTTAAATGGGCACTGGAACACGCATACGAGTATATTTTTGAAATGGATGCAGACTTCAGTCATAATCCGAATGATTTACCCCGTTTGTATCAGGCTTGTTCGGAACAAGGAGGAGATGTATCCATCGGTTCCCGTTATGTCAGCGGAGTGAATGTAGTGAATTGGCCGATGGGACGGGTATTGATGTCATACTTCGCCTCTAAATATGTGCGGTTTATCACCGGAATACCTGTACATGACACCACTGCCGGATTTGTTTGCTACCGCCGTCAGGTATTGGAAACGATCGATTTAGATCATATTCGCTTTAAAGGATATGCCTTTCAGATTGAAATGAAATTCACTGCTTACAAGTGTGGTTTCAAAATTATCGAGGTTCCCGTTATCTTCATTAATCGTGAATTAGGGACTTCTAAAATGAATAGCAGCATCTTTGGAGAAGCCATATTTGGTGTGATAAAATTAAAAGTAAATAGTTGGTTCCATAAATTCCCACAAAAGAAATGAAACGTACACTGATTCAAAACGCCGTTATTGTCAACGAAGGAAGAAAAGTTCTGGGTTCAGTAGTAATCGAGAATGAAAAGATAGCCGAAATATTGGTTGGTGAAGAAAACGCAACTGCCCCCTGCGACGAGATAATAGACGCAACCGGGTGTTATCTTTTGCCGGGTGCCATCGACGAACATGTGCATTTCCGCGATCCCGGACTGACTCATAAGGCAGATATCACCACAGAAAGTCGTGCTGCGGCAGCAGGAGGTGTCACCTCTATCATGGATATGCCCAATACCAATCCGCAAACTACCACATTGGAGGCTTTGAAAAATTTGTTCTGTTGGGTGAAAAGTCAGCAGTCAACTATTCCTGCTATTTCGGAGCAACGAATAATAACTATACCCAGTTTGCACAACTGGATAAACACCGGGTTTGTGGAGTGAAGTTATTTATGGGTTCAAGCACCGGCAATATGCTGGTAGACCGGATGGCCAGTCTGCGTAATATATTCGGTGGAACCGATCTGCTCATCGCTGCTCATTGCGAAGATCAGGGAATTATCAAAGAAAACACGGATAAATATAAGAAAGAATACGGAGACGACGTACCTTTGGCTCTTCATCCGCTCCTTCGTTCGGAAGAAGCTTGCTATCGTTCATCCGAACTGGCAGTGCAGTTGGCACGTGAGACAAACGCCCGCCTGCACATCATGCATATTTCCACAGCTAAAGAGTTGAGCCTGTTTTCTAATGTACCTTTGGTACAAAAAAAGATCACGGCAGAAGCCTGTGTTTCTCATCTGCTCTTTACGGAAGAGGACTATCAGACACTGGGTGCCCGCATCAAATGCAACCCTGCCATTAAGACAGCGCAAGACCGGAAAGCTTTGCGAGAGGCTGTCAATAGCGGTTTGATTGATGCTATTGCCACAGATCATGCCCCACATTTACTTAGCGAAAAAGAAGGCGGTGCCTTAAAAGCAATGTCCGGAATGCCGATGATTCAGTTCTCACTCGTCAGCATGTTGGAGTTGACAGAAAAAGGAGTGTTTACTATCGAAAAAGTAGTAGAAAAGATGGCTCATGCTCCTGCGCAGATGTATGAGATACAAAACAGAGGATTCATTCGCAAAGGCTATCAGGCTGACCTGGTATTAGTCCGTCCCGGAAGCGAATGGACTGTAACAACCGATTGTATTCTAAGCAAATGTAAATGGAGCCCATTAGAGGGACACACATTCGACTGGAAAGTAGAGAAAACATTTGTAAACGGACATCTGTTATATAACAACGGAGAAATAGACGAGACTTATCGCGGACAGGAATTAAGATTCAGATAAACAGCAGCTCGCCTTCAACAAGCCTATGAGTACCATTTTATCTTATAAAATACATACAGTCACTCCCTACATCAACTGGATTTACTTTTTCCATGCATGGGGGTTCCAGCCACGTTTTGCAGCCATCGCCAACATTCACGGATGTGATGCCTGCCGTGCTTCGTGGCTGACAACTTTCCCGGAAGAAGAACGTAATAAAGCTTCCGAAGCAATGCAGCTATTCAAAGAGGCCAACCGGATGCTCGATCTGCTTGACCGGGATTATGAAGTAAAGACCATCTTCAAGCTTTGCAAGGCAAACTCTGACGGGGATAACCTGATTATTGAGAAAGAAAAAGACCGGTTCATCACTTTTCCTTTACTGCGCCAGCAAACGCCGAAAAGAGACGGTAGTCCTTTTCTTTGTCTCAGTGACTTTATCCGCCCGATCTCTTCCGGCATCCCGGATACCATCGGTGCTTTTGCCTCTTCCATTGATGCGGACATGGAAGGATTGTACGAACAGGACCCTTATAAACACCTGCTTGTCCAAACCCTCTCCGACCGACTGGCAGAAGCAGCAACAGAAAAGATGCATGAATATGTGCGCAAAGAAGCGTGGGGATATGCCAAAGACGAGAATTTAGGCATAGCGGACTTACTGGTCGAAAAGTATCAAGGCATTCGCCCTGCTGTCGGTTACCCGTCTTTACCGGATCAATCCGTCAACTTCCTGTTGGATGAACTGTTGGACATGAAGCAGATAGGCATTTCGCTGACCGAAAACGGAGCTATGTACCCGCACGCTTCTGTTTGCGGACTTATGTTTTCACATCCGGCTTCCGAATACTTCTCCGTCGGAAAGATTGGAGAAGACCAACTTGAAGATTATGCCCGCCGTCGGGGAAAAAGTATCGAAGAAATGTGTAAGTTTCTGGCAGCTAATCTCCAATAGTCCTTATTCCCCTGTGATTTTTCTCCTTTTCTCACGACTAACTAACCAGAAAAGTAATCATAGATTCCATGAGAGAACAAACAGCAGAGGTTAGCGCCCCTATTGAACAAGAGTTTTTGTCGGTGATCCGCGAATATGAACGGGTGATCTACAAGGTATGCTATCTGTATGCCAATCCCAATGCTCCTCTCAATGATCTGTATCAGGATGTGGTACTGAATCTTTGGAAAGCCTATCCCAAATTCAGAAAAGAATGTAAGGTTTCCACCTGGATTTACCGTATTGCCCTCAACACCTGTATCAGCTTCTATCGTAAAGAAAAGAATGTGCCAGAAATAGTCAGCCTCACCAGAGATACCGACTGGGCCATAGAAGCACACGACCCGATCAACGAAATGTTGAAACAGCTTTATCAGATGATTAACCAACTGGGACAACTCGACAAATCAATTATCCTGCTTTATCTCGAAGACAAAAGTTACGAGGAAATAGCAGAAATCACCGGACTGACGGTTACCAATGTAGCGACCAAACTAAGTCGCATCAAAGACAAACTTAAAAGAATGAAAAAGGAGGAATAAGATATATGGAACTGGAAGAACTGAAAAAATCATGGAACGCCCTCGATGAGCACTTAAAGGACAAAGAACTCATCAAAGAAGACGAACTTGAAAGGCTGATAGGACACGCCGACAAAGGTATCCATGCCATTGCCAGACTGAACATCAAGCTTATTCTGATTTCTCTGCCGATACTGATCTTATTTTTAGCGGAGGTACTGTTACATAACAGATTGAACCCGATCTATATCATTATCATTTTCGCATGGATTCCTGCCCTTTGCTGGGATATCGTCACCACCCGTTTCCTCCAACGGACACAAATAGACGAGATGCCTTTGGTAGAAGTAATCAGCCGCGTGAACCGTATCCATCGATGGACCATCAGGGAACGATTGATTGCTATTGCCTTTCTCCTAGTCCTGGCTATACTTTCATTTATCTACTGGCAAGTGTGGCAATATGGAATGGGCATGATTGCTTTCTTCATCCTGTTATGGGGCGGAGGACTGGGATTGATCTTATGGATTTACCGCAAGAAGTTCTTAAATCGTATCCACGAAATCAAAAAGAATTTAAGCGAACTGAACGAATTAATGTAAAAGAATCCAACCTGAATAATTCATACTAAGTAGTAAGGAGTGTGCTTACCCCACCACGGTAAGCACACTTTTTCCATTCACTTTCTTATGTACCTGCACCTGAACAGAAATCCGTTCACTCATCTCCTGCACATGAGAGATTACTCCTATTTTCCGCCCCTGCATCTGTAATTGTTCCAATGCTTCCATCGCTGTACGCAAACTTTCCGCATCCAAAGAGCCGAATCCTTCATCAATAAATAGAGATTCTACTTTCAGGTTATTGCTTGATAAGGAAGACAAACCTAAAGCCAGTGCCAAAGAAATCAGGAACGATTCACCTCCTGAAAGAGAGTACACGGTCCGTATTTCATCACACATATCGCAATCTATTACCTGAAGTGCCAACGTATCGGGTACCTGTTGCAGCTTATAGCGTTTAGAGAGATAGGATAAATGTTGATTGGCATGAAGCAGCAACAAATTCAAAGTATAACTTTGAGCAATCACTTTAAATTTCGCTCCATCCGCACTGCCAATCAGTTTATTCAATTTTGCCCAACGTTCAGCAACAGTTTGTTTCTCTGCCAGTTCCTTCGCAATCTGTTCCACAGTCAGTTTATTCTTTGCTTGTTGTAGCAGGCGGGCTTCCATAGTAGAAAGGGCACGTTCTATATTCAGGTTTTCTTCCTGTTGCTTCTTTATTATTTCGGGAAGCAGTTCGGGAGACTCTATCTTTTTATACTGTTCTTGCAACTCTCCTATAGCCAGTGCAATTTGCTTCATCTCTCCTTGCAAACCGGAAAGCCGGTTGTGTACCGCCTCTACTTCTTTACGTGCTTTCTCCAAAGCGAGATTCAGTTCTTTCTCTCTTTTTGCTACGGCAGCTTCCGCTTCATCCGCGCTTTTTCCTTTCAATAGCTGAGAACGTTCCTGACGAAGCACATTCAGCGCTTTCTCTATCACTTCAAATCTCTTTAGTTCGGCCGAAGCAGCATTCTGTAAGATTACCAGCTGTTCTTTGGCAGACGATACTTTCTGCATAGCCAAACGACAGAGAGAAACATTCTCACGGAGGGCTTCACAATGTGTACGTATCTTTTTAGTTTCTTCATCGCCGCGCTGCCATTCTGCATAAAGATTGCGATATTCCAAAATACGTTCTGCCAGTTCCGCCAAACGACGTTGTATTTGCTCTTCGTTTCCGGCTTCAATCCCTGCTTTATATAATGCTGCCAACTGTTCCGCGATCTGTCCGTCCACCGTTTTTTGATGCGCCAAATCACGTTGCAGAGCAATGCTCCGGTTATTCATCTGCTGATAGTTGGTTGATGCTACATTATACTCCTGCTCTATACTCCGGAAAAGAGTATCTACCACCTCCTGTTCCTGATGATAAGGATGCGCTGTGCTACCGCAAACCGGACAAGCCTCCCCTTCCTGTAATTGCCGGCGCAATGCTTTCACGTCTTTTCCCACTGCCATACGTGCATTTTCGTAAAGACGTTGAGTAACTTTCAATGCAGTTTCTTGCTCCGTCAATTGTTTCAGACAATTGGCCACTTCTTTCTCCAGTCTTTCTATTTCCGTCTTTGCTTTCGTCTGCGTTTCCGTTAATTGCCGGATATTCTGCTGACGAGTCAACTCTTTTTGCAACTTCACCTGTTCTTCGGCCAATAACGGATATCCGAAAGAATTTAAGCGCAATAAACGTTCCTCATTCGTACTTGTAGCGGCAGCCAGTTTGTTTTCTTCTTGCCGTAGAATCTCTTCCACCTGTTCAAGTTGCAGTGCTTCTTCTATCCCTACATGGCTTAATAAGCGGTTCAGAGAAGAATAAGACACCTGTAATTGTTCCGCAGCCACTCGCATTTTTTGTTCCTGCTCCGCCACCTGCCTGTTAGCCGCTTGTAAAATCTGCTGCGACTGTATATAGCTGCTTTGTTGAGACTGTATCTGTACATCCAATTGACGTGCTTTCTTCAAGTCCGGCTGTATGGCCTCCCATTGTGCCTTAAAATGCACCAATCCTTCCTCTTGGGAAGTCAATGCACCCTGCAGAACTTTCTCCCTAGCCTGTTCCTCCTGTTCTTCCTGCTGCTTTTTCTTACAAAGTTCTTCCTGTATTTTTAATGAACGAACCACATTCAGTTGTTCATTCTGTTCTGCCAGCAGTTTAATCCCTGCCGCACGCTTTTCAGTCGATAGTTCTTTCTCTTTTTGCAGAGCAAGCAGCTCTTCTTCCGGCATCAATTCGATCACATTCATTCGATTCTGAATCAAGGTCACCTCTTCTTGTGCCGCCTTATTCCGGGCATAGACCTCTTGAGAAATCCGGGAATACACGCCGGTTCCTGTCAACTTCTCCAGTAATTCTGCTTTTGCCGCCCCTTTTGATTTCAGAAATGTAGCAAAATCATTTTGTGCCAATAATACTGTACGGGTGAACTGTTCATACGTCAGGCCAACCAACTCCACCAACTGAATCAACAACTCTTTCTTGGTACCTTGAAATTCTTTCTCCGTATCCAGTTCTTTCACTTCCAGCGTTTGTGGCTGCAAAGAACCGTTTATCTTGTTTCTTGTCCGCCTCACCGACCAACGAGAACGGTAACGCCGTCCGTCAATACCTAAAAAATCGACTTCCGCATAACCGTCACTTGTCCCCCGGCGCAGCAAATTTCTAACATCAGACTGATTAATCTGATTGTCTCCCACATCTGCCAGGTTCACATTTTCCACTGAAGTAGCAAAGCGGGGAGCCTTATCATACAATGCCAGGCATAAGGCATCTAATAAAGTAGACTTACCTGCACCGGTAGGTCCTGAAATGGCAAAGATACCTGCAGAATGTAATGGTTCTGCCATAAAATCCACTTCTACCGTTCCTTCTATCGAGGTCAGATTCTTCAATCGTATAGCTAGTATTTTCATTCTTCTTCCTCCTCTTCTTTACGGGTAGCAGCCAAATAGGCCTCTTCAAACAAACCTGTCAGTTCTACAGGCATTTCCACCTGATAAATCTTCTCAAAGGCAGACTGTGCAATCTGTAAGGGAGACATTTCCTGCAACCCCCTCTTCCAGTTTTCATTTTCTTTCGTCGTATTTCCAGTTTCAGTGCGATAGGTAGAAACAATACGCGCCAACCGATAGTTTTTATCTGCCAGTGCATCTTCAATCTCCTGCCGAAGCATGGGTTCCGGTTCCTCCAACAATACCTTTACTTCCAGATATGGGGCTACGGCTTCTGTCTCGGGTAGTTCCTTCAAGGCTTCCAAGATGGCTTCCGGTGAAACAGGTTCTCCGTTCGGGACACTCAACAAAGGTATTAATTTCGGGCATTCCAACCGTTCAATGTCCACCGCACAACCTCCGTCGAAAGTCACCATCACGACTCCATGATGATAATGTTTCTCGGCAAAAGACATCGGAATGGGACTTCCGGCATACCGCACATTCTCTCTTCCGGACACTCGCTGCGCTTTATGTATATGTCCCAATGCCGTATAAGCTATCTGTTCGGAAAAAGTTTCCGGAGATACGCACTCCAGCCCACCAATCACGGTACGCTCGCTATAATCCTTCTCTGCAATTTCCGATCCTGTAGCCTGCAAATGACCGATGGCAAGAATCGCCTGATTCTCCGTCCTTCGCTTCCATAGCCTTTGCAAAAGTTGTGCATAAAGTTCGCGAACTCCCTCCGCATACGGATTGCCTTCCGTTTGCACGGCCGGATAATCTCCCTGACGCAGAAAAGGAACTGCCATGCAAAGCAATTCCACTTCCCCTTTCCGGTTCTTCAGTTCCACAGTCAAATGGTCATAATCGATTTCTCCGCCTTCGAGCTTGCGAACTACCCCTCTGACTTCCGTCCGCATAGCTTGCAACAGAGGCAAAGGAGCCTCTAGGCGTGCTGCCGAATCATGGTTGCCGGCAACAATGACAATCTGCAAATACGGATTCTCTGCTGTCACCCGATAAATAAACTGATAATACATGCTTTGGGATGCTGCGGAAGGGTTGGAAACATCAAAAACATCTCCGGCTATAATCAATGCATCAATCTCTTTCTGACGAATTTCTTCTGCCAGCCAATTCAGAAATACTCCATGTTCTTCCGTGCGATCATAACCAAAAAAGGTTTGTCCCAGATGCCAGTCGGCAGTATGTAATATACGTATCATAATTTTGTAACTATCTCTAAT
>OGXS01002146.1_pt1 | contig 10648 bp, 9 predicted proteins | sample 1576371 | NCBI WGS metagenome assembly OGXS01 (sample SAMEA3541475, study PRJEB24748) | human gut metagenome | biome: human gut; feature: human-associated habitat; material: faeces | place: China | collected 2012
GACGGTGCTCTGGCCTTCGGCGCCCTGAACTACCTTCTGGAGCAGGGCTGGCAGGACGAGGAGTTCATCCGCGCCCGCACCGAGGCCCCGCTGTTCGTGAAGGCCGACGGTGCCCTTCTGCGCATGAGCGACTTGGGCGTCGAACCCACGACGAGCGACCAGATCGATCCCATGACCGGGCAGCCGGCCGTCATCGACCCGCTCGTGGTGTGGGACGAGGCCGCCGACGCCCCGGCTGCCGTGGGCGAGGCGGGAAAGCCGTCGCTTACCAGCCGCGAGACGGTGAACGACATCCCGGTGACCCTCGTCTACGACCTCATCAAGCAGCGCATCGCCGAGTATCCGGTATCCCGCGCCGCCGAGCTTTCCGGCATCGCCGAGGACGATATCCGTGAGCTCACCCGCATGTACGCCCAGGATGGTCCGGTGACTACCTACTGCATGTTTGGTACCGACCGCTACATCAACGGTCACTTCAACTACTGGCCCGTGTTTGTGTTGGCTGCCTTCACCGGCAATATGGCTAAGTCGGGCGCCGGGGTGGGCTGGACCTATTCCCAGGGAAGTGGTTTTGTGAACCCGCTGTGCGGAGCCGGAGTTGTGGATGCCGAGGGCAACCCGGCCCAGGGCGTTTCCGGTATCGACTTGCCCCTGCTCTCTATGGAGGAGGTACTGGAGTCGGGCACTTATGCCGGTCAGTCCTGTCCGGTGCATTCCCTGACCATCTTCATGCGCAACCTCATGGCCACCGGTGGCGATCACGAGAGCCTGGTGCGCTGGATGAAGGCGCTGGATTTCGTGGTGGTGGCCGACATGGACATGACCGAGACTGCGTTGTACGCCGACATCCTCCTTCCCGTGTGCCACTGGTTCGAGTACGAGGACTTTGTAGGCGGCGGCGGCTCTACGCCTCTGTTCATGATTCAGGAAAAGTGCACCGAGCCCATGTACGAGAGCAAGTGCGACTACGATATCTGCAAGCTTATCGCCGAAGGCATGGGGTACGGCCAGTTCTTCACCGAGACGGCCTCGGAGTACCTGGACAAGCTGCTCACGAGCGATGCTTTGGCGGCCCTGGGCGTGACGCCTGAGTCGCTGCGCGCCTCAAAGACGGCCCGCGAGTTTACAGTGGACAACTTCGTCTCCTTCGAGCAGGGCTTCGGTACCACGACGGGCCTGTTCAAGCTGTACAATGACGCGCCCATGCCCTGGTACGCCCCGGCCGAGTTCGACGCGACCAAGGAGATCATGCCCTACTGGGAGCCGGCCCGCTACGCCGACGTGAATTCCGCGGAGCGCACCTCGGGCGAGTACCCGTACCACATCTTCTCCCAGCACATGCGCGTGCGCACCCATTCCCAGTGGTGGAACGTGGGCTACACACTCGAGCTCGACGGCGAGCCGACGGTGCAGATCAACCCGGCCGATGCCAGCGCCGAGGGAATCGCCGAGGGCGACTACGTGAAGCTGGCGAGCAAGAACGGCGATGTGACCCTGAAGGCCGTGATCAATCCCGGCGTGCCGGAGAAGATGCTTGTGTCCGGTCGCAGCTTCAACAGCTTCGAGTTCAAAGACGGCCACTTCGGCGCCCTTTCTCACAGCGAAATGGGCCAGGCGACGCCCGACACCGCCGTCAACGACGTGGTGGTAACTCTCGAGAAGACGGAGGCTTAAGAACCATGACGCATTACGGAATGGCCATCGATCTCACCCGCTGCTTCGGCTGCCACGCCTGCGAGGTGGCCTGCAAGGTGGCCAACAACAACCCGGCCGATGTGGCTTACAACAAGATCTACACCGTGGGCGCCATCGGCGAGACGGAGCCTGTGGCCTACGACACGGCCAGCGGCACCTATCCCAACTGCTCGCTGAGCTTTCTACCGATGAACTGCCAGCACTGCGAGAACCCGTCTTGCCTGGAGGTGTGCCCCACCGGCGCCACCATGAAGGACGAGGAAACCGGCGTGGTCTATGTGGACGACACGCTGTGCATCGGCTGCAAGTCCTGCATCTCCGCCTGCCCCTACGAGGGCGTGCGCACCCTGGTGAGCGACGAGCCCGAGTGGTTCCAGGACGTGGCCGTCGGCGAGTTCGACGCCCCGGCGCACCCGGGCAACACCGTGGAGAAATGCACGTTCTGCCGCAACCTCACCTCCCGCGGCGAAGTGCCCGCCTGCATGCAGCTGTGCCCGGGCCGCGCCCGCTACTGGGGCGATCTGGACGATCCGGAATCTGAGGTGTCGAAGGCCATCGAGGGCCGCGACTATCACCTCATGCTGGAGTCTGCCGGCACGAACCCGAGCGTCTACTACTTGAAGTAAGCGCGTATCTGGAAACGGCAAGGCGGGCGTCGGAAAAGTGCGGCGCCCGCCTCTTTATAAGGAGGCTTCGTGAGCGCAGGGGATATGAGGGAAGTTATCGGCCTGGCCGATGGCTGCGAGTTGATGAGCGCGCTGACGCGCTTTCCCGACGACGATATGGCGGCGGCGGTGGTGAACGGATCGGTGCGCGATGACGCAGTCGGCTGCGCGAAGGACGTGGCGGCGGCGCGCGATGGTGGACGTGCCGATGGCATCGAAGCGCTTTGCGAGGGCTTCGCGTGCGCTGCCGGCGAAGATGCCGAGGAGCTCGGGGCCGCGTTGCGCCGAGCGTGGTCGCTGCTGTATGCGCGCCAGGGAAGCGGAGTGGCCATTTTTCCCTATGAGAGCGCGTTCGTGCACGTGCGCGAGGGGTTGCCCGGAGCGCCGGCGCTGTTCCGTACGGCGCTGACCCTGCGCGTCGAGAAAGCCATGCGCGAGAGCGGCGTTCTTCCGAAAGACGCCGAGACCGAGCCATGCGACAGCGCGTGGAACGAATGGGCGTTCCTCTCGTTCCTCCTCGGCAGCGAGGCGACCGCCTTGGAGGCGGGCGATGAGGATGCTGCGGCGCTTTGGCGGGGCCGGGCCTCTGATTTCGTTCGCGAGCATGCGGCTTCGTGGCTACCGGATTTCCTGGCGCGCACGGCCGAAGAGGTCGATCGCCTCGCGCTGGCGGGCAAGGTGGATTCGTCGGCCGCGCGCTTCTACGGCGCGCTGACGGCGTACGGACACTTTCTATTGACGGCGCTTGCCGAGCGTGAGGCCTAGGCGAGGGCGAGGAGCACGATATGACATTCCTTATGGTTTTTGCGGTGACGGTAGCGGCCTGTCTGGCGCTGCGGCAGCCGCTGCACAAGTGGCCGGTGGTGTTCTATGCGCTGGCCGTGGCGGCCGACGTGGCCTACATCGCGGGCATCGAGGGCCTTCTGCCGCGCGCCGTGGCGGGCCCCCTCACGCTGCTTCTGGGCAAGTGCATGCTGTCGCTGGCGCTGTTCGTGGTGGTCATGTACATCGGCGTGTTTGCGAGGGGATCGCGCGTCCACCAGTGGCTGAAGCCGGTGCGCGCCGAGCTGTCCATCCTCGCGTGCATCCTGGCCTGCGGGCACATGGCGGTGTACCTGGCCTCCTACGTGCCGCGGCTCGGGGGCGCGATGGGAGCGAATGTGCTGAGTGCTTTGGTGGTGGCGCTGGCGCTGCTTGTTCTGCTGTTGGTGCTCGGCGTGACGTCGTTCGGCTTCGTGAAAAAGCATATGCGCACCGAAAGCTGGAAGCGTCTGCAGCGGTGGGCCTACGTGTTCTTCGGTTTGGTGTACGTGCACCTGATGCTGATGCTCGCGCCGGCTGCGAGCCGCGGCGGCGAGGCGGCGCTGGTCACTGTGGCGGTGTACACGGCGGTCTTCGGTGCCTACGCCGTGCTGCGGGTGCGCCGGGCGCTCATCGACCGACGCGTCGTTGCTGCGGTAGGCGTCTCGGCCACTGCGCCGGTCGACGATCTTGAGGCCGGAGATTGCGCCGCCTAGCTGCTGCGAACCGAATAGTCTCCCAAGAGCGGGCCCTGGCATTTTCAGCCAGGGCTCGCGTGGTTCATGGTTGCGACTCGATTGCGGTCGGCGCGAGGAACGAAACGGGACATTCCCGCGTCATTTCTGCGGTTCGGCTCTGTTAGGCTCCTTTATTGAAAGAGCTAGCAAGGCGATTCCGAAGAAAGTTGGTGGGCAATGGGATATGGTGAGAGTGGTCTGGCAACGGGGGCGATGGCGGCCGCCATGAAGCCTTTCGTGGATGTGGTACAATTAGGCCACGCTATGAAGGGAGTCTTTATGTCAGTGTGCGTTCCCGTAAGAAGCATGAAGAATACGGCCGAGTTCGCCGAACTCGTCGAACGCGAGCGCGATGTGACGGTGACGAAGAACGGCTGCGAGGTATTCCACTGTCTCAGCGAAGAGCAGTATCGCGCTATGCAAGACGAGGTGGTGCGGGCGCGCTTACTGTCTCATGTCATGAGGGCCGAGCGCGAGTTGGCGGCGGGGACTTATGACGACTACGATGACTTTGCTGCTGCGGTGAGGGAAGAATATGGCCTATAGGAAGGCCATATTGGCCGAGGCTCAGCAGGAGTACCGCGATATCGTCGGATATCTCGTCGGCGTGTTGCAGAGCAAGCAGGCTGCGCGGAATTTCATGGAGGAATTCGACAAGCAGGTGAGCCTCGTGGCGGAGAATCCCGAGTTGTATGGCCTTTCTCGCGTTCCTGAGCTAGCAGAGCTGGGTTGCCGGTGCGCTCCTGTGAAGAACTATCTTGTGCTGTACAAGGTGGCGGATGGGCAGATAGTCGTCTGTCGCATTATCCATTGCTCGCGGGATTACACCCGTCTTTTGTAGGAAGTGCTGCTCGAGTGCCCCTGCGGGAAGAAGTTGATTGGCGGCCGGCTGCTTGCCCGCGCCGTCAAATCTTACATTCTTGTCGGTGGGCTGATCGCGCGGTGCGGGGCCGTGAGCCCGTGGTATTATGGTTCGATGCTGAAACGACCGCCCTCTGGCAAGAAAGCGCTATGAAGAACATCTCAGAAATCCTCGGCAGCGTCGAAGAGACGCCCGCCACGTTCGAAGACTATTTGAAAGCCTACGCCGATCCGGTCGGGGAGCTGATCAACAGTTACATTCCCCATGGGACTCATGGGGACATGGATCGCTACCTGTACGATCCGCTCTACCATTACAGTGAGAACGCGGGCAAGCGCCACCGTCCGCTCATTTGCTTCGCGGCCTGCCTGGCCGTGGGCGGCGATCCCGATCGCGCTGCCACCGCCGCCGCGGCCATCGAGCACTTCCATTCTGCGGCCCTCATTCACGATGACATCGCCGACGAGGCCGAGCTGCGCCGCGGCGAGCCCTGCCTGCACCTCACCGAGGGGCTGGGGCTGGCCATCAACATGGGGGACTTGGCCCTTTCCATGGTGAACGGCCCGGTGGTGAACGATCCGCTTTTGGAGGACGCCGTGAAGGTGCGCGTCATCAAGGAGCTCATCGCCATGACCTGCCGCACGGTGGAGGGCCAGGCGCTCGATCTGGGTTGGGCCCGCGACGGGCGCTACGACATCACGCCCGAGGACTACCTCACCATGGCTATCCACAAGACGGCCCACTACTCGGGTGCTGTGCCCCTGGCCGTGGGCGCCATTGTGGGCGGCGCCGACGACGAGATCGTGGAAGCCCTGCGCAGCTACGGTCTGGACACGGGCCTCGCCTTCCAAATCCAGGACGACCTGCTGAACCTCGTGGGCACCGACGAGGCCAAGAAGAAGGACTTCCGCAGCGACATCACCGAGGGCAAGCGCACGCTGGTCGTGGTGCACGCCTTGCAGAACGCTGAGCCTGCGGCCCGCGAGCGGCTCGTCGAGATCCTGTCGTCGAAGGAGCGCGACGCGGAGGTGCTCGCCGAGGCCGTGGCCATCATGGAGGAGACGGGGTCCATCGATTACGCCCGCACCTTCGCCGAAGATCTGACCTTGAATGCCAAGGCGCGGCTGGCCGGGGCGTTGCCCCCCTCGCAGTATCGCGACTTGCTCGTATCCATGGCCGACTGGTTCGTGAACAGGTTGAAGTAACATGGAACCTATTAAGAGAAACGACACCGGCGCCGCCGTCGAGGACGTGCAGACGCGCCTGGCCCGCATCGGGCACCTTCCCGAGGACGCCATCACCGGCATTTTCGATGACGCTACCGCCGCCGCTTTGGCCGAGTTCCTCGCTGCCTCGGCGCTCCCGCCGAGCGAAGAGGTGACCGAAAAGGTGTGGGCGGCCTTGGTGGACGCCACCTACAACCTGGGCGACCGCACGCTGTATCTGCGCATGCCCTACTTCCACGGTCACGACGTGCTTGAGCTGCAACAGGCGCTGGGTGCGCTCGGGTTCTTCTACGGCACCCGCGACGCCATCTTCGGTGCTCACACCGAAGAGGCGCTCCGTCGCTTCCAGCTGAACTTGGGTTTGCCCTCCGACGGCATCGCCGGCGCCTACACCTATGCGGCGCTGCGCAACCTGGCCCACTCCTGGGTCGGCAAGGAGGCCACCCACAGTCCGGTGCGCCATTTGGGCTTCGCCCGTGCAGCCGATGTGCTCGAGCGCAACGCCGTGTGCCTGTTCGGCACCGACGAGTTCTCCCGGGCCGTGGCCTCGCGTATGTCGAACGTGGCCCAGGCCACCAATCCCGCCTCCAAGATCATCAGCGCCGACGCGCTCTCGGTGCCGCCGGACGCGTCCATGATGCTCGTGCACGTGCTGCTGAGCGCGACGGACGCCGAGGCCGGGGTGCCGCTGGTGTCCTATGCGGAAGAGGATACGCTGGGGCTGCGTTTGGCCTCGGCCGTCGATGTGGCCCGCGACGCGAGCTGGCCTCGCGTGTCGGTGCTGCTCCCCGGCACCATGTGGCTAGAGGCCGGCCCGGAGCGCTCCGCCCAGCACTACGCCATCACGCTGCTCGACGCCCTTTGCTCCGCCTTGCAGGAGTAGACGACGGGTGACTTCCTGCGGGAACCTATCGATTGCGCTTGTCGAAACTATCGCTATTGGAGATGCGGCATTTTCGGATTATCCGGACTAAATGCCAGTTCGACCCCGAAATGGTCGACCTGCGGGATGGAGGTGCGCCATTCCGGGCCTCAAGTGGCAGAAAAATGCCAGTTGAGGGCAGAAATGGCAGAAGGGGGGAATCGGGATCGGCCATTTCGGGGTCGAAGTGGCATTCGCGGGCGAAATCCCGAAAAGAGGGGTTTGAAAGACCCGGAAAAGGCGACGAGCGCTTTTGCGTGGAAATTACCGTGTTCGCGTGCGAGGAAACAAAGCGGAAAAGCGCGCGGTGCTACAATAGCCGAGTTTGAGAGTAATGTTTACCGCGCGCAAAGGAGCATCCCTTGACTCGTCCTATGACCATGGCGGAGAAGATTCTCGCCGCCCATGCGGGGCTGGATGAGGTGGAACCGGGCCAGTTGATCGAATGCGATCTGGATCTGGTGCTCGCCAACGACATCACGGCCCCCATCGCCATCAAGACCGTGCGAGAGATTGGCGCCGGCGTCTTCGACCGCGACCAGATCTGCCTCGTGCCCGACCACTACGCGCCCAACAAGGACATCAAGAGCGCCGAGCAGACCAAGGTCACGCGCGACTTCGCGCACGAGCACAAGATCACGCACTACTACGAGCAGGGCTGCATGGGCATCGAGCACGCCCTTCTCCCCGAGCGCGGCGTTGTGGTGCCCGGCGACCTCATGATCGGCGCCGACTCCCACACCTGCACCTACGGCGGCATCGGCGCCTTCTCCACCGGCGTGGGCTCCACCGACGCCGGGGTCGGCATGGCGACCGGACGCGCCTGGTTCAAGGTCCCCGAGACTATCCGCATCGTCGTCGACGGCGACCTTCCCGAGGGAGCGAGCGCCAAGGACGTCATCCTCCACGTCATCGGCAGGATCGGCGTCGACGGCGCGCTCTACTGCGCGATGGAGTTCGCGGGGTCCACGATCGAGGCGCTCTCCGTGGAGGGGCGCCTCACGATCGCCAACATGGCGATCGAGGCCGGCGGCAAGGCGGGCCTCTTCGAGGTGGACGACAAGTGCCGCGAGTACGTGAGCCGTCGCACCCAGCGCCCCTTCGTCGAGTACCACCCAGACGCGGACGCCTCCTACAAGCAGGTCATCCACATCGACGCCGCTGACATCGTCCCCACCGTGTCGTGGCCGCACCTGCCCTCGAACACCCATCCCGTCGCCGAGAGCCGCCACATCAAGATCGACCAGGTCGTCATCGGCTCCTGCACCAACGGCCGCATCGAGGACATGCGCGCGGCGGCGGAGGTGCTCTGCGGGCGCACCGTCGCCGACGGCGTGCGCTGCATCGTCATCCCCGCCACGCAGGGCGTCTGGCTCGACTGCGTGCACGAGGGGCTGATGGACATCTTCGTCAACGCCCACTGCGTGGTCTCCACGCCCACCTGCGGACCGTGCCTGGGCGGCTACATGGGCATCCTCGCGGCGGGGGAGCGGTGCGTGTCCACCACCAACCGCAACTTCGTCGGTCGCATGGGCGACCCCACGTCCGAGGTCTATCTGGCGAGCCCCGCCGTCGCGGCCGCGTCTGCCGTCGCGGGCCACATCGCGCTGCCGAGCGACCTCTAGGCCGGTGCCCGGCGGGCCGTGCGACGTCGTCGCGACCGCTCGGCCCGCCCCTCTCGCCGCTCGTCGCCCCATGCCTCGCGTCTGCGACCTTCTCCTGACGTCGGACGCGTCTTGCCCTATCGTCGGTGCCGAGGCCTGTCGCGGCAAATCCGAGCGAAGGAGGCACCATGGAGAAGGTCAAGGTCGTCCAGTACGGTTGCGGCAAGATGGGCAGGGTCATCCTGCGCTACCTCCACGAGCACGGCGCCCAGATCGTCGGCGCGATTGACGTCAACCCGGCCGTGGTGGGCCAGGACGTGGGCGACTTCGCGGGGCTCGGCCTCAAGACCGGGGTCGTCATCTCCGACGACGCGGACAAGGTCCTCGACGAGTGCGACGCCGACGTCGCCGTGATCACCCTCTTCAGCTTCATCGACGACATCTACGAGCACGCCGAGAAGTGCGTGGCGCGGGGCATCAACGTCATCACCACCTGCGAGGAGGCCATCTACCCCTGGACCACCGCCGCCGCGCACGTGAACCGCCTCGACGCCATCGCCAAGGAGACCGGCTGCACCATCACCGGCAGTGGCATGCAGGACATCTACTGGATCAACATGGTCGCGCTCGTGGCGGGCGGCATCCACCGGATCGAGAAGATCAAGGGGGCCTTCAGCTACAACGTCGAGGACTACGGCCTGGCGCTCGCCCAGGCGCACGGCTGTGACCTCACGACCGGGGAGTTCGAGGAGAGGATCGCCCATCCCAGCGAGTTCGAGCCGTCCTACGCCTGGAACTCCGTGGAGGCCATCTGCAGCAAGCTCGGCCTCACGATCAAGTCCATCGAGCAGAGGAACGTGCCCTACGTGGCCGAGGCCGACACCTACTCCGAGACGCTCGGCAAGACCATCGAGGCCGGCCGCTGCCTGGGCATGTCCGCGGTGGTCACGGCGCAGACGATGCAGGGGATCGTCGTCGAGGAGGAGACCATCGGAAAGGTCTACGGGCCCGATGACGGGGACCTCTGCGACTGGCAGATCCTCGGCGAGCCCGACACCGAGTTCCACGTGGTCAAGCCGGCCACGGTCGAGCACACCTGCGCCACGATCGTGAACCGCATTCCGCAGCTGCTGGCGGCGCCGTGCGGATACGTCACGGCGGACCAGCTCGAGCCGAACGCCTACCTCACGTACCCGATGGAGTTCTACTGCTAGGGCTCCTCGCGCATGCTTCGACCCCGGGCCCCGGGACCTCGCGGTCCCGGGTCCCGCGCGGTCCCGCGCGCCTTGCCCCTGCGCTAGAGTTACGGACACGGAGCACGTCTTGACGGGAGGGGCATCATGTACTTCATCGGGCTAGACCTGGGGACGTCTGCCTGCAAGCTGCTGCTCATGGACGAGCGTGGCGAGATCGCCGGCGTCGTGAGCAAGTCGTACGGGGTCGAGTACCCGCGGCCGGGATGGAGCCAGCAGGACCCCGACCAGTGGTGGCGGGCCGTGCGAGAGGGCGTGCCGGAGCTGATAGCGGGCATCGACGCCGGGCAGGTCGCGGGCATCGGCTGCGGCGGCCAGATGCACGGGCTGGTCGTCCTGGACGAGAGGGACGAGGTCATCCGCCCCGCCATCCTCTGGAACGACGGGCGCACGGCCGAGCAGGTGCGCTACCTCAACGAGACCGTCGGCATCCCCCGGCTGCTGCGCCTCACCGGAAACATCGCCTACGCCGGCTTCACGGCGCCCAAGGTGCTGTGGATGCGCGACGAGGAGTCCGAGCTCTTCGATCGCGTCGCGCACGTCATGTTGCCGAAGGACTACGTGAACCACCTGCTCACGGGCGTCTATGCGACCGACGTCTCCGACGCGTCGGGCACGCTGCTCTTCGACGTGGCGAGGCGCGCGTGGAGCGAGGAGATGCTCGGGCTCTGCGGGCTCGTCCCCGCCCAGATGCCCCAGGTCCACGAGAGCTACGAGCCCATTGGCACGCTGCTGCCGGACGTGGCCGCCGAGCTGGGACTGCCCGAGGGGGTGGTCGTCGCCGCCGGCGCCGGGGACAACGCCGCCGCGGCGGTGGGCACGGGCGCCGTGGGCGCGGGCACGATGAACATCAGCCTCGGCACGTCCGGCACCGTCTTCATCC
>OGXS01002149.1_pt1 | contig 10633 bp, 5 predicted proteins | sample 1576371 | NCBI WGS metagenome assembly OGXS01 (sample SAMEA3541475, study PRJEB24748) | human gut metagenome | biome: human gut; feature: human-associated habitat; material: faeces | place: China | collected 2012
AGAAGATAACTTTTCTGAAGATTTTGCCTGTGCGCTTGTTGTAATTCCTAACTGACGGTTTTCATTAGCCGCAGTCATATTGTGCTGTACTACCATGCTCATAATAATTTCCTCCTTGAATTAAGTTACAGCTTCCATGCTGTAATTGATATGATATTTAATTGCAAGATTTTTCTCTTTACGGCCGTACGCTCCGGTCAGAAGTCTGTCTTGTGGGGTAAGCAACGGATTTTCCTTGCCTACATGTTATATATCGGACGAGGTCTGAAATACTTTAGTCCCAATTTCAATAATTTTATGAAAATCACTTATTTTTTTCTTTTCTCTTTTTTATTTACTGCATACCACTGCTTTGCTTCATCACCAACAAGTTCCTCAACAGCCTGAACATACTGCAATCTTGCTTCATACTTTTCATCTTCTTCCTTATATGTATGCATCATCTGACCATGGGCGGCTGCTGGATACACGCAAGGCATCCTTTTGCCGACTTCATGAAATCACTCCGCACTTTCTTATATGATGGCGATGTTCTTATAAGTTTCTCCTCTTGTTGGCTAAAGTAGTAAAACACAGTAATCGGCTACCTTTGCTTAAGAAAAGAAGAGTGATACGACAGCATCCAAATCTAAAAATAGGTAAAGTAGTCATTTACTGTTTATTTACTGTATTATCTCAGATCCGCAATTACATTTGAAACGGTATGTTATTCATCGCTTACAATATTTCTACATCTTCTTTTCCCATCATAACTGTGAAAGAACACCATGCGCACAAAAAAGATTATCAATGAAATATATGACATTCATAATCCTCAATAAAACTTGTGGTTAATATTTACTATTTTTCTTTCTCTATAATACATTTTCCTCATTAATGTATGCACTACTATTTGAAATAGCATTTCCAAAATATTCTATTTCCACTATATCGAGCTGTATTCACATGCAAAGGCTAAAGGCAGGTTACATGCATTTACTTGTATGAGTTATTGCTCACTATATCGAGCTGTATTCACCATCAAAAACATTGGGAGCGAAAATATCATGATAAAGTTATTGCTCACTATATCGAGCTGTATTCAAAACAGTATATATAATACTTTCTATATCAAATTATCATCTTTTTTCGCATAAATCAACCTATTACTATTAAAAAGTGGGTCAACCGTTTATATTACTATTCACCAAAGGCTTATAAATACTGTCTTTCTTTATTTTATTCAATATAAGTCTAGGTTGACCCACTTTTTATGTGTACTTGAACGGCTTATACTTTTCATTATCCTGAACAAATTTTACAATCTTATAAACCTCAGCTTGTCATACGTCAGTTTTTGACCATCTATTGATATTTTTGATGATAATTCAAGGCAAATTTTAATTTGGTAATTTAAAATTAAGGTTTGCAAAAGGGTTATATGATAAACGCTCATTATTATTTTTTCCAGCATCGCTTTTTGTTTCTTCGTTTTTCTTCCCTTTATTGTCCTTATTTTTCTTTTCTTTTTGCTTATTTTGATCGTCAGACTCTTTATTTTTTTCATACTTGTCCGCATTGGTTACAACAACAGACTTTTTTAGATTGTCCTCTTCATTCTCCACATAATACAATATCTTTCGTATTGTCTTTAAATATCTCTCATCCTTCGCATCCGTTATTAAAGAGCCACCTTTTACCTTATATTGAAAAGTATCAGATTTTATACTCCTGATTGATAATTTTGCCCCCGAGGTGGTCTGTTTACCTATAGTTTTAAATCCTGATTCCAATACCGGTTCCACGATAACATTATGCCTGAGCAAAATATTTTGCAGAAGATTTAATACATTCTTCTGGTACTTTATATCATAAGTAAAGAACCTATCAAAAACCTCGCTATATATAGATAACATGCTTCTATAATCTCCAAGATAATATTTAAAATGATCAATACCATTTCTCAGATTTATAATGTCATCGTGTTCTGCAACTACTTCAAATATCTCAAGACCTGCATTATAAAGTGTTAATTTATCTAATCCGAGATACTCAGAATATCTATTAAATGCGCTAATCTTTCCTCCTGCTCCACCTTTAGTACATTGTTCTTTTAATATATCCCCTTTTTCATCCGGAGCATATACAGCAACGCCATTAACGTACATTCCAATTATCTGATATAGAATTGCATCTTTAATGGAATCACCATTTACTTCAATTTTTTGATATGCTTCTTTTTTTTCAGAATTATTTCTTAAACAGTTATAATGAAATCCCAGCTGGAAATAAAGCAAATCTCTTTCCCTCATGAAAGACCAGTTTATAAGCTGTCCCAATAACTCATTGATTATTTCGCCATATTCTACAATATCACGAAGTTCTACCCTGTTTTTAAGTTTCTGATATTTAAGTACAGCCTTCTGCTCTTCTGCTGTAATGTCTTTCCCTTTTATTTTACAGTAGACTATCTCAGCCTTTTGATCATAAAATTCTTCTATATTATCTTTTGATACCGGTTCAACAATATCTCTAAGAATATGATCTGCCGCGAACAACTTTGAATAAACAATATTCCGGTTTACTTTTGGATTTTTGGGATCAACATATAGATCACTCTGTTCCTCATTGCTAAAATCTACTAACGCGCTATACTCAGAAGGCATATCAGCATTTGAAAAATCTACATATGATTTTAAATATCTGGCATAGTCATCCTTATCATTAAAATAATCCTCAAACTGATTTGATGTTCTAAAAGCTAATAATGAGCACACTTCTATAACCTGAACCCATTTTTCAACTTTCTCTACATCCTGTACACTGACATGCAGCTCATTTCCTATACTGGCAGCTCTTCTTTTTATATCTGTTACATATTGTATGTATGATCTCATCGAGCCAGCCATGAGATTTAATGACCTTGCATTCAGGAATTTACCTACAATATACCACTTTTGAAGTTCCTGACTTCCACTTACTTCTATACATAACGATTCGTATTTTCTTGATGTCCAATCCGGCAAAAACTGTTCCTTATCAATTTCTCTTATCTCATTTGCTTTAAATGGTTTTCCGATAAAACCAAATAAATCCTTATTATTTTTCAGATAAGCAGCAAATGCATTCGCTATTGCCTTTTTTAATAAAACTTTATAATGTTGATAAATAGGTTGGTCAAATATAGAATCATTTGAACTTCTTACCTTTTTAATCTGATTATTCTGCTGGTTGTATTCTGTCATATATATCTGGCAAACCTGAGCCAAAGATGTACATGCACTTTTTATATCAGAAAAATGGTTTTTGAAATTATCAACAGCTCTTTTCTGTTCTTCATCATCCCAACTGAGTGTTTTTACAGATTTCTCAAATAATTGTAATGCTTTATCTGACTGTAAAAAAGAATTATAATAAATTTCTTTTAATAAATAATAGCATGCACTATACCATTTACCTAAAGTATCTGCATCATAACCCGGCTTTTGATATCTAAGCACATTGGATATATCTTCAGGAAAGTTTTTTCTAATGAATACACTGTTATATGAAGGAACCTGAGCCGCCCGTGATACACTTCTGCTATATAGTTGATCCAGCATATTCCTTAATTCACTAACCGGATAGAACATATACAGATTGTTAGAATAAAACCTATCCTTTTCTACGTTAAGGCAAAACTCTGTTTCCCTTTCAAAAATCTTTCCAAAAAGTTCTGTATTCCACTTCTCATTATTAACTAACGCTGTCTTAAAATGAAAATTTTCATTTCTGGCACAATAAATTGCCTTACGCAGATCATCTATAAATCGAACTTCATAATTGTATTTATTCTTACCTTTGTATGCCTCCTTAAATATATTAATGTCCCAGGAGGATTTTCCTCCAAAGAACTGCAATACCGCTGAAACTGATGCCATATCGTCCTTATTCTTTAGTTTGTCCGCTATATCATTTCTTTTCCACAATAAAAAATCTGACTCTTTATCACCCAGATTACTCATATCACATACTGCTCTCGCCAGATTATTAACAGAAAATGCTATATCGACAGACAGTTCTCTTTGTAAGTTTTCGTAGGCTTTTATCATTTCATAATCGAACGACGTTATTCCATTCCGGATTCTTTCATCAACAATGCCAAGCTCCTTATCCTTTTTATCTTTCCAGATATCATCCAGTGCAAAATTATATACAGCTTTACCAAGTGCAATATATTTTATACTAATAAGGTTAATTGCATCCTTCCACACTTTTTCTGCCAGATATCCCATACGAAGCTTAAATAGCTTTCCGGCTTTGCAATTCTTAAGAATACGTTCAACAGCATTTTCAATATGATGTATCCAATACTGATTGATAGCATCATTTTCAAAAAAGAGTGACTCATTAGAATTATATTTTTCTACAACAGCCCGTGTATATCGGTAACATATGATATTTTGTCTTCGTACTCTGTCAGCCAATACCTTGCGCTCTCTTTTTTCTACAACAGCATCCAGCTTTATGTTCTCGGCTTCTGCTTCCATCAATACAACCGGTATATCGACAAAAAGATCGGTCACTTTTTTTCCGCACTCATATTTTTTCCAAACATTAAATTTTTCCTTATCTATATTATCAGATAATGTAATATCCATATCCTTTTCATAATGGTTCGGAGCACTGAAATAAACGTCTAATATTCGACGAAGTTTTCTAAGAATTTCCGCACTCTTCTCATCATCCAGATTTGCATAATTAAGCAGAAACTCATTCAGTCCTTCCTTTTCCACATTTTTATTGGTTACAGTTTTTTTCTCTTTATCAGATACCTGTGGAAATGAAAATCTGTCTCCCTGTGGCTGTACTATCATATTCTGATTTCTAACCGAACGAACTATATTGGCACCTTGAGAACCTTCAACATTCGGATCTAATTTTGAGAAATCTTTTCTAATCAGCTCTAAAAGCTTACAAACAATTTCCTTTTCGTGATCTGATATATTGCTTTTACCAATACACTCAAGAAATACTACCATTGCAGCTACTGAATCAAACTCCTGAGTACTGTTTTTTGATACTACCAAACTCTTTCTGAGCGTATACGCTACAAAATCTTCTAATTTTCCACCGGAAAACTTCGGTAATTTTGTTACTTCCTGCATTTTTATCAAAATATCTTCATTTTTTCTCATATTTCTTATCTTCTTATCGGCTTCCATATAAGAATAAAAAAGGACGTCGTTTATTGTTCTCTGAGAAGATTCGACATATTTTGAGCAGGCTTCTCTCCATTTATAGTTCTTCATTTTAATATTTTTCTGTTGTGCTCTGCGCTCATTTTCTTCTGGAGATAACTTTTCATCATTCTTCCATTTTTTAGGTTTATCACCTACCTGTATCTGGTTAAAAACATTATACAATTGTTTTACATCTCTATCTCTAATAAGCATTTGATCCTTTAAACCAATTGTGTCTGTACCAGGAACATGATAAAGAACTCCCCCTATATTTTGCTCTTCATTTGCTACTGCTGATCTGATGTGCTTTTCTTTTGATAATTTCATATTCTACCTTCTCTTTTAAATTGTATATGACTTAACTATATTGCTGCATAATACTAAAGGTTCGCTTAATTATAGGCTTGAAAATACAATGCTGTCAATATTTCTGCATCTTCTCTTCTTCCCATACATCCACCACCAGCTACCGTTCACACCACAGTGTCAAGTTTACGTGTAAAACGTAATTACTGCTCAGATAAAAATGAGGATTACGAATGAAATATATAACATTCATAATCCTCAATATAGCTTCTGATTAATATTCGCTATTCACTTTTACTTCTTTTAATATATCCCCTCATTGATACGAGTCTTATCTATTTAAGATAATGTTTTCAAAATATTCAATTTTTCTATATCGGGCTACTTTCACACACAATGTACTCCAGACATATATATTCAATTATTACCCTCTATATCGGGCTACTTTCACAAAATACTTGGTCATTAGAACAGGTAAAAGTTGCAATGTTATTGCCCTCTATATCGGGCTACTTTCACATTTCGCAGTCAGCAAGAGATTATATTGATTCTCTTGAAAACGTTATTGCCCCCTATATCGGGCTACTTTTACTACACTGATTATAACACTTGTTTTATTGCATTACCATCATTTTTCGTAAAAATCAATAATCCCCAAAAAATTTTAAATTGCTAATTGCGTAAGAAAAATTTTTATACTTCTTTTATCCATTTTTCTTTCTATCCATCCGATATTGTACTTTTTGTTTTATGGTCTGAAATATAAATGTTCCTAAAAATATAAATGTTATAACCGTAAAAATTAAAACTACTATGTGACACACCGATCCTGAAATATTATTTTTATCCCATAAACATTTTATATTCATCAAATTTGAAAATCCGTCTATATCTTTCCATACCGATATAAGAGCTAATGCAGAAACGATAGATAAACCTTTTTCCAAAAAAGAATTTTTTCTGTCTTCTTTCTCTTTTTCTAACGTTTTCTCTAATTTTCCTAACGAATCGATTCCTATAGACAGCCTTGAGATATTTTCTTCTATACGTAATTGTTTTATTATGTATTTGTAAAAATCATTATGATGTTGTATATAGCTGACTACCGAATATGTATTCCTGGCTAAAAAGATATTTAATTTAACAGTAATCGTATTTATTTCATCCATTAATATTGGAGAATAGTCTAAATAGTTCTCTGCTTTTACAGGAAGTCTTTTTTCTATCTCTTCCGAAAAACTTAATAAAGTATAAAACTGATACAAAACCAAAACATATATCATAAAGTAGTCATCAATAATTTTATTTGAATCCTGTAAAAAGGCACTATTATTTTTTTCAGAAAATGCATAATACCCACATCCCTCTCCTGCTGCATAACAACATACATTTTCAAACGGATAAAATATTTTTATTTTATCATCCATAGAGATTCCATAATTTTTTCTATACCCTCTTGTTAAATAAAAAGCATAGTCCTCCCATTCTATTTTATTTTCATAAAATATTCCATGATGAAATAAAATGGCCTTATCCGGTATTCTTTTTTTATCTTGCCCATATAGTCGATATGGATAATAACTTAAATTACAATTCAATGTACTTAATATTTCATTTATCCACACTCCCATAGAAAATTTAATTGTTTTTTGATATTTTTTTCTTCCCGGCAAAATATCGCTCTCCTGAATTCGCATCCCCTCTCTATAATCATACAAATCTTGTTTATATACACAATTATTTTCTTCTCTTCTTGCCAACTCTTTAAATTCACATACAAATTCTGCCGCATCTTCTATACTTTCAAACTCACATGTGCCAGACCTTCCTCCACGCATTTCAGGTGCATACCACAATAATCCTATTCCATTTTGAAAAAGAATCATTTGCACTTCCCTAATATAAAAATTAAAGCTTGTCTCTTTCTTTTTATACAATAATTTAAAGTTTTGTTTAAGATTTTGATATTTATATACACATGCAATCGCATTATTTTTATCCTGCGATTCACATTGGTCTTTTTTTATAAAAGAGTCACTGATATAATCATAAATATCCTTTTCCCTATTATTTTTTTCTACTACTTTCCAGGCTCCTGTTTCTTGTTCCACTTCATCATATTTTATTTTACAATTGTCATATGTAAACGGAATCAAATATCTCGAAGTTAATCTTATCGCAATTTCTTTTTTCATATGTACTTTTCTCCTATACGCTTTTACGTCGGAACTTTAATATATATTCTGGATTTTCCCATACGTTTGAATAAATTCATCTTCCATTCCTTATCTACTCTTTCTACCAAATAGCTCAACTTTTTATAAATAATTTAATTAATTTAGTACTTTATTCTCATATTTTGATCATATACCCATGTACTTTTACAGTCAATATATTTTTTCCTATCAAAAGAAAGAAGTGATGGTGTATTGTTTTTTCTTATATATCATCGCTTCTTTTCACTTTCCTATGTTCTTTTTATATGTTCATTATAATAGCACCGGAACTTTTACTTTTCCATCCAGTATTGCATTGATCTCATCGAGATCCTTACCTGTGATGGATGCAATGTTTTCCGGGGACATTCCGCTGTGATTCATTTTGAGGATGATTTTTGCTTCTCCTACAACTTCTCCCATGGCTTTACCTCTTGCTTCTCCACGTACTTCCCCTTCCGATTCTCCCAGTTTTCTGGCATCTTCCAGATCATCCTTCATCAATTCTCTCAACGCATCACACATATTCGCATCCCTCCTTATTTCACGATATAACTCATCATTTGCTTTAACACTTACCTGTAACACAGCCTCAACATTCTGCCGATCACGCGGTGTGTTCATTTCTTCTGCTTTTCTCAGGAATTCTTCCACATCTTCTTTCTTTGCATGATTTGACAAAATTCTCAAACTTCGATGCTCTCCCGGCTCTAATTCCTGTGTCACAATAATCTGCGCTGGAAACGGTAAATGTTCTGTCACATAATAAATTCCCGGATATTTTTCTTCTATGTTTATGTCCATACTTCTGCAATGTCAAAAACATTTTCTCCGGTCGGGTTGCTCTGAAAATAGATACTGTCAGTTCATTGATTGGAACTGCATCTACACGTTCTCCATAGCCTTTGTACAGACATGCATATCCGACTGTCTTATAAAAATCATCAATGGTCAACGCATCTTCCGGGCTCTTATACTCGATCACATTATAGGTTCTCATAATGTGACCGATTTCATTCTTAATTTGATCGCATTCCCTATCTTTTATAATAAGAAGATCAATGCGGATTGGTTCTTTGCTCAGATTGTATTCCGGCTTTAACTCCAGCCGTTCAATATCTTCGTGGAATTCGAGCCCCGCGGCAGCGCAAAATGCCGGATGCCACTGGAGCTTATCTGGTGCATTTTTCAAATTGCTTCCTCCTGTTTGTGTGAATCACGATCCCGCAACATCGCAATTTGTTTTCTGTGCACGAATGCTTAGTTTTCACCTCTTTTCCTTTCTATTTTTCCCCTTACAATCTTTTCCTACTGTTATGATAACCGATCTGAATTCCTCCATCAAGTATATTTCAATTCCATTTTTCCCGAGACAAACTGGACGATCCAGAATAATTATCTCCAGCCGTATTCCAATCCCAATGATATTCTAAAACATCTTGCGCTTCATTATAAACATAAGAAGCCTTATAATTTTTATACTTCACTTTAATCAAATATCCCTCTGAAGTTTTCTTACATCCTTTTACTTTCCATGTGGCTAAACATTTTCCCGTTGTACGATTATATCGTTTGAAACCTGTTTTGACAATTTTATAATCATATCCTCCCGATGAATTTTCGGTCCACCACCCCTTAATCTTTTTATAAAGTGCATTTGGTAATTGTGCATTTGCTTTGTTTATTTTATTCTTTATAGTATTTTCCGTAATTGGTGTATATTTTACACTATGAACATCTGAAAAGTATTCATTTTCTTCTTTCTCTGTAATATAAATTCGTGTATCATCAATATCCTTAAAATTTTTGATTTCATTAAAATCGCTGCCTACTTCCCATCCGGTGATCATAAAATTTACCAATTTATAATCTTTTAAATTACACCATATATCTGCGCCTGAAGATATGGATATTCTAAAATCAGAAAAAACTACTGCCTTATATTTTTTTGAATAATTAAAGCCATGAAAATTGTGATACATATCAATGTATTTCACTTTATTTTTATAGTATCCCAAAATAGCTGTATAATTCCACTCTTCATCCAATTTATCTGTAGCATTAATTAATAGTTCCTGAATTCCATCCTGGTCAATATCCAGATATGCATACTCAAAATTTTTTGCCACCTGCTTATCAAAAAATCTTTTATATGTTCCATCTTTCATATATTTTTTATATGCTTTTATTGCAAGATCATTTTTTCCCTTATTATTCTTATTTGTAGTTTCTGTACCCGCTTTCTTATAAGTACATTTATCCCCTTCCGTTCTCTTCCCATCTTCATAATGCCACGTTCCATGCAATGGATTTGCGGCATTATTATCCAAAATCACCTTCGTAAGCGTAATCTTAGTATGATTTTTCAACCACTTTCCAATGCCAAAGTCAGTATTCACGCCAATCGAAGCATACCCATAAAAATCCAGATTCGTACACAGCTTTGGTTCCGTATCATGAACTGTTGCGGTTGCCTTCAGTTTAGGTCCAATATCTGCCTGCACACCGACAATATCGATCGATCCATACAATTTTTCATCAAACCAATATCCAAAAAATCGAAGATTTAACTGTGGTTCCCCTAAAAGCTGTCCATTGACTTCTGCTTTTGTCCCTTCCCAACTTCCGTTACTATCTTCACTTATTCGAAAATCACCATTTATATAAGAGGCAGTTAGTGTATTCGTAAGTTTATATTGGATCGTTGCTTTTCCATCTGCGGAAACGTTGAGATAACACACCACATCTGCATACAAGCCATCTCCAAGATATGTTGACACATGGCCAACATAAATTTTCTCTGAACCTACTCCTTTACTCGAGAATTTCAATTCTGCTTTTGCTGTAATATCCTCATTCAACGAAACTGAAACCTCACGGTATACCGGATGCAGCCTCTTTGAAAAATCG
>OGXS01002151.1_pt1 | contig 10625 bp, 12 predicted proteins | sample 1576371 | NCBI WGS metagenome assembly OGXS01 (sample SAMEA3541475, study PRJEB24748) | human gut metagenome | biome: human gut; feature: human-associated habitat; material: faeces | place: China | collected 2012
GCTTTTTGCTTCACCCAATGTCATTCCTGCATCTCCCTTCTGTTTCCGTCCGCATACCCCGGAAGCCGCGCCCCGCCCGCCGCGCGGACGTTTGTCCCGCATGGAACAGGGCGGCGCTTGTCGGGCTTCATTCGCCCTCCATTTCGCCTGCGGCGAAACCGCGCTGGCCGGTCATCGGCCCCACCGGGGCCGCTATTTTGCCGTTCCCGTCACGGCTGCGCCGCGCCGGGGCCCCAACGGCAAAACCCCGGCGCTCTTTGGTTACTTTCTTAACATTAAGAAAGTAACGCCATCGGCAGATTCCGTAATCGGCCCCGCGAAAGCGGGGGCCTTCCTCTTTTTCCACACGCGGCTTCCGTTCCCTCCGCCCGTTCCTACGCCATCGCCGGGCCCATCCCCGGGAAGATCCCCGCGCCGCCCTGCACGGACATTCCCGCGCCGGGCAAACCGCCCGGCACGCCACCGCCCGCAAGCTCCATACCGGGCAGCGCCCCCGCCGGGGGCAATGTGCTCGCTACCCCGCCAAGCTCCGCTTGCCGTGGCCCCGCGCTCGCACCCCGGCGCTTGCTCCCGTTCGGTCGCATTTCGCTTTGCTCCGGCGCGGCCCCCCGGCGCCTGTCCAGAATGGCCCGGAACTTGTCCTTCGGCACGCCGGAATTGTCGTCCAGCGCCTCCACGTATTCCTCAAATGTGATATGCTGCTGCGCCAGCGCGTTTTCCAGCGAAAGCTCGCGGGAAAGCACGCTGTACGGGTCGATGGGCGAAATGTCGATTTTTATGTCGACGTCCAGCGCCTCCAGCTCCGCGTGCGGCAGCAGCGTGCCGTCCGCCAGCCGCAGCCCCCGCACCGAATACGCCACCCACAGCTTGTACCAGATCATCGCCAGGTCCTCCACAAACTGCTTGTAGGCCGCGCTCTGCTCGTTCAGGCTGATGGCGCTCTGGTCGCGGGCCGCCTTGATGGCCTCGCCGCTGGCCTTCGTGGGGTCCACCTGTCCGGTCGCGGCCTCGCCCGCGCCCTCCAGCTCCCGGCTGGTGCCCACAAGCTCGGCCTGTAAATTCGCCGCGTCGCCGCTGATGGGCGCGGGGCTCAGGTACTGCACAAAGCTGCCCACCGGGTTCGCGTTCAGGTTTTTCACGCCGATGCTCGCCCCCACAACGCCCAGCTTCTCCGGCGCCAGCAGCTTGTCCTGGTCGTACACCACCGTGGGGAAGCTGTACCGCTTCACGCAGATGGCCCGCCGCGCCAGCGTGCGGTTCACCTCGATCTGGTTCGGAATCAGCCGCTCCACAACGCCCACGCCCCGGGCGCTGCCCATTTTTTCTTCCCAGCGCATGCCGCACACCGGGTAAACGTCCAGGCCGCGGATGGTTTGCATGGGCTGGTACACAACGGCCTGTGTGGAGCGGCAGAACGCAACGCCGCCGTCCGTCTTGCGCATGAACAGAAGGCTCGTGCATTTGCCGCTGTCCGTCTGCACCTCGTCCGCGCCCGTCACGCCAAGCTGGGTTTCGTCCGCCTCGTCGGATACAATCCGGCGTATCTCCGCCTCGGGCAGCCCGTTGTCTTTGGCCTGCCTGCGCACGTTTTCCACCGGTACGCGCTCGGCGATGATGATCCATTCCTGTTCCTCCAGGTTCGGCTCCTGCTCGTCGGCCAAATACAGCGCCGTTTTGTCGATCAGCCGCATTTTCAGCCGCGGGGTCATGTCCGTGACAACGCTCTCGCTGGGCGTGCGCTCGTCGAAGCAGTACAGATAATGGTCGCCGGTAATGCACGCGTTTTTCACAACGGCCCATTTCTTGCTGTCCAGCTTGCCCTTTTCCCACTGCGCCGCCGCAAACGCCGTCAGCGCTTCGCAGATCTCCGCCTTTTTCGGGTCGTTGTCCATCGGAGAAAACAGGATCGCGGTGTCGTTCATCGCCACCATCACGATTTTGTAGCGGCAGATGGGCTTGATAAAGTTCAGCATGGGAAGCTCTTCGTCGCCGGCCTGCAGCCCGTGCCATTGGTCGCCCTCGTAAAAGCGGTGGCACTTTTCCGCCTGCGTATACATGTTCGTCCGGTTGTGATGGTCCTTGCCCGCCTGATACCTGCGCCAGATATCCGTACATTCCTTTTCCTGCATCATTCGATCACCTTCTGTCCTTTCTCTGTCCCGTCGTATGCGTCGATGTTCGCCAGAATCGCGTCATATTTGTCCGCGCGCCATCCCTGCGCCCCCGCGGGCGCAGCCGCGGGCCCGGCTGCGGTCTGCTGTGCAAAGCCGCCGCGGGCTGCCCCGGCCGCCTCCGCCCGCGGGGCTTCGCCGTCCCGCGGGCCGCCGTGCCTGGGCCGCCCCGCTCCCGTTCGGCCGCGTTCCGCTGTGCAAAACCCGCGCTCGAAAACGCTTTCCTTTTCGCCGCCTCCCCCGTTTCGCAGAGGCAGGCGCCGCCGCGCCCCGCCGTTTCGCCGCGCGAAGTCGCCGTCCCGCAGCCCGAGGCGGTAGCAGTATACGCACAGCACCGCCATGCCGCATACCGCAAGCGCCAGAACAAACGTTAAAAGATCAGATAACACGATATTTCCCTCCTTGCCCCAGCGGTCCCGCCGTGGGCTTTTTCATGTTGAAATCATCCCGCAGGATGTCGTGGACTGCAGCCTCGGGCGCATGCGCCGCCGTGCTCCAGTAGGTGCAGAAGCCGCGCAAAGCGTCCGGTGCGTGGGTCAGCTCGTGGGGCGTGACCGCCGCGTCCTCCGGCTTCCGTTCGTCGTGCCGCAGGGCGGGCAGCGTGCGGATCAGGTTTGCGCAGGTGTCGAAGATGCGCAGCCGCGGCAAAGCCGGGCCGGACGCCTGCGGCGCTTCCGCCTCCGTTTCGCTGCACAAAGCCGGGCCGGACGTTCGCAGGCGGAGCGTTTGCGCGGCTTCGCCACCCCGCGCCTCCTCGTTTTCAACTGGGTTTTGCACGCAAAACCGGCGCACGCGGTCGCGGGCTTGCGCCCGCGTGGCTTCGCCGCCCCGCGCCTCCTCGTTTTCAACTCGGTTTTGCACGCAAAACCGGCGTGCGCGGTCGCGGGCTTGCGCCCGCGTGGCTTCGCCACCCCGCGCCTGTCCGCCCGGCCCCGGCGCCAGAAATTCCCGCACCGCCAGCCATCCGGCCACACGGCTGTTGCCCGTCTTTGTAAGCGGCACGCCGTTCTCCAAAAACAGCTCCGCCGCGCTTTTTCCCGTGTCCTGCCTGCGGTTCCACAGGTCCGGCGGAGCCAGCCAGGCCTGCACCTCGTCGCCGCCGTTCACCTCCAGCAGCCGCCGCGCCGCCGCGCTGATGATATGTCCCTGGCCGTTTTCCCCTTTTCCGTTGTCCCGTCCCTCGTACAGCTCCCGGTACACAACGGCGCGCCCCTGCTCGTCCACAGCCACCCAAAGCGCCGCCAGCATGTCCATGCCGTAATCCAGCGTCACATAGCGCCGCCAGTGCGCCGGGATGCCGTGCGGCCTGCACACATGCACATTGCGGTCAAATTCCGCGAAATACTGGCCCTCGAAAATGTCCCATTGGCCCAGCAGCCACGCCCGGCGCTGTTCCTCCGGCAGATTTTCCAGCATGCGCACATAGTCCGGGTCATGTTCCATCAGGGCATGGTTGTCGTACACATTGGCGGCGATAAACACATAGTCTTCGGGATGCTCCGTCTTTTTGTACCGCCTGTCGATGAACAGCCGCTTCACCCAGGCGTGCCCCACGCCGCCGGGGTTGCAGGTCAGATAAAAGCGCTTTGGGAAGTCGTTGGCGCCGCGCAGGCATGCCGTCAGCGTGGTGAACTGGAACTCCGTGAACTGCGTGGCCTCGTCCATAAAAATAACGTCGTACTCCTGCCCCTGGTATTGCAGCACGTCGCTCTCGCTGCTGCAATAACCGAATACGATGCGGCTGCCGCCGGGGAACGTGAAGGATTTGTCCGCGTCCCGGTACCGGGCAATGCCCGCAAGGTCCGCCGTCATCGGCAGGATATGGTTTTCCCGCAGCTCCGGGAACGTGCGGCGCACGATCAAAATGCCGGCGCCCGGGTAAGACAGCGCCAGCCCGGCGGCTTTTTTGCGCACCGCCCAGCTTTTGCCGCCGCCGCGCGCCCCGCCGTATGCGATAAAGCGTGCGCGCGCCTTAAAAAATTCGATCTGCCTCGGGTTCGGCTTCCCGATGTCCCATTGCATCAGCCCATCAGCTCCCGTACTTCTTTTGACATTACGACCTGTACCGCGGCGCCGCCGTTCCCTTCAATGGGCTGCGAGGCCTTGCCGTATACGCGGTCCAGTATGGTCTTTGCCGCGTCCATCCGCTGGGGCAGCGTGGCGTTTTCGTCGTCCACGGTCCGCACCAGCATCTGTACGGCCGCGCGCGCCGCCGCCTGCAGCAGCTCCTGCGCGCTCTGTGCACAGGCGGCGTCAGCGTCCGGCGCGGGGGAGCGCCGCGCCTGCCCCCCTTCGGCCGCGTCCCGCTGCGGCGAAGCCGGAACGGGCGCGTGCGGCCCTTCCGCCTTTTGGGCTTGCCGCGCAAGCTCGGGCGCGGCATTTCGCCGCGCGAGATCCCCCTGTGCGGCCGTCTGCTTCGCGGCCCCGGCTTCGCCGCCCCGCACCGCTGTTTTGCTGTTGTCGCTTTTTGCAGTTTTCGCGCTCGTATGCTCGCCTCCTCGTTTTCAACTCGGTTTTTGCTGCGCAAAAACCGGCGCAGCCGGTCATTGCCCCCACTGGGGGCAACGTGCTCGCTCCCCCATTTTCGCTTTGCTCAAATGTGGCCCCGCATATTCCCGCGGGGTCTGCCGGGGTACGTTCCTTTGTTCCCCGGCTGGCCCCGCGCTCGCACCCCGGCGCTTGCTCCCGTTCGGTCGCATTTCGCTCCGCGAAACCGCGCGGCCGGTCATCGGCCCCACCGGGGCCGATGTTTTGGCCTGCCTCGCTTTCGCTTTGCTCAAGCGCGGTCCCCCGGCCAAAACCCCGGCCCTCCTCGTTTTCAATCCGGTTTTTTCTGCGCAAAAACCGGCGGGCGCGTCCCCCCGCTTTCGGACGGCGGGGCGTTGACAAAGTCCGAAAATATCATTTTGTGTGCGTCGTCTTGTCATCCGCCCCGCTCACCCTATCCCCATTGTACGCTCCCGCGCGTCCGGTTTTCCGGAATCGGCCAAAAGAAAAAGCCGCAGCGGAAAACCGCTGCGGCTGTGGCATATCATTCACTTTTCCTGTCTTTCCGCCTATGCGGAACAAGATCCCCCGCATGCTTTGTCATTCGCATCCATTCAACTTCGCTCTCATCCCGTGGGGAAAACAAAAAAGGAAAGCGCGCCCGTTTTCCTTTTTTGCTTTGCTCCGAAAGGCTCATTTCTGCCCGTTCTGCATTCTCTCTTTTCTTTCCCGCTCCCGTTCCAGATGCCGCAAGGCTGATTCATACTCATACTTTGCCATGCGGTACAACTTTTCCACCGCTTCCTGCTCCGAGCCGGTCTGCTTCCGTACAAAATATTCATTTCGCTCCCCGCAGGAATACACCTCCCACAAACCCGCTTCCTCGTTGAAAAAATAGCCTCTCGTAAAAGAACCTGGGATTCTTCTTCCCAGCACAATATCTACTCCGTTCCGTCCCAACACCGGGGCCATTTTTTCCATTTCTTTAAACATTTCTTCTTTTGTCATAACAGTAAGCCTCCCTTGTAAATTTAGTAAGGGATTCCTGATTTTTTCATTTTCCTAACTTTTCTCCGCTCCCATTTATGCCTTTTCCAAAAAATCTGATACGCTTTTTTCAAATAACGCCTGATGCTGTTTGACATACGCATCAATTAGAACATTACTGTGCAGACAATATTGGAAATCCGTTATCAGATTATAGTGGCTTTCTATATACCGAAGCAATTGAATTACATTTTTTGTTTTTTCGCCATCTCCCTTTATGCCTTCTCTCACCAGTGCAATCCACCCTACGCTGAAAGACTGATTCTCTTTTTTAAAGTGAATCATAATATCGCTTTCTTCCGAGTTTGGCAAAAAAGAAATCAAAAAAACAAGTTCATTTTGAGCATAACTTATCGAATTTTCGTCCTCTGTTTTTCTGTATCCCACTTTTTCCAAAAAAAACGCTTCCCGCTGAATTTCCTGTTTTGCTTTCAAAGGCATACTCATTTTAATTGCCCTCCTTTCATACCATTCTTCCATCTATCAGTTCATATCCTTTCGAGCACAAATAAAAGTATTCTTTACCGTACCCCGTCAATTCTCCGTTTTTTGTATAGAGGGTGCCGTGGTTGATGGGTGTTGCCATCCAGATAACATCTCCCCTGCTTATTGCAGCATCCAAAAACGGTTTATTGTATTCCCGCCAAAACGGGTTTGGTGTTTTATACAACTCGTCAGGAGTGTTTAAAAGAACGAATCCTCCTTCGTTTCCTGAAAAATCAGTCGTTTTGGGAAGTTGTAATTCCTCTATTATATTTTTTGTATCCATATCATATCTTCCCAATATTGTCGTTGTGGCATTGGGATCGGTAATGATTTCTATACCGGAGGCCGCTTTGTATTCAAGGCGCTTTATTTCCGCTTCGACGCCGTTTACTTTCGGTGACGCGCCGCTCCATTCCGCCGATGCGTTTCCTCCATTATCCCCCGCCGGGCTTTGGCTGTCAACCGCGCCGCTTTCGGGCACACTCTCCGGAATTTTCCGTTTTTTCGCCTGTCCCCCCACCCTTTTTTGCATCGGCTCCGGGGCGCACCGATACACAAAAATCCGCGGCGGGGTATCCCCGCCGCGGATTTAACACCTTTTCAGTTTCCTGACTCTATTTCCCCCTCCCCAACACCTGAAGCAGTTCGTCCCCCGCCTCGTCGGCATATCTTTTTTGGATTCCGCATAGCAATAAATAATTTCTTCCAATCTGTTCACAGTGTTGTGCTGTGCCTTTTCCAACGTATTTTTATATTCGCCCGGCAGATAAACCGTTTCGATACGGGCCTTGAATTCTTCAATCCCAAACCGTCCCAATTTAAACGCTTCGCAAATCTCTCTCAACTTTTTTATTTCGCCCATAATAGTAATAAAATTCCCTCCTTATTGATATGTAAGGAGCGTCACAACAGTTCCCAAGGAATATACATAATTTCCGGTTTCAGGTTGAAAAGCACAAGTCCCGGAATTTGTTATCTTACCAACTGCAAATCTTCGGGGAAAAGAGTACATTGCGCTTTTTGCCGTCCTGTTTCATCCAAAAACTCCACTTCATATGCCTCTACAGGATTTTCAAAAGACAGCAAGACGGTCCCCACTTCTCCTTTTCTCACGCCTTCTTCGCAGTCTTTTAAAATCCTGACTAAATCATATTCCTGAAATTTCATTTTCGCTCTCTCCTCGCTATTTGACAAAAATTGTGGTCAATGCCGGCGTGTCTGAAGCCTTTTTTATTATCCACCCGGTTCTCACTTCTACAGTATTTCCATTTGGCCCTGTAATTGAAATATCCACTGTATATCTCTGTCCAAATTCATCCAATTTTCCCAACGTCGCCCTACCGCCCGGCAGTTTTTCATAAATCTGTTGCATGAACTCTTCTGCATTAGACTTATTATAGCCTAACGCACTCTCAAACACTTTCGCCTTATTTCCTCCTACCGGATGTTCCGGATTCAATGCGTAGTCCGTCAATTTTCGAGAGTCAATTGATGCATTTCCCACATTTGGGATAATATTTTCCGCTCTGTCAGCTTCTTCTCTCCGCGCGCTTTCCGCATTCAGTTCCGCCGATGCGTTTCCTCCATTATCCCCCGCCGGGCTTTGGCTGTCAACCGCGCCGCGTTCAGGGCTCTGCCGTCTTTTGGCCGCCGCGCTGCGCTCTCCGTAGGCGCACAGACAAACCCGCGGCGGGGATCCCCGCCGCGGGTTTGTCTGTGCCTGTCAGACGCTTTTCCGAATCGCCTCCAGCCCCTGGAGCAGTGCAGCCTGAAGCAGATCTGCGTTATTCCTGTACTGAGGGAACAGACGTTCTTTCACCATAGCTCGTGGTTCTTCAATCAAATAGGATCTGCACTGTGCCGTTGCTGGTGTTTCGTTTCACTTTCTCAATAATATCAATTATTTGCGCTTCTGTTATTTCTTCGTTCTGATGTGGTGCTTCCCAAAACTTCATTGAATCTCTGTATACTGCAAATTTATTTCCAACCAACATTTCTCCATTTGCTTTCAATACGTATCCATTTTCCAAATCAAATTTGATATAGTTGCTGCCGCCTGTAATTTTCATTTTGTTACCTCTCAAAAATAATCGTTTCGACCCCTGTTTTAGGGTCAATTATTGTTATCTTCGTCACATTTAAATTCTCCATGAGTCTGGGAAGCTCAATATTTTCCCATATGTTCCCGGGCCTTAATTCAGCCCCAATAACAGCCCGAATTTCCCCTGATACTTGTTCCGCATATGCCTCCGATGCCAGGCTCCATGCTTCCATGGATGACGGATCATCAAAATCCCATTCTGGCAGTACAATTTTTTTCTTGGCTATTGTTGATTCTAAGGTTACGCCGTCTTTTTCTCCGGCTATGTGGGCCGCAATATCCGCACCTCCAACACCATCGGTTCTGCCGGACCAAAAAAACGCTTTACTACGCTCCGTTCTTAGCTGCGGTCTGATTTTCTCAATATCAAACCACTCTGCGCCGCCCGCCGTTTCGCCCTGTGCGCTTTCCGCATTCAGTTCCGCCGATGCGTTTCCTCCATTATCCCCCGCCGGGCTTTGGCTGTCAACCACATCGCGTTCGGGCATACTTTCCGGCAGCCTTCCGTCCTTGTCCCATAAGCTCATGGATTCTCTTATCGCGTCGTAATTCTCGCTCACCGCCGCCCTGTCCATCTTCAAAACCTCATCGCGCGTGAAAAGGCCGTCCGCACCGGGCCGGGCGCTTTCCCCGGCTCCGCTCCAGGCCCGGGACAGGTCTCTCAAGCCCAAATCGGCGGCGGAAAACAGCCCTCCCAGCGCCGCGCCGCCGCTGAATGCGTCAAACGCCCGGTTCGGGTTGAACACCGCGTCCTCGTCCGATGCCGAAAAGTATTCCGCGTCGTGGTCGTACAGCAGCTTGGCCAGCAGCTTTGCCAGGATATCCTGCTTTACCTCCTCTCCGCCCTCCTCGTACATCGTTTGCAGCATGCCCAAACCGCCGCTTTTGTCCGCCATTTTCTCAATTCCGCCGCTCACCTCGATTCCCGAGGACGTCAGGCCGCCCGCAAGCGCATACAGCGCCGCCTCCATTTCGCTTGCGCCGCCCGCCTTTGCCTCCTCATAAGAAGGCCCTGCCGTGCGCAGAAAGCTGGTCCAGAACGCCGGTTTTTTCACCATCTCCTGCACAACGGCGGAAACCGCAGAGCCGGATGCGCTTCCAAGCTGCGCCGTACCGCCTGCGCCACCGCTCAGCGCTGCAAGCACGGCGTTCGGCGCTGCCTGTACGGCGGACTGATACAGCCCGCCCGCCTGTTCCATGCCCAGATCACGGTTTGTCTGTGCGGCGCGGGCCGCGTGCTCCCCGCCCAGCTCCTTGTAGTAGTCCAACAGCTTCTGCACAGGGTCAAGGGTGATAACATCCGGCAAAAGCCAGTCGATCGTCTGCGCGGCGCTGCGGTTGAAGCCCGAAAGTCCGGCCATTGTGTTGTCTTTTATGAAATCGCTGTACAGAAAGTTGTTCACCTTTTCCGGGTCGGCTAAAAAGTCCAAAACATCCGCAGCGCCCTCCGTAAGGCCGTATAGCTTTTCCCCGATAAAATCCCCCGCGCTTTCCAGCAGCCCCACAGACGGAGGCCGCGCGCCGGGTTCACGGATACCGGCGCGCCCCACGCCCGTGCCCGGCGAAAAACCGCCGCCTGCGCCCGTGCCCGGTGCGGGAGCATCGCCCCGTCCCGCTCCCGCACCCGGCGAAAAACCGCCGCCTCCACCGCCGCGCTGCGCCATGATCAGCTCCACCAAGTTGGACGGCCCGCCCTGCTCCGGCGCGCTTGTGTACGACGCGCCCGAAGGAGTCTTCCAGTCCAGCTTTTCAACCCAGTTGGCCGCGCCGCTGTTTTTTCCGGCCCGCCCCACATACGGCAGTGCGGAGCGCTGCATTTGCAGCAGCTGAACCTGCGGGGGCCGCGCCGGGTCCGGCCGGTACGGCAGCCGCTGAACCCGCGGGGGCTGTTCCGGGTCCGGCCGGTACGGCAGCCGCTGAACCTGCGGGGGCTGTTCCGGGTCCGGCAGCGACGGCTCCCAGCCCGGCCCGGCGGCGGGCAGCGTATATTTCCCCGCCGCGTCTGTTTTCTTTTGTTTTTTCTTTTTCATTTTTTCCTCCTTTTTTAACAATGGGAAGCTTGCTGCGGCAGCGCCCGCCGTGAATCTCTTCGCGCAAGCAGAACCGGCAGCCTTTTTTAACAACGGGAAGCCTGCTGCGCCAGCCGCCGCCGCGAATCGCTTCGCGCTGGCAGAACCAACAGCCTCTTTGAACAACGGGAAACTCGCTGCGCCAGCCGCCGCCGTGAATCTCTTCATGCAGGCAGAACCGGCAGCGCCACCGGGGCGGCACTAAATAATAAAATCAAAACTCCTTTGCTCACTCTCTGCCGGCGGAAGAGGAAGAACAGGAAC
>OGXS01002154.1_pt1 | contig 10618 bp, 9 predicted proteins | sample 1576371 | NCBI WGS metagenome assembly OGXS01 (sample SAMEA3541475, study PRJEB24748) | human gut metagenome | biome: human gut; feature: human-associated habitat; material: faeces | place: China | collected 2012
CCTGCGGCTCCATCCAGAAAGGATTTTTTTGTGCGGCAACAGAACGGATACTTGTATGTTCTTCCAACAAGAACTGGTCTTTCAAGTACTTCAACTTCTTTACTTTCTCAAAGATACGGTTCTGATAATCTATCAGATTCAGATAATGAATGATTTGTTTCTGGATTTCAATCAGGTTATGGTACGAGTCATTTAGCTGAAGTTTTACGTCACTTACTACATTCCGCATTTGTACGTCCATCGCCACCCGGAAGAAAACAGGCTGTCCGTAGTCTATCAATTCCTCACTTTTACGAATCAGCAGAGCAATATTATTCCGTTTCTCATCGAGGCGGACAAGTTTAATCTTTTTTATCTTATAATTAGGTTCGTTCTTATAGGTATTATCCATGTTTCTTTTCAGATCCATCACATTGCGGACTGTAGTCAGAGCGATGTTTTTCAGGCAGCGTTTCACTTCACGCTGGTAGTTGTATTTACGTTGTTCGTTATTCTCTTTCAAGTAATAGTCAATGTTTTCATTCAGTCGTGTCAGGTAATCCTGCACGAAAGATACATTGATTTCTTCATTTACTTCGAGCACATCTTCAAAGAATTTCAGATAAATATCCTCCATTTCAAGGAAGTCGCCAGTGTCCCGGATGACTCCATAGTCTATCAGATAGCGGATACGCTCTTCTTTGTACTCCGTCATTTCAAGCGCATAATCATAACGGAACGAAAGAGATTTCCGTTTAGCAAACATTTCTTTCAAGAGTTCTTTCTCCCGGTCCAGACTTTTGACAAGTTCTTCTATAGAACGAAAAGTGCTCATATTAGTTTTGTCCTTTAATGGTGTGTTACTACTTCCAAATATTTACATAGTATATATTTCAGTAATAAGATATCACAAAAATAACATAAATGAAATAGTAAACCTAATTTCTGTATCAATATTTTTATTACTACAAAAATTAAGAAACTAACTCTACATATTCATTATACAACTATAAATTTCAAGTAAGAATTTGCAAAGGCAATTACTATTTATACCTTTGTGACTTCAACAGAAAATATGATTTCAATAGAGAATTAGTAACCCGTTAAAAGAGAAATTGATTATGCGTTCATTCATAGTATTTCTTTGTTTGGTCCCCACCCTCCTGTTTGCCCGACAAACTCAACTTGAGACACAGTTGAAAGAAGCCATCAAAGGAAAGAAGGCCGAAATAGGAATAGCCGTCATCATTGATGGAAAAGATACGGTAACTGTCAATAATGATATTCACTATCCACTGATGAGCGTATTCAAGTTTCATCAGGCATTAGCATTGGCAGATTATATGGGAAAACAGAAGCAATCGCTGGAAACCCGGTTACCCATTAAGAAATCGGATTTAAAGCTGGACACTTATAGTCCGCTTCGAGATAAATATCCGCAAGGAGGAATTGAAATGAGTATTGCCGACCTCCTAAGATACACACTTCAGCAGAGTGATAACAATGCTTGCGATATTCTTTTCAACTATCAGGGTGGTCCGGATGCTGTGAATAAGTATATCTATTCACTAGGAATTCGGGAATGTGCCATTGTCGGTACGGAAACTGCCATGCACGAAGACTTGAACCTATGTTATGAAAACTGGACTACTCCGTTAGCCGCAGCCGAATTAGTGGAAATATTCCGTAAGAAGCCATTGTTTCCCAAAGTGTACAAAGACTTCATATTTCAAACAATGGTGGAGTGTCAAACCGGACAAGATCGTCTGGTTGCTCCGTTGCTCAACAAAAAAGTAACCGTAGGCCATAAAACCGGAACGGGAGATCTTAATGCGAAAGGACAACAAATCGGTTGTAATGACATCGGTTTCGTTCTTTTGCCCGGTGGACGTACTTATAGTATAGCTGTCTTCGTGAAGGATTCTGAAGAAAATAATCAAGCGAACAATAAAATTATCGCTAATATTTCCCGTATCGTTTACGAATATATAATGCAGCATTAAGATGGAGACAAAGTACGTTCGGTACAAATGAAGATAGAAACAAAGTAATAGAAATTAGAAAATTCATTTATATGAAACTACATCATATCGCTATCTGGACTTTTCGTCTGGAAGAACTAAAAGAGTTCTATGTCCGCTTCTTCGGAGGAAAAAGCAACGAAAAATATATCAATCCCAAGAAAGGATTCGAGTCCTATTTTATCTCTTTTGGAGAGGGAACAGACTTGGAACTGATGAGTCGTACAGATGTACAGAACACTCCCATTGAAGAAAACAGGGTTGGACTGACACACTTTGCTTTCACCTTTCCCAGCCAGGAAGAAGTATTACGCTTCACCGAACAAATGCGTTCGGAAGGATATACCATCGCCGGCGAACCGCGTACTTCGGGAGACGGATACTTTGAAAGTGTAGTCCTCGATCCTGACGGAAACCGGATTGAGTGCGTATATCGGAGAACTGCAAACGAATCGAAAAACAAAGCAAGACAGGAAACTGAAACAGAAAGTATTCCCCCCGTGACGCTCCATACAGAACGTTTATTTCTCCGCCCTTTCGAAGAAAGAGATGCTGAAGCGTTCTTTGCTTGTTGCCAGAACCCGAATTTGGGAAACAATGCCGGATGGCCACCCCATCGTACGTTGGATGAATCCCGCCGGATACTTCATTCCACATTTATCAACCAAGAGGGAATATGGGCAGTGATACTAAAAGATACAAAACAGCTAATCGGTTCGGTAGGAATTATCCCCGACCCTAAACGCGAAAATCTACAAGTGAGAATGTTGGGTTACTGGCTCAACGAATCATATTGGGGCAAAGGATACATGACCGAAGCAGTGCAGGGTGTCCTCAACTATGGCTTTGAAGAATTGCGGCTTAGCCTCATCACAGCTACCTGTTATCCGCACAATAAACGTTCGCAGAAAGTACTGAAAAAGAACGGTTTCATCTACGAAGGTACACTTCATCAGGCAGAACTGACTTACAACGGAAACATCTACGACCACCAGTGCTACTACCTGCCCGGCATCTCCCAACCTACTCCGGAAGACTATGATGAAATCCTCCATGTATGGGAAATGTCCGTTCGCCACACGCATGATTTCCTGACGGAAGAACATATCCAGTTCTATAAACCACTGGTGCGGAAGCATTATCTACCCGCTGTTGAACTTTTTGTTATCCGGAATGCCAACGGAAAGATTGCCGCCTTCATGGGATTGAGCGACGAACTGATCGAAATGTTATTCGTACACCCCGACGAACAGGGAAAAGGATATGGCAAACGATTAATGGAATATGCAAGAGACAAAAAGCAGATGGATAAGGTGGACGTAAACGAGCAGAATGAAAAAGCACTCCAGTTCTATCTCCATTTGGGATTCCAAGTCATCGGCAGAGATGAAACGGACAGCATGGGTAAACCTTTCCCTATTCTTCATTTGCAACTGCCGGAAGCTGATTCCACTAATAGAGATTAATTTCCCAAAAACGAAAGAAACATGAACTTACGTGCCAGATTATCCGAACGTGTACACATTGAAGATATCAGAGAAGTACTCCATTTCATACAGGACGACGAGCGTCTTAGAGAAGAAGTCTACCAGCTGATATTCGACAAAGACCACATTGTTTCCTATCAGGCATTGTGGGTATGTACTCATTTCTCCAAGGCAGATGTAGAATGGTTGAGCCGGAAACAAGAAGAATTGATTGACGCTGCCATGACCTGCCCACACTCGGGAAAACGGAGAATGATCCTGAACCTGATATGCCAGCAACCTGCCGCCGATCCGCCACGAGTGGATTTCCTTGATTTCTGCATGGAACGCATGATATCCCGCGAGGAACCACCGGGCGTGCAATCGCTCTGCATGAAACTGGCTTATCAACTGACACGCTCCATCCCGGAACTGCAACAGGAATTACGCACAATACTGGAAATCATGGAGCCCGACTTACTGGTTCCCGCTATCCGTTCCGTACGAAAAAACACCCTGAAAGCCATGAAAGCAAAGAAAAACAGATAATTTCTATCGCTTTTATCTCACCGTTCAATTAGAGTATATTCAGATGGAATATCTGGGATATACCCGTCACCGAAATCTGAATACCGATGCAGAAAGTGAAAAAAGCAACAAGCTTATTAATAATTTGATTTCCCACCGGTCCCAACCTCTGAATAAACCTCTGTCCTTGTGAAAGGAATACATAAAAGATGGCCGCCATACAAATAATGACAAGCGCAATGACCAAATAATTAATCCCAGTTTGCAACAATTTGCCTTTAACACTGGCAGACGCCATCAAAGTAAAGATAACCGATATACTGCCCGGCCCGATACTGATAGGAAACGTGATGGGATAAAATATCTTCTGCTCGATGTTTTTCCATCTGAAGCCGTCTACATTCTTACTGGTTTCTTCTTTATCAGACGAACCCGAATCGCCCAACAGCTCCATTGCCGTTTTACAAATCAGCATTCCACCTCCCAACTGAATAACAGGAATAGCCAAACCGAAAATCAATAGAAACAGATGCCCTATCACCAATGTCCCTACACCGATCATTATAAAATTGAGCGTCAGCTTCTGAATAGCTGCTTTCCGTTGTTGAGGATCGAGGTCTGTAAAGAATCCATTGACGACAAAACCATTCCCCAAAGGATTTATCACCGGAAACAGCGCCATAAACGATGACGAAAATATGATGAGAAGATTACTTAATGACATAATACCTGTTTTTTGATACTTTATTAATATCTGATATGTATCTAAAACATAAATGAAACGTTATTGTTTTGAGAATATGCTTTTGCGAGATGAATCCGCATCGGGGTTGAATACCTCGTGAAAGCAGCTTATAATAAACCTTTAACTAGAAATTAAAATTATGTGTACAAGAGTCGTTTATTCGGGAAAAAATGGAATGGTGGTAACCGGCCGGTCTATGGACTGGAAAACAGAAATGCACAGCAATCTTTGGGTATTTCCCAAAGGTATGGAAAGAAATGGAGAAACGGGAGCCAACTCCCTGCAATGGACGTCCAAGTATGGCAGCGTGGTGACTTCAGCTTTCGAGATTGCCAGTACAGACGGGATGAATGAAAAAGGATTGGTTGCCAATCTGTTATGGTTACCCGAGACGGAGTATCCGGTCAGAGATCAAAGTAAACCGGGACTTGCCATTACTGCATGGGTGCAATATATGCTGGATAACTTCGCCACCGTAGACGAGGCTGTCGCTTTCATTGATGAAAACACTTTCCAAGTGGTATCGGACCTGATGCCGGATGGTTCCCGCCTGGCAACCTTGCATTTATCTATTTCCGACGCAACGGGCGATTGTGCGATATTCGAATATACGGGTGGAAAGCTGACTGTTTACCACAGCAAGGAGTACAAAGTAATGACCAACTCCCCTACCTACAACAAGCAACTGGCACTAAACGAATACTGGAAATCAATAGGAGGATTGAGCTTCCTGCCCGGAACCAACCGTCCGTCCGACCGTTTTGCAAGAGCCAGTTTTTATATCAATGCCCTGCCCCAAACAGATGATGTGAGAATAGCCATAGCAAGCGTATTCAGCGTTATCCGTAATACTTCTGTTCCTTATGGCATATCCACTCCCGAATTTCCGGAAATTTCCACCACACAATGGAGAACGGTATCGGATAGTAAGAATTTGCTCTACTTCTTCGAATCAAGTCTGACACCTAATACATTCTGGGTAAACTTACGGGAAACAGACTTGTCGGAAGGAGCTCCGGTACTCAAATTATCTATCGCAAACGGTGAAACTTATCATGGAAATGCAACGAAAGAGTTTAAACCGGCACAGCCGTTCAGATTTATGGGAGTAAAAGGATAAAATTATCCCCGGAAACGATCCATCTGAAGCACATCCCAAAAGTTTTTGTATCTAACTTTTAAGACGTATTTCGATCATTTCCGGGGATAAAATCTGTTTCTTTAACAGCTTGCCATTAATTGAAATAATAAAGGAACACAGCAATTCCTTCCAGCGCCTTCTTTGGTTGGTCTTTTATTTCGATAGCAAACTTGATTTCCGCTTTTGCCACACCACGCAGATTAGTCAGCGAGTGCAAAGTAGTCACCAGACGGATGCTCTGTCCTGACAATACAGCCTGACCGAATTTCATTTTGTCCATACCGTAGTTAATCATCATTTTCAGGTTATTCACCTGGATAATCTGATTCCACAAATAAGGAAGCATAGACAATGTCAGGTAGCCATGAGCAATCGTGCTATGATAAGGGCTGTCTACTTTAGCACGTTCCGTATCTACATGAATCCATTGATGATCCAGCGTTGCATCAGCAAAAAGATTGATACGTTCCTGCGAGAGTTCCACATAATCGGAAACACCTATCTGTTGGCCTACTAGTTTTTCGAATTCTTCGTACGAATTGATAATTACTTTTTCCATAAGTCTTATCGTTTTTATGGGGGTTATTTACTATTAAATTGGGGACAAAAATAGGAAAAATAAACTGATATGCCACCAAATTTATAAATAAAAGCAAGGAATGAAGTATTTAGGTATGTTTTACAAACCGGAAGCCTGTTTCAGTGCTTCTGTCAGAATACTGTACCCTTTACCATTCAAATGTAAATCGTCGAGAGTCAACTCCGGATTCAGCCTGCCATCCTGCAATAAACGATTGAATACGTCCAGATAGACAATATCTGTTCCCTGCAATTTTTCGTGTATCTTCCGGTTAAGGATCTGGATAAATTTATTCACAGCCGTACTGTAATCATCATAATCATTACGCGGAAAAATACAGAAAAGATATGTTTTCAGTGAAGGAACGGCAAGAACCGCTTTTACATAACGCTCTACATATTCATCTATATTTTCATCGTTCAACTGATAAATATCATTGGTTCCGAATTGAACGACGACCTGGCAATCGGAAGTGTCTACCGCAAAAGACTCCACATAGGCCAGCCCTTCACCGGGAGCACCATAGTTCAGACATTCCCATTGTGGGAAATAGATATCCAGTGCCCAAAAAGCCATGTGACTGTTGCCAAGAAAGGCAAATTTTGGTTTTTCTTCTATCCTATCCATACAATTTCATTCAAGCGTCCACGTTATCTCACTCAAACTCTCAAACAAATATAGAATAAAATTCGCGGATTTACGTTACTTTTGCAAAGGTAATCACATTCATTCATATATATAAACCGATGATACATTTTTTCAAGAAACCCGTTTCTCACCTTGCGTTGCCGGAGAAATTCACTTATCCTTTCCATTATACACCTCATCCATTGTGTGTGTTGGCTGCGGAAGAAGTGAAAGAATATATTGCAAGCCGGAAAGAATGGCAAGAGGAATTGGCTTCCGGAAAGATGTTTGGAGTGTTGATTGTGCAAACGGACAACGGAATAACAAACAACGAAGAAAATCAGATTGGTTATCTTGCAGCTTTCTCCGGCAATCTGGACGGAAAGAATCTGCATCCTTATTTCGTTCCTCCTGTTTATGACCTATTACAACCGGAGGGATTCTTCAAAATCGAAGAAGAACAGATTTCTGCCATTAATATCCGTATTCGTGAATTGGAAAACAGTGGTTCTTATCTCGATTCAAAAGAGAAATGGAAGATAGAAACGGAACAGGCTAAAGCTGTTTTGAATCAAGCAAAAGCGGAGCTTAAAATGGCAAAGGAGGCGAGAGAGATTCGCCGCCAGTCATCTCCCGAGCTTTCCGGAGAAGAACAAGCCTCCCTGATTCGGGAAAGCCAATACCAAAAGGCGGAATACAAACGACTGGAAAAGAAATGGAAGAAACGATTGGAAGAGCTCGAAACGGAAGTCAGGCACTTCGATATTGAAATAGAACGACTGAAAACCGAACGAAAAGAACGTTCGGCAGCTTTACAAAGAAAATTATTCGAGCAGTTCCGGATGCTAAATGCCCAAGGAGAGGTGAAAGACTTATATACTATTTTTGAGCAAACGGTTCAGAAAGTTCCTCCTGCCGGTGCGGGTGAATGTGCTTTGCCTAAGTTATTGCAATATGCGTATCTTCATCAATTAAAGCCATTGGCTATGGCTGAATTCTGGTGGGGCGACTCTCCTAAAAACGAAATCCGGCATCACGGATATTATTATCCTTCCTGCAAAGGAAAGTGCGAACCGATTCTGCAACACATGTTGCAAGGATTGGAGGTAGACGAGAATCCTCTGCTGAACCCTATTCATGAAGAGGAAGAACTGGAAATCGTGTTTGAGGATGAATGGTTACTGGTAATCAATAAACCGGCAGGGATGTTGTCCGTTCCGGGAAAAGCAGAGGACAGAGATTCAGTCTATCATCGTTTGAAGAAGAAGTATCCCGAAGCTACCGGCCCCATGATTGTACACCGGCTCGATATGGCTACTTCAGGATTATTGCTCGTTGCCAAAACAAAAGAGGTACATCGGGATTTACAGGCACAATTTGCAAACAGAAGTATTAAGAAACGCTATGTGGCGGTGTTGGATGGGGTGATAATAAAAACAGAGAAGGAGACAAAGCCAATAGCAGAGAAAGCTATATTAATAGCAAAGGAAACTGTATCAACGAAAAAAACAGCAAAAGCAGAAAGAACAGGAAATACAGGAAGAATCGAACTCCCTCTTTGTCTGAATCCTCTCGACCGCCCTCGGCAAATGGTCAGTAGCGAACATGGGAAAGAAGCGATTACAGAATATCAGATCATCAGTGAATCTGAAAGAATTACCAGTGAATCTGAAAACACTTTCAACGAATCAAACAGGATTGATGAATCAGAAAGGAGTATCAATGAGTCAAGAAAATACACCCGGATTGTCTTCTATCCATTGACCGGACGAACACATCAGTTACGAGTACACGCCGCCCATCCGGAAGGCTTGGGATGCCCCATACTTGGAGACGAACTCTACGGAAAGAAAGCAGACAGACTATACCTCCATGCCGAATATATAGAGTTCCGCCATCCCATATACGGAAACATTCTCTGCATACAGAAAGAGGCCGATTTCCATAAAAAAATATGATTAAGCCATGAACCAAATTCTTTTTGAAATGTATATAGGGGTAATTACTAATTTTCAAAAAGAACCTGACTATGGACATCAAATTCCGCATTACAAAGTATTTAGCCGTATCTGCTTTAGCAATGCTGCTACTGGGAGCCTGCTCCAAAAACAATATCTACATCAACTATCCTGACGAAGAAAATAACGGAGGCTCATCCGGCTCCGGCAATGATGACAACAACGGTAATCCGGCCAAAGAGAATGCGCTGATTACTTTCAGTGCTTCCGTAGAAGGACGAAACATCACACGAGCCATGTCCCCCATGGGAAAAGGACTTCAAAGCTGGTTGTGTGCCTATACAGCCAACACATCGAACAATATCACAGGCGCTCCCGTTGCTCAAGGCAACTATGTCACCTCCTCCCCCGGTGTACTGACAGGAAATCTAGGATATAAAATGTATTTGAGCAATGCTATCTATAGCTTTTATGCCGTATCATGCAATTCCACCAGCCCGGCGCCTACTTTCACCAACGGACTATCCGAACCTTTATCCAACGGAGTAGATTATCTTTGGTGGCACGCAGTTCATCAGGACATCGCCAGTTCACAGATAAATATCCCCATAACCTACCAACACGCAGCCACGCAAGTAGTTGTAGCGATCGCCGGAGGAGAAAATATCACTTTAAACAAGATACTTTCCGCTACCATCACCCCACCGAAACCGGGCGCAATCATGGATTTGTCAACAGGTATCATCACTTCGGAAGTCAGCTATGACAAAGCAGCCGATATGGGAATCAACGACTTCACCGTACAATATATCATGTTACCCGTAAAGAGCTCCTCTCCCATGACTTTGACACTGGAGCTGATGGTAAACGGAGAAAGCTTTTCACGTACCTACACCACTCCGCTCACTCCACCCAACAACCTCCTGTCAGCCGGAAATTCATACCTTTTCCGGGCAGTTATCAATGAAAACTCCATCTCATTCGCCAATGTCAGTGTGAAAGAATGGACAGAGGTAGACGAAAGCGGAAACCCGCTATACCCTGTACAAGATTAAAATATCCGAAATAAAATCAAAGCAAACCAGGTTACGCAAGCCACAAACCGGGTTATGCAAACTGCAAGTCGGGTTACGCAAACCACCAACCGGCAATCATGCCACCGTTTGCGTAACCTGACTATTCGTAAATACCTGCTTCTTCAACCTGCGATAAACATAGATAAAGGCCGGCACGAGGAATAAGTCTGCCGCTATCCAAGCCATCGGATCACCGTAGCAGACAGCAATAAAGCCGAATGCAGGCACAGCGTAAATGCTGAAAAGGATACGAGCAATCATCTCCGCCACTCCGGAGAACATGGCAAGATTGGTAAAGCCTACCCCCTGAATGGTATAACGCAAGATGCACAACAAACCAAGCATCGGGAAGAACATACAGGAGATATGCAGGAATAACTCGGTATCCAACAGTATTTCCGTTTCCGACGGATCTACAAAGATCAATGCAAAATATTTGGCTCCCACCATCAGAAGAACGAATGTAAATGCCGCATAAACGATCATCATAAAAGCAC
>OGXS01002161.1_pt1 | contig 10583 bp, 8 predicted proteins | sample 1576371 | NCBI WGS metagenome assembly OGXS01 (sample SAMEA3541475, study PRJEB24748) | human gut metagenome | biome: human gut; feature: human-associated habitat; material: faeces | place: China | collected 2012
CGTTGCTGCAAGCAACGGGAAGTAACATTGGATGAAGAGAGAAATGACCCGGTTCGTCATCTTTGATTATTAGACACAATATCGATATAATTTGTGTCTGTAAATCAAAAAGGAGGGACAATGGGGAGAAGCGAGGAAATCGCCAGGCTGGTCCGGGACGCCGGCGGCGTGGCTAGCGCGGCGCAGATCACCGAAGCGGGTTTCCTGCCCGGTTCCATCTCCCATGCCCTGAAATCGGGCGCCATAGACAAGCTCACGAGGGGTGTCTACTGCCTGCCGGAGGTGTTCGACGACGAGTTCGCCGCCGTCACCTACAGGTGGAGGAAGTGCGTGCTCTCGCACGGAAGCGCACTGTACCTCGCCGGGCTCTCCGACAGGGTGCCCGGCGCGCTCGACGTCACCGTCCCCCACGGATACAACCCGCGGGGGCTTTCCCTCGAGCACCCCGACGTGAGGATCCACAGGGTCAACAAGGATGTCTATGAGCTGGGAATCACCGGGGCGAAATCCCCCGGCGGCGCGATGGTGAGGGCGTACTGCGCGGAGCGCGCGGTGGCGGACCTAATCTCCCAGAGGGCCTCCGGCGGGGTCGATCCGCAGCTCGTCCACGACGCGGTCGCGGGCTACTTCAAGAGAGCCGACGCCGACCTCGAGAATCTTGCGCGGATGTGCACGGCGCTCGGCGTCGAGGAGGAATTTCGGATGTATCTGGAGGTGCTCAGATGACGCGAAGCGACGCGAGCCTCAAGGGCAAGGTCAAAGCAATGGCAAAGAAGAACAGCTTGAAGCCGCAAGAGCTTCTGCAGATGTACCTGTTCGAGCGCCTTCTGATACGGCTCGAGAAGAGCGACTACGCGGAAACGTTCGTCCTGAAGGGAGGACTGCTCATCTCGTCGATGACAGGCGTCGCCCAAAGGACGACGATGGATATGGATGCCACGGTAGTAGGCATGGATATGGACGCGGAGACGGTGAGCGCCGCCATCTCATCCATCTGTTCTGTCGATATCGGCGACGGAATGGAATACTCCTTCGAGCGGCTGGAGCCGATCCGCACAGACGACGAGTACGCCAACTGGAGAGCCCATCTGCGCGCAAGGTATGGCAAGATCGACGCGCCGATTAAGATCGACATCACGACGGGAGACGAGATCGTCCCGGGGCGCATCGAATACAGCTATCCCCTCATGTTCGAGGAGGGTTCAGTGCAGATTCTCTCCTACCCGATAGAGACAATGCTGGCCGAGAAGCTCGAGACGGTGGTGTCGCGCGGCATCGCGAACACGCGCGGTCGCGACTTCTACGACATCCACACGCTGCTGCGCCTGAAGTCGAAAGACATCGATCGGCGATCGCTGCGCGAAGCAATCGCAGCCACGACGTCCAAGCGCGGGTCGGCCGGCAGGATGTCCGATTACGCAGCCATCCTTGAAGAAGTCAGAGAATCCGCCATCATGCAGGGCATCTGGGCTTCTTACGTTGCCGGGTCTCCCTATGCAGCGGGGATCGACTTCAAGGACGTCGTCGACTCGGCCCTCGAGCTTGCGAGACTCGCGGAGCTGGACGAGCTGGAGTAAGAGGCAAGCGAAATACAGGAATCACCACTACGCTTGAAATAACACCGCAGCATCAATTCAAACGGCTAAATTTGATTCACCTTGAAAGGCTAATCGATGACTCAGTTCGAAACACTTTCACTCATTATCTCTTGTGCCGCCATCGTCTCATCCATCGGAATCCCCCTAGCCGGATATATATACAGGAAGACACGGAGGCCGAAAGTCGAAATCCACGAATTTGAATATCGACCTTTGACCATCATGTACTCACAGTTGGGAAATAGAATAAGATTCAACTTCTCCATAATGAGTAAAAACGCTTCGTGCGTGATTCGAAGCATTGAGGCAAATGTATGTTCTGAGCTCAATGGCAACCGGATGGAGATGCGTTGGGTCGTCATGGAGCCCATCCGTTTAGATTGGGCGAACGGCATGGGAAACGTTATCAACCTCAACAGCTTAACGCATGTTCACCCCCTGCTGGTCAACGCCGATACCATGGTGCCGCTCTCTTTGCATTTCGAGCCCCTTAATAACGAAAGATTCCTCACTGCACATAAAAACCTACCCCCTCTGAGAGGCGATGAACTGCCCGATATCACCGAAAGGCAGAAACTTTGCGAGCACCCCGAGATCATCCTTGGAAGCAAGAACCTACACGCGCACGAACAAAGATTGAGAGAGCTCTGCTTTTGGCGCCGCGGACGCTACAACCTGAGCATCAAACTCCTTTTTGATGCAAACAGAACTTTCGAAAAGAACTACTGCTTCAACCTGAGCGCCGAAGAAGCGGAACGGCTCCAATCGAATGCGGCGAAACTGTTGCTTTGCGGGTCATGCTCAACAAACGCCAACCCAGCAGCATCATGCTGCGAATTTGTCTCAAAAGACATCGAGAAATCAGCAGAGTAAATGCATGCATAAGGCTCTTTTGTCAATCGGCGATCAATTGGAGGATATTAGCTAATTCTTAAGATTCTGCAAAGCCCGAGAAGCCTCAATCCCTTCGCTCCCGCCTCGTTTCCCACTGGGACAAAAATCGAAACTCAAGCTGGCCGAGTTGCGTTTGAGTTTCGATTTTTGTCCCAGTGCTGTCCCAGCATTGTGCCGCAGCATATCGCAACGGGTTGCCATGTTCGGGTGACTGCAAACCAGGTAAAATGAGTGAACAAAGTAGAGAGCACACTACACAGAGTGGGAGTAGGAAATTCGGCAGTCATGGGGATATAAGTCGTCTATCTTGCTAAAAATACCCCGATAAACGCGATGTTGCCGCACTGGCCCCGGTCGAGAGATTGGGGCCAGTATGCGTTTGTTCGAGCGCGAGGACTACCTCGAGAAGATCCACGGGTTCTACCACGACGACGGCGTGATCAAGGTCCTCACCGGGGTCCGCCGGTGCGGCAAGTCGTGCCTCATGCAGACCATCGCCGAGGAGCTCAGGGCCACGAGGGTGAGGGAGGGCCACATCATCTACCTCGACCTCGACCGGTACGGCTTCCGCTCGGTGAAGACGCCGGACCAGCTCGAGGCGCTGATTGAGCCCGCGCTCAAGACCCGCGGCATGAAGTGCCACTTCATCGACGAGGCGCAGAACGTCGAGGGGTTCGAGGAGGTGGTGAACGAGTTCCGGGCCGAGGGAGGATTCTCCATCTTCATCACCGGCTCGAACTCCTACCTGCTTTCCGGCGAGCTCGCCACCAAGCTGACGGGGCGCTACGTTGAGTTTGAGGTGCAGACGCTCAGCTTCAAGGAGTACCGCGAGATGAAGCGCTTTCTCGGGCAGGCGGTCGACCCCAACCCTGTGGCCGAGCTTGACCGCTATATCCTCGAGGGTGGCTTCCCCAAGGCGCTCGATTACCCCAGGATGGCGGACAAGCGCGCGTACGTGAGCTCCGTCATCAAGGAGATCTTCGAGAAGGACATCCGCCGGCGCGTGAAGGTGAAGAACGTCTCGGTCTTCAACCGGGTGCGCGACTACGTCATCAACAGCTTCGGCGCGACGACCTCGCTCGCGAACATCCAATCCGACCTCGAACGGCAGGGCGTCCGCATCAAGCGCGAGACGCTCAGCCGCTACCTCCAGATACTCGAGGACGCCAAGATCATACGACGTTGCGAGCGCTTCGATATGAAGTCGCGCAGGTCGCTTCGAGGCGAGCAGAAGTACTACCTTGCCGACCTGAGCTTCTACTTCGCCCTCAACACGGACAACCGCATCAACTACGGGCCCGTGCTGGAGAATATCGTGTACAGCTACGCGCGGAGCTTGGGTTACGAGGTGAGCGTGGGGCGTATCGGCAAGCTCGAGTGCGACTTCGTCATGAGGTCGCCCGAGATGGAGTACGCCTATGTGCAGGTGGCGATGACCATCATGAACAGCCTCTCGACCGAGGACCGCGAGTACCGCCCGCTCGAGCAGATACGGGACAACTGGCCCAAGTTCGTCATCACGCGCAACGACCCCATCCAGCACCGTAGCGGCATCGTGCACGAGAACGTGACGGAGCTGATCGGGGAGGGACGGACGTTCGGGCTGGCGCAGGCGAGCGCCTTGTCGGAGACGGACTGCTAGGGTGCTGCTCCTACTTGTCCTGCCACACTCTGTCCGGGGGTAGAGTGTGGCGGAGCCTCTGGATGCCGAAAGAAAAACGCGGCCGAAGGCGCAGGCGCCCGCGACCGCCAAAAGCCCCTGGCTTTCCACAATGAGATAACCCTATCACACCGACGCTTTCGTTGCAGAAACGCGACAATTATGGGTATACAATATCAGACAAAGTAAGATTATGTAATCGGAGGTCGCCATGGCTATCGCAGCTACCACTGAGTCAATCTCCGCCAAGCTCCGCAAGGACGAGAAGGACCGCTTCTCCGCCATCTGCGACGAGATCGGCACCTCGCCGAGCAACGCCATCCGCATGTTCGTCTCCGCGTTCAACCGTCGGGGCGGCTTCCCGTTCGACCCGTCGAACCCCTACGGGTTCAGCCCCGAGACGCTCGCCGCGATGGACGACGCGGCGACAGGCAGGAACCTCTCCGGCCCCTACCGCACCGTCAAGGAGGCCATGGCCGCGCTCGACGAGGAGTAGGCCATGATGGAGCTAAGGTTCACGACGAAGTTCAAGAGGGACTACAAGCGCATAAAGAGGCAAGGCAAGGACATCGCCAAGCTCGAGTCGGCCCTCGAGGTGCTCGTGCGCGGGGAGGCCCTGCCCGAGGTGATGCGCGACCACGCATTGGGCGGGACGTACCGGGGGCACCGGGAGTGCCACATCGAGCCGGACTGGCTGCTCATTTACCGTATCGACGAGGAGGGGCTCGTTCTCGTCGCCACACGCACAGGGAGCCATAGCGAGCTACTAGGGTTGTAAGGCTTTCAAATTTGCACAGCGAAGAAGGGCACAATGTCTCGATTGAATCTTGTTGAAAGAGAGCTGGGACAACTAGACGGAGGCTCTTTTCAAAAGCTTGCCGAGGCGTACGTGTATCGCAAGTTGCATCTCAAATCCATTACAGCTCTCGGCTCTCAACCTGGAACAAACAAGACAACGAAGGGCATTCCCGATGCCCGTAGTCTGGCCGATGGCGAAGCTATTCTCATCCCGTTTACCACTGCCCAATGCAATTCGTTCGATAAGCTCAAGAGCGATATCGAGGAGTGCATCTCTGTCAAAATACCTGATGGATACAACAGAAAAATCATTTGCTGCCATCTTGTGTGGAGGCTGACTCCAGAGCAGGAAGGCGAGCTCTTGGAGATCGATTCTCGAATCGAGCTTATTGGACCCAAGACCATTGCCATGGATCTGGCTAACGAATATCACGATCTTGCGGCGGATTTTCTTCACATACGGATGGGAGTAGGGGCGCTTGTCACTGTAAGCGAGTGGATTGAGAGCGAAGGGCGGAAGGGCTTCGCCACTCCGCAATCTAAGCCTTTGCGTCATAGGGATGGGGAGCTAAATGAGCTCGAAAAGAAGCTTGACCAAGTGCAGATCCTTGTTCTTAGGGGCTCATCGGGAAGCGGAAAGACGAGGCTTGCGCTCGAAGCCGTAAAGCGCTACGCAGAGGGCAAGCAAATTGAGCCATACGTTTTGTCCCGGATGCGGACCCCTGGCGTCGCAGAGGATATCAATGCATTTCTATCAGAGGGGGATGCTGCGCTTCTGATCGATGATGCTCAGCAGTCTGAGGGACTCGATGCGGTTCTCGAGGCGGCCGTGAGGAACCCCGGTCTTCGGGTGATTCTCACGGTGAGGGACTACGCCTATGAGCAGCTGATGCACGGCGTTCGGCGCTCGGTGAAGAGCGAGACTTACTCGCTTGAGCGACTGGAGGATGCAGCTGTAAGGGCGTTGCTGCAGGAAGACTATGTAATTACCAGCCCTTTGTTTCTCGATAAGATCGAAAAGATTGCTCGAGGCAACTTAAGGATCGCGATAATGGCGGCTCTGCGCGCTAAGCGTGGAGGATATCCCGGCATTGAGAGCGCCTATGGAATTATGGACGTCTTCTACAATCAGCTCGTTAGCGGGCTTGAAGGGGAGGATCTCATCCTTTTGTCGTATCTGAGCGTGTATGCCCCGTGCGATCTCAAAGAGGGCGATCCGACTTACGACGGCTTGCTGTCGGAGGGCATATCGCGCTCTTCAATGGAGCGCAGGGCGAGAAAGCTTCACGACCGCAGCATTCTCGATTTGCTTGAGGGCTCCGATGGAACCGTCGCGGTCAAGTTCGAGCAGCTGAACCTTCAGGATTACTGCGTCTACAAAGCTATTTTCGAGGAGCATATCATCGGTCTTCGCAACTTCATCGAGGAGTTCGTTGCTCGGGACAGGCAGAAGGTCGTCAGGGTTCTCAACATCCTCATTTCCGTGTTTGGTGACGATGCGACGCTTTCACGCGTCAAATCTGACTGTTCAAAGGCATGGGAGGCTTCTAGATCGAAGCCAGATGATGAGCGACGCGAGATCATGGATGTGCTTCATCCGCTCATTCCGGACGAGGCCTATCGCTTCGCGCTCGATGAAGTCGATGGAGCGGCCGCTTCTCCAGTCCCCCTGTCCGAGCGAGGGGATTATGAGAGGCAAATGGTCGGTGCGGTTCCGGTAAGCTTGGCTATCCTGTGCGAACTGCGGGACCGTGAGCGCTATCCCGATACGCTCTCTACTTTGCTCGCCGCTGTTGAGAAGGGTTGCTTTGCGCTAGGGGACTATCGATCGGCTATTGAGGGGCCGTTGGCAATAACGGCGCGCTCCGTCGAGAGTGGATTCAAATACGAGCGCGCTCTCATCGATGAGCTCGCTCGGATGACTGGCTATGGACCCAACGCTCGCAATCTGCAATTCTTCGGGATGAAGCTGTGCGAGCAGTATCTTGCTTTCGCTCACACGTCGCATGAGGTTGAAGACGGTGGATCGATTCGCTTCATCACAATCAGGATGCCGGAATCGGAGGCTGCCCTCGAGCTTAGAGCCGACGCGATAGCGTTCCTCTGCGGTCTGCTTTGCTCTCCGGTTTATCGAGCCGAAGCGGCTAGGGCCCTTACTCCCCATGTCGGGGTATTCGACAAAACGGCAATCGAAGATAACATCCGGTTTTTCATAATAGGCGGTATCAAAGCGTTTGTATCAGCGATTCCGGCGGGGTATAGGCCTGCTACGCGAGGAGAGCGCGAGCTTGTCTATCATTGCACTCTCGCCTGCGAGGTGCTTGCGATGCCGGAGCTCGAGAAGGTGTCTGTGCTTTTGCCCGAAGCGTACTTCGATCTCGAGAAGCTTATGGAGAGCTCTGGTCCCGACGAAAGGGAGATAGCTTCTGCAACTGCTGGTTGGGATGTCAAGCGCTATGAGGGCGTTCTTCGCATCAATCGGGAGATGTGGGAGCGCGGCGAGCTTGATTCGTATGATGCTGGTTCCCTTATCGACAGGGTAGTAATGTCTTTGTTGATAAGGGACGACCCATCCGTTGATGTAAAAAAGATATTCGCGTCTATCTGCGTCCTTTATGACGGTGATCAAGAAATATCTCTCGGTCCAAAAATCGTCGAAAGGTTGGCGCAGAGGATAGGTTGGCGTCTGCTGATTGACCAGGCGCAGGCTCATGGTCTTTCGGCCCTGGTCGGCACTGCCATCATGAGTGTCCCGGCAGAGATTTTGACTGCTGGTGATTTGGATTCCTTAATTTGCCTGGCGGGTAACGGGCAGACGTTGATGCGCATCGACGGTGTCATGGACATCGAGCTAAAATCTACCGGGTTTGCAAAACGCTATTGCGAGGCGGCAAAGAGCTGTCTGCTCGCAAAACCGGGATATGCGTGCTGTTTCTTTTTGCCTCTCTCTAAATTGAAAGAATCAACCGAAATACTGGATGCCTGTTTCGGAGATGATCGAAGTCTTCTGCTAGAAGTCTACGAGGCCAATATTCTTCTAAATGAGCACTTCGATTATTATGGCGTGCTATTTAGATACCTTGATGAAAAAGGCTCCGATCCTATTGACTGCTTGTTCGGACGTCTCGAATCGGCAGATGGCTATGATGACCGCCGCAAGATTATCCGTCGCATGGGACAGGTTTCCTGCTTGGATAATCCGGAAAAGAGGATGCGCGAGGTAGTTCACCGCCTTGTTTCTTGCGGCAAGATTCCAGATCACGATGTCGCTAGCTTGCTGACGTACAACGTTTATCTTTCCAGGGGCTTTGATGTCTTAGGATTTATTGCCGGAGAGCTGGAACACGGACTGGAGGAGGGGGCCGTGCCGGAACATTACTCCACCGTCCTTGCAGATATTCCGTTTAAGGATCGCATGGAAACCTACGTTGATTTGCTGAGCAAAGATCCGGAGGGCAGGCTTTTCGAGGCTCTTCCATTTGGCTCCTCATCTTATGTTGGGTCGGGGGAAGAGGGCTTTGCTCCTGCCTATCGTGAGGAGATAGAGATAATAAAATCAATATCAAAATCTTTGCCAGAGGACAGCTGCTATAGCTATCACAGAAAGAGATTGGATGAAATTGTCTGTGCGAAGGAAATAGAGGTTGAGCGAGAAAGATGGCGGAGCTTTCATGAATCGGTTTAGTGCGTTTCAATGTCAAGCATGATGATGGGCGCAAGCTTACACACTAATCAGAAGCCGCCCACATAATATCGCTTTGGGTAGTTCTCAGACGTTTCTGGACACTATTCTGGACATAATCTGGACAATACTGATAAGATGTCCAGAATAATGTCCAGAATAGAGTGGAGCACCCCTATGAGCGACGCGCTTGACAGATACATCCAAACGGGTGAAGGCATAAGTGTCGAGTTCAAGCGCTGCGGGTCCCAGCCGGGTCAGGACACGTTCGAGACCATCTGCTCGTTCGCCAACAGACAGGGCGGCAGCATACTCCTCGGTGTTCGTGACGATGGTGCCGTGGAGGGCGTTTCCGAGGCATCGGCGCTCAACATCGAGCGGAACATTTCCAACGTCACGAGCAACCCGAACCTGTTCAACGTATCGCCGCTGGTTGAGTTCGAAAGGCTGCACGATTCTGAAGGCAGGCTCGTCATACGGGTTTGGGTTCCCATGGGACCGTCCCTCTACACGTTCAAGGGGGTCGTGTACGACCGCGTGGCGGATGCCGACGTGCGCGTGAAAAGCGATGCCCAGATTACCTCGATGATGGCCCGCAAGCAGGGCTACTACTCGGAGCGGACCGTGTACTCCTGGGTGACCGAGGATGATCTTGAGATGGGCCTTCTTGGCGCAGTCCGAGATGCGCTGCGTGCGAACGACGCCGACCACCCGTGGCTCTCCCTCTCTGACGGCGAGCTCCTCCGTGCCGCCCGTCTCTACGGGCGCGACCAGCTGACGGGGGAGCGGGGATTCAACCTCGCCGCCGTCGCGCTGCTGGGGAAGGAGGACACGATCCTCGACGTCATGCCACTCTATCGGACCGACGCGGTCCTTCGTCGTGTCGAGACCGACCGCTACGACGATCGCCTCGTCTGCAGGAGCAACCTCGTCAGGGCGTACGACGAGCTCGTCGGCTTCTGCGAGAAGTGGCTGCCGGATTCCTTCGTGCTCGACGGGGGGCAGCGCAAGAGCGCGCGCGACGTCATCGTCCGCGAGCTCGTGTGCAACTGCCTCATCCACCGGGAGTTCGTCAGCCCGCACATCGCCCGCATCACCATCGATAGGGAGGGCATCCGCACGAGCAACGCGAGCCGCGCGCTCTTCGCCGGCCCCGTGACGCTCGAGAGCCTCGACCCAACGCCCAAGAACCCCATCATCGCCAACTTCTTCACGCAGATGGGGCGTTCTGAGGAGCTGGGGAGCGGGACGAGGAACCTCTACAAGTTCTCGAGGCTCTACACAGGGAAGGACCCTGTCTTGGAGGACGGCGATCGGTTTACCGCGTTCGTGCCGGTGCCGCCTGTCATGGCGAGCATGGTGGGGAGCGGGGGCGATCGCGAAGCCGCGAAGGGGACCGAGAGAAGCGGAGCCGTTGGTGGGTCAAGAAGGAGCCGCACGCGCGCGGAGGTCGAGAGCGCGGTCGATAACCTCATTGCCCGCTACGGGTCTTTCCCCGCATCGGCCGTTAGCGAGCAGGTCACGAGTGTGGGCGAGAGGACGGTGAGGCGCTATCTTTCCGACATGGTGAAGGAGGGCAAGCTTGTTTGTGCCCCACGCGGCAGGTCTACGACCTATCGGAGCGGCAACTCGGCCGACAGCCTCGGTGGCGATTGCTGAGCGCTATCTTGCTAGAGACGCCTGTTTTTCCGCGGCATGCGGGTTGCCGTCGGAAAACGCCGTCTGGCAGAGGGGCGTTGAGTTCATTTTGAGTTCAATTCGGACACGCGAAATGCGCTCGACATCGTTTAATGGTGAGACGACGGTACACCACGCAGACGAGAGAACATGGAAATGCGCGGTTTGATTACCGAGCAGAAGTAAGTGGGTTATAAACAATCCACTGCAAAAACCTCCCTCACCGATGGCTGTGGGGGCGCAAGGCTGCCGAAGTGAGGTGCATTTGGACTGA
>OGXS01002171.1_pt1 | contig 10516 bp, 10 predicted proteins | sample 1576371 | NCBI WGS metagenome assembly OGXS01 (sample SAMEA3541475, study PRJEB24748) | human gut metagenome | biome: human gut; feature: human-associated habitat; material: faeces | place: China | collected 2012
TGAAAGCTCAGCTGCTTCTTGCAGTGTTGCGCTTTCTGATAATGGGGTTGTATGCGTACTTTCCTTTGAACTGGGTAAAACTGGACAAGATGTTACAAGCCATCAACTTGAAAGTGTTCACATGGTCCAACAGCGATTTTATGACCGGCGTAATCAGTAATGCCAATGTGGATGAACCGGCTAAAGCTGCCCTAAAGTACATTCAGAATCTGGAAACAAAAGGGTACAATTACACCGCAGCCTGTGAACTGGTGACACTCAAGAAAGGAATTATCAGGAAAGGTCCCCTTGTCAAGGCCATGAGTGAGGAGAAACCCCAGTTGGACTTCTCATTGTCCGAATTCGGCATTGATATCCATCGTGTGGCCATAACCAAATTCATCGGGAAGTATGAGAATGCGTTGAAGAACAAGACCGTTCCGGAGCTTATCATAGCCAAGTGGGAGAAGTCCTGCAAGGAACTCAGCCAGAAGGAGGCGACAGAATACATCAAGAGCTTCCTTGGCGGACTGGGCAGTGACGAGCTTGTAGAAATGGAATCCCCTTCCGAATACAAACGCGGCTGCGGAAAGAAGAAGGAAGTGTTCGTCAGGAAGCAGTTTGAAAAATCATTCCAAAACTTCCAGAAAAACAACCCGTACAGGAATTTCAAGACCGGACAATGTGACTGAAATGAAGAATCTGAAACGGGTATGAAATAATTCATATAATACTCTGAAATGAAGCGGGCATGGGCCCTGCCTGCTTTCTTACAGCTCAATTTTAATTAAAATTTAGGATAATGGAAAGACTAAAAATTCCCATTACAGCCCTTTCTATGCTTAAAAATATCCTTGGTGTAGAATGTAAAGGCTTTGAAAACAAAAGGATAGCAGTAAATAACATAAAAAAAAAGAATATCATGTTGAGATTATACTTTGAAAACAACAAATCGTCTTCGGATTTAAATAGTAATAATATTTTCGAAGCTGATAGTTTACCTATCCCCGGCCGGAAAGAATATAGTTGCCTGGGTGAAGTAGTGGAAGAATTTGTCAGTAATTGGGATCATATTATGTATACAATAGATCGGATAATTAAGAAAAATACTCTTTTGTACCAGGAGCATTCTGATACCGACCATTCAGATATGGATTCACATTGTGACGATTTCTATGCTTTCGACTGGGGAGATGGCTATACAGTCTATATCTATAAGTATAGGGTGGAAATGGGAATAATTGTTTCCCTGACAAAAGAATTTGTTCTTGAAGATGGCGGTGATGACATGACTATAGGATTGATTCATCCGGATAACGCCGATGAATTCCAACTTGCATTCTTTACCAGGCCGTTTCTTGAATGTTTTTCGGATTCTACCAAATACGGAGAGGACCTCTTCTTTAGTATTCTCTCTTGTAACGGTTATATTTCAAAATGCTCCGGAGAAGTGAGGTGGTTGTTTTCCGAAGGATTAGCTTTCGGATATAAATACTGTAAATTCTACGTATTTAACAGATTTACAGATCAAATCAAATATCAAGGAGAAGAATTGACGGATGACATGAAAAAAGAACTTGATAATCGTCTTTGGAACACAGAATGGTGATTTTCAACCAACAGAGGGAGAATACCAGATTCTCCCTCCCATTGACAATAATTCCAAGCAAGATAAAAAAAATGATTATGAAACATTTAAAAGGGAACAAAAATACATTCCAAAAACGGATGTATTGCAAGAAAACAGAGATTGACTTGTCAAAAAGTGGGACGGGCTTGTTTCCCGGTGACTTTTATATGAACCGGCACGTTAAAAGGGTGATACTTCCGGATTATGCGGATACAGTACCGGCAAACATGTTCAAGGGATGTATAAACCTGAAGGAAGTTACCCTCCCCATGGATCCGGATATTGACGAGTCAGCATTTGAAGGATGCATATCGCTGACTGATATTCATATTTCATTTTATGTAGGCAGTATTGCGACAAACGCCTTCAGGGGATGTCGGAAAAATATCAGATTCCATGCCGACTCACCCGTTATCAACCCGGAAAGGCTGAAGCAACATATCGAGAAGGAGCTGGGACACGGTATCGAACTGTATGATATTTCCGGTAACCTGGTGGTATCAACAGACTGATAGAACCGGAAGATATCCACTTTCCACAAGACCGTTTTCATCATGGTTTCCAAAGAGAGGTTATGAAATTGGAAACGGTCTGTGGATTCAAAGGAAACAAGGAAAAACTTAATTAAAATTGTAGATAATGGAAAACATAAAAATATCTATTACAGCCCTTTCTATGCCTCTAAATATCCTTGGCATAGAAGGTAAAGGGCTTGGAGACAAAAGGATAACAATAAGCAACACCTTAAAACAAGAGTATTATGGTAAAGTCTAATTTTGATGACAATAACTTATTTACAGTAAATATATCCCCAATTTCCAGCAAGCAAGAATACAGTTGCTTGTGTGAGGTAGTGGAAGAATATGGTGGTAATTTGGATTATCTTATGGGTAAAATCAGTCAAGCAATTAAGAAAAACACTCTTTTATATCAGGACTATTCGAATGCTGACCATTCAGATATAGGTTCACATTGTCACGCTTTTCCTTCTTTCGACTTGGGGGATGGTTATATAGCCTATGTCGGTATGTTTTGGCCGGAAATGAAAGAAAATTTAGCGATTTCCCTGACAAAAGAATTTGTTTTTGAAAATGGCGATGATGACATGACTATAGGTATTATTAATCCAAATAACACCGATGAACCACAACTTGCATTCTTTACCAGGCTGTTTTTTGAATGTTTTTCGGATGCTACGAAATTTGGAAAGAATCTCTTCTTCGTTGATGCAGCCTTGAATGGTTATATTTCAGAATGTTCAGGGGAAGTGAGGTGGTTGTTTTCCGAAGGATTAGCTTTCGGATATAAGTACTGCAAATTCTATGTTTTCAATGAATTCACTGATGCTGTAAAATACTCTGACGATTCTTTGAGTGAAGACGATCTTTTTGATCTTATCTGGAACAGTGGGTGGTAAAGTAGGAAAACAAATTAACGGGGAGAATCTTGTATTCTCCCTCTCATTAATAAATTTATAGTATAAATGAAAAAGCAAAAAAGAAAAAACGGCAAGGCTATTTATCAGCCTGCCGGTAAAGCCGGAGAATACGGTACATGGGGATGTAATTTTTATGTCGGTTGTTTGAACGACTGTGAATATTGCTTTTGTCCAGACTTCCTGAGACCTGGTACTTGGAGTTTGGTTCCCAATTTGAAAAAAGCCTTTAAAGATGAACAGAACGCTATCGATATCTTTAGAAAGGAGTTTTTTGAGAATCTGGCAGAATTGCATATAAGCGGATTGTTCTTTAGTTTCACTACCGATCCCTTGCTTCCGGAAACAATGGGACTGACAGCACAGGCAGTAAAAATATGTGTGGAAAACGGTGTGAATGTAAAGCTGTTGACCAAGCGGGCTGATTTCATTGACAAGTTTTTCAAGTTGCTTGTCAGCTATGGCAATTTTGATGCGGAACTGTATCTGAAACTTTTGGCTTTCGGATTTACTTTGACAGGACACGATGAGTTGGAACCTGGTGCTTCTTCCAATGAGGAACGTATCCAAGCAATGAAAGAGCTGAATGAACTGGGTTACAAGACCTTTGCAAGTATTGAGCCGATTGTGGATTTTCAGTCCTCCATGTCGATGATAAAAGCCAGTTTCCCGTTCTGCAATCTTTATAAAGTTGGCTTAATGTCTGGAAAAGGAATAAACTACAACTTTCTTGAAGCCAAACAGTTCTTTTTAGAATTGCAGCTGTTACCTAACTCAGTGAAAATTTACCTTAAAGACTCACTGGTGAAATTACTTGGTGTGGATAGAGCTACATTACAAGCTAATTTTGTGTCAAGTGACTATAATATGTTCCAATAAAGCAACCTGAATAAAAATAGAAACAGGTGTCTTTTATTTTGATGCTTGTTTCTATTTTCATATAATAAGAACAGAGCCATAATCCGCTTCAAATCGCTAAAACGCTCCTCTAATCAACCGTAATTCTTACTTCTGATATGAACTTGTATTTTAATCATACATCCATTGGAGGTTCAGAATCTTCATTGGATCGTCAGGAAAATACTGCTCCTGATGTTATCGTCCAAAAAGTAAGTATAACTCCGGAAAAATTCAAAGATGATGTCGAAGCACTGGTAAAGTATATCGGTGAGGAACATTTCATTTCCGGTCTTAACATTGAAGTTACATTGAGTGAACTTCTTGCTGTAATTCCAAGAAAACGTAGAAGATGCGAAGCGTATAACTCTTTGGTAAAATACCTGAGAGAAGAAAGAAACATTTTATTAACCATTAAAAGCAGAAGACGATGAATACAAAACAAAAAATAAAGGCTCCCAAAATGATAAACGGGAGAATGATGCGGTATTGTGTGAAGTATAATGTCTGGGTGAACAATGCCGGTGATTATGCTTATCGGGAATATAATGATCCTACTTGGAATTGTCCCCTGATAATCCATACAAGACCTGACGGAAGTAAATTTCTAAACACCAAAAGTCATGGTGAGATTCCACTTGATGAAGCTATAGCCATCTGTTACAGACCTATGCCGAATGATGGAAAGAAATATGTTCTAATCCATAAAGACGGGAACCCTGGGAACTGTCAAGCCAATAATCTTGAATGGAAAGAGGTCAGGAAGTATGACCCATTAGCCACTGAACGTACTTTAGTTAATGGTTTAAAAGTGAAAGCTGATGGAACTATACTTGACAAGAAGAAAGCATTGCCTATTGTGAAAGAAACAGGAAACAGTGATATGGATCAAATGACAGCGATAGATCCTTATGTACGTTATTATTGGAAAAACCCATGGGGAAGAACCGAGGAAAAACATGCCCATATAGATGACCTGATGGCTGCTGCTGATTTTGTGGACGGGGATAAATCTACAATGCAAAGACCGAGAGTGCTTCACAAGAACATGAACTATCTTGATTACCATGCAGATAATCTTGAATGGGTGGAAGAAAGCAGTTCTGAGTATCAAGAGTATATGAAAAAGAAAAGGGAGGATATAGATAAGCTGACCAAAGAACTAAACTGGAATAATCCCAATTTCAAGTTACCTGACAATCAATAAATGAATAATCAGGGTTGGTCGGAGACAAGAGTATGGAACGAAGTGAAATGTAATACATAACTGAAAGACAAAGTGTTATAAAAAAGTGTGCAAATGAGGTACAAATGCTTAAAGAATAACGTTTTTGTAGTTTTTTTATAACATCCCTTCGGGTTATGTACCATACTCATACTTCGTATCTACTTCTGTCTCTGACCAACCCCAACATAAACTTTTAATTCCAGATAATGAAAAAGATAACATTAAATGTACCTGACGGAATAAAGTATCTGTCAGAATGGAAGGAGTTATGGAACCTTCTGCCTATGAACCAACACTATATCCTGAATAAAAGGATTTGTGGTTGTGGAGCTACTGAAGCCTATATCGGTTCAGACAGGAAAGTGATATTGGCCAGTCCCAGAAAACAGCTCCTCTATAACAAGTATTCACAGCATCTCTCCGACAACCTCCATCTCTACCGTTATCAGGGAAACCGTGAGAAGTATTTTGAGAGCAAGTCTTATTCGGAAAAGGATGTCTTTGCTTTTAACGATGAACTGGGGAAATATATAAAATCAGGTGGGAAAAAGATCCTTACCACATACGACTCACTCAGGAAGATTAAGGAAGTTCTGGTAGCTGATGAAGAAAACCTGGATAAATGGACTGTGGTAGTGGATGAATTTCAAGCCATGTTCTATGATTGCCAGTTCAAGCCTACAACGGAATATGAGTTCGGACAGATCCTGGGAGCTTTCAATACTGTGGTCTATCTTTCAGCCACACCTTTCCTGGAATCCTACCTTGACATGACCCGACAATTCAAGGATATGACTTTCTATGAACTTTTATGGCCTGAAAGTATGATGCAGATTCCAAAAGTGGAGGTTATAAAATCCAAAAAGTCTGTCTTCAAACTATGTAGTGAGCTGATCGGCAAATACAGGGAAGGAAAAGGAAATAGTACTGTCGTGGATGGTAAGGAATTTGTAGCGAAGGAAGCTGTTTTCTATATCAATGATGTTTCCGTTATAAAGAATATCATAAAGAAAAATGGCTTGAAGGCGGACGAGGTAAACATAATCTGCTCTTCCAAATCAGAAAACATCAAGAAACTGAATGAATTATCCAGGGAGGTGGGAGAAAAGTTTATGATCGGTGATATTCCGGGTAAGGGAGAGCCGCATAAGATGTTCACCTTCTGTACTTCCACCGTATATATAGGTGCTGATTTCTATTCCACCAACGCCTATTCCTATATCTTTGCCAATCCGCTGGTGAAAAGCATGACCGTGGATGTTTCAGTGGATTTACAACAGATAATAGGTAGACAGAGGCTTGATACAAATCCGTTCCGTAATACAGCCACTCTTTACTTTAATACCCGAAAATCAAAGGTTACGGAAGAGGAACTGGAGAACTCAATCAAGGAGAAGAAGGATAAGACAAAGAAGCAGATTGATAATTTTAATGCGGTTCCGAACAAGGATGAACAATTGCAGATGATGGAAAATACAATCAGGCAACAGGGACATAAGGAACACTATTGCTGTATTATCAAGGATGCGGATAATAATGTCAGAATTGTTGAGAATGAAATCCTTGAAATATCTGAAAGAAGGGCATGGGAAGTTACAAACCGGATCTATAACAATGATTTTTCCATGTACCGTGCTTTAAGGGTTGGTGCTGTCGTTACAAAATCCTCAGGAAGTGATGATCCTGAAGTACAGCGGATTTTCAAGGAGTGGAATCTGGATAATCAGTTCCCTAGAAAAGCCAGACTGTATTGTGACCTATATGATAATTTCCCTGAACTCTTGGAGGACTGTACTTTCATAGAGGGCAAATATAAGAAATATCATGACGCTCTTGGAAAAGAAGGATTTGAAGCGTTATGTTGGAGGGAAGACTATATCAGACAAGCTATCGAACCTACTCCTTTTGACAAGCTACCCAAGGATCAGATAGCAGTGAAACTAATAGATGCTTTGAAGACAGACAAGACTTATACCAAATCAGAAGTCAAGGATTTACTTCAAGGTATCTATAAGGAACTGAATATAACAGGAAAACCGAGTGCTTCCGATATATCTGAATACCTGACCTGCGAGGATAGGACTGTCAGGATGAAAGGTAAATTGATAGCGACTTTCAAGGTAACATCACACTTCAGAACAAAAATATCACTTTTCAATAGAATTACAGACATCAATCATCCACAGGAATATGATATAGATAAGGTATTGGATATAATCAAGACCGGCAGCTATTATCATGTCGCCGAAAAAGTTGATGCGGTAAGGAAAGCCAAAACCAGGGAAGAAAAAGAGAAAGCCAAGATGAAACTTCCGGCTGTAACATGGAACGGAACTTTCAAGACCAAAAACAGGAACGACCTTATACACTACTCTTCATTCACGGCTCTTGACTTCGACCATATTCAGCCGAAGAAGATGGATGAGTTCGGAAAATGGTTACAAGGGTTCTCATGTGTCTATGCCTATTATATCACTCCAAGCGGTAAGGGTTATAAAGCCATTATTCTCCATGACAATTATGAGCCGCTTTACCATTATGACTTGTATAATCAGCTCTTGAAGTTGTTTGATTGCCCTGAGATAGATAAGAGTACAACGGATTTGGCCAGAGGTAATTTTCTGAGTTATGATCCGAACCTATGGAAAAATCCGAAACCTCAACCTTTCCACTTCATTCCATCCACCTCTGAACCAATTATACCCGAAACTGTTACAGAAACCATAATAAAGGATGAAGCCGGAAATGAAATGATAACCGAGGATGATTCTTATGTAGCCAAATTCCTGAACACTCTGAGCAGACAAGTTGTTTCCGATGATAGTATAATCCGTATCCTTGGGAAAATCTGGACTGGAAAATCAATAGCCAACGGGAGGAATAATACTACGATGTCTTATGCTGGAGTTCTATGTAAGGCAGGAGTAGAGAAAAACAGAGCCAAGTCATTCATCGAAGAGCTTATTCCGAATTATGATATTACTGAAATAATTGAATATGCCTACTCTCATAATACTTTCGGATGTGAACGTAGGAAATATAAATCAAGAAAGAAATAGCCAATAAAAAGGAGATTGAACCATACAAATGTTCGGTCTCCTTCATTTTTTTCCACATCACAAGAATCAAGTCCTGTAAGTGATCTTTTTTAGGAACACTCAGCCCAATAAGATTTATTATTTTACAGATCACAACAGGACTTGATAAATACAAAAATAGGAATAATAAACCCAAGATCAAAACGGCTGCATTTTTATATTCGGGATAGGCTCTTCCACTATTCTTACAACGAGACTTTTTTAATTTTATTGTGAAAATCCTAAAATCATCTGTTATGGTCTGTGAAAGACAGTAACAGCTTTATCCATCCACCCATTTCAACAAGCAATATGAAAAAAAAAGAGGTTACCCCTTCCGAAATAACCTCTCCACAAAACTAAATTCTTTGATAATCAGCCTGTCCTGCCTTCATAAGTAAGAACAAACAGGTGAGAAAAATAAAATTATATTTTCCTCTGCAATGTTATAAAGATATGCAGGTTCCATGACATAAGTAAGTTATATACAACTAAAAAAACGCCACCATCATAACAGAAAGCGACGTAAGAGTAAAAAAATTACCTCCGATCTCTCACAGACAAGAAATAATACTATAAAATACAAAACTATTTTTCAAATCATAACAAAATCAGCGATACAAAATTAAGACAATCTTTTAAAAACTACAAATCCGGAATTACTTTAGCCTAAAAAATATCCGATTCTGAAGATATCTTACTACAATTGTTCTCACTTTAAATGCACCTTGAACACCAACCCACCGGAAAAATAACGGCAACGATTCAATTCAACCACCGCATTTATATAGTCTTTCCAGAAACTGTATTCCATTCCTATATTCACCTGATACACCGAACCATCAGGATCAAATGTCAGATCAGATCTCACATCGGTATAACCCGGAACAATCTCACCCATCAGATTCACACCATTAATAATCCTGTTCATCAACGAACCATTTTCTTTCAGGCCAAAACGAAAATTAGCACCGAAAGCAGGATTATTAAGCTTGTTATCAAAACGGTTGCTATAAATCCATGAGATATGTCCACCCAATGTACCGATATTATCGAAATAAATATGTTTGGTTATAGCCAGATAGTAACGGTTCAAGAAGCCATTTCCATAATCCTGTTCCGACTGATTCGATAATGACCCCCCATTGGCTGAATCTCCAATCCCATCATTAGCACCTATAACTATCTGGGGAGTCCACGATTTCCACCAGCCTTCTTTCCAGATTCTGAGACGGAAATGAAAAGAACGGTCCTGATTGACAAACTTACCATAAGTAGAAGGAACCCAATAACCGGAACGATTGCCATAATCCACAAGAACAGCCTTATGACCGGTACATAAATAACCTGCTTCCAACCAGGGAAAAATCGTTATATTGATATAGTAATTCCATGTATCATACCACCATCTCGGTACTGTAGCATGATGATTCAACCAGTTACCTCCAACCATGAAAGTCTTGTCCCTCTGCATATCGGCTGTAGGCATGTTCATTAATCCGGTGGTACCATAATTGATCTGGGAAATCACTGTTGTCGGTATAAAAAACAGAAAAACGAGTAATACACTTATGAAAATTCTATTAGATCTCATTCTTCAAATTTATTTTTTAACCTGTACCGTTTCCATTTTTTCTTTTCCTCATGACGCATAATCATCACCATCAACCTCACATCCATAAAAAGAAAATAAGTTCCAAAAATCATAAGAAACAACCACCATCCATACTCAACCCATATGGCAAGATGGTTCACAAGATAAAACATAACGGCTATACCGATCCAAAAGAAAAAGGTAAGCACCAACATGGATTTCCATATCAGTCTTACTGCGAAATGATAAAGACGGAAAGAGGGAATAATCATCAGAATTTCTTGCCGAAAGCGATATTGAGGAAAGTCTTTACAAGAATTTTAAAATCGAAAAACCAGGAACGGTGCTCAAGATAGAACAGGTCATAACGAAGACGACGAAGCATCTTCTCCATTGTATCGGTATAACCGTTATAAAGCGTGGCATAAGAAGTCACCCCCGGACGTATCTGATATAAAAAACGATAACGTGGATCATGTTCCATTATCTGGTCAATATAGAATTTTCTTTCAGGACGTGGACCGATAAAGGCCATATCACCACAGAACACGTTCCAAAGCTGGGGAAGCTCATCCAAGTGGTGGTCGCGAAGAAAACGGCCTACTTTAGTCATACGGGAGTCTCCCTCACCGGCATACAGGGCCGGGCCATGCTTCTCAGCATCCAGCTTCATACT
>OGXS01002175.1_pt1 | contig 10496 bp, 9 predicted proteins | sample 1576371 | NCBI WGS metagenome assembly OGXS01 (sample SAMEA3541475, study PRJEB24748) | human gut metagenome | biome: human gut; feature: human-associated habitat; material: faeces | place: China | collected 2012
CCCGCAATAAGGGAATGGGCACCGGGCTGCAATAATTTCATGCCGTACCTCAAATTTTGTATCGTATTTTTACCTCTGCCCGTGGCACCCTAGTGGTGAGGTGATACTATGGCAAAGCAAGGTATGTCCCGCCCCGAGCGGACGCACACCCAACCCCACAACGACGCCCCACCCGTCCCCGAGCTCCAGGGCAAGGCGAAGCACACCAAGAAAAAGGCCAATCCCATTGTGGCAGGCACCTCCGGCCCCACAATGCTGGTTTACCATGAGCGTCCGATTCCCGTTGACGCATACCCCGAGCTGGACACTGATCTGGCGCGGGATAACTTGGAGAATGACCTCCCTGCTGCTGATCTGGAAGATCTATAGTCCTGAGCCGCCCCTTTCATGGGGCGGCTTTTTGTGGACCATTTCGAACTACTCAACCGTTGCGGTCATAGGATACTCTACCGTATTTGGGAGAGGAGGTTCTACTGTGGAACCAGATAAGTCCGTAACCATGTACGCCACGGTATGCAGATCCTGCGCCTCACAGCTTCTTGTGTGCGACCATTGCACCAATCAAGCTGTCGTTGTGCACGCCGGTAACGCTCTCTGTTTTTGCCCTGGCTGTCAAGTATGCATCCACTACAACAGAGTAATGACGCATAGCATCCCCCCGCAGATCAGCGCCACCTGTATTCACGCCATGGGATAATGATTCCCTCGGCCTACAGGATGCTCGCTTAGACGCTGGACTTCTCGTCCTTGCCGGGTACTCCCACGGCTCCTATTCGGCATTCCAACAATACATGCCGCCCGCGTGGGACACGGAATGTTCCGACCGGAAATGCAAGAAGCAGCTTCTAAACAGTTGAAAAAGCTTCGCCTATACATCCCTCAGGCTCCTGTGGTAAACCTTACTTGTAAGTTAAGGAGGACTGGCAGATCACCTTGTATAAGTGCGCCCCTATCCGGATACTACATACAGATTTACTGGTTAAAAAGCAGGATATATTATGGTATCAAAGCTGTGATTGATTTTTGTACCCACTCGCTGAAATCACGGGGCATGCGCCGGATTGCTGGCCGTCTGTTCGTCGGACTTTGATCCGCGTTGTGCACGTTGTAATGTTTGTACGCCGGCAATGGGCTTATTGCGCCCTGATCTACTGGTTATGTAAAGACGAATTATTTTAATCATCATAATTAGAATGATAGTAAAAAGTGCAGCTATATGGCTGTGTTGTTTTATGCTATGCTAATTCCGTTATCAGGTGGCATTTCTCACCCGTGGATTTATTCCAACTCCCTGGAGACTTGACAGAGATAAAAACAGACCGGCCTTCATTTGGAATATTCACCCATCAGGTCCGAAAACAAGCACGAATTGTTTTCGGGCCTTTTTCTGTCCAAAAGGAAAACACAAACCTGGCGCAGAGGAGCGCTCCCCATACCGGTTTCACCAGTATACCAGTGTATCTTTCCGTCCTGCTGCCGGGGGCGGACCACGGACGCCGGCAGTATCATCTGCCCCTCACCCAAGGACGCGCGGCCGCTGTGGGAGCCCAGCTGGCCTCCATCCTCTCATTCCAGTCACCTCAATGCGTTTACCGCTCCCGGTGCTGACTGTGATGGCAGTTTCCCGCGGAAATCTGCCAGAAACAGTCGGCCCGCGCCGTTGGGTGCACTGCGTCCTTTTTTGATTTTGAAAAGCAAGAGCGGTCGGCCGGTTTCACTGAATCCCATCCTGGAGCCACGCCTCCGGTATCATCTCGAGCAGACGCTACAGGGATGCAAGCTCCTTATCCCGGACAGTGTGCCCACCCATCAGGACATCACGGTCCTCCAGGCTTTTCGTTCCTACGCCCAAGAGCCGGACTCCACTCGCTCAATGGCCTCCCACGGCCTCCGACACACCTACGCGGGCGAATGGTACGAAGCCAACATCTCACTATGCGGCCCAAAAGGCCGTGGCCGGGTTCCTCGGCCATGGGCGGGACGATGTGACCAACCTCTATTTTATGTCCCGCCCAAGACAGACCGTGAAGCGGCAGGAAATGATTTTGTCGTCCCTCTTATTTTCTCTAATGTTTTCCATTTGATACACCCTTAGGCTATCCAACATGAACGCCGGAAGCAGGGTCACGCCGCTCCTATCTCCAAGGGCGCTCCAATGCCTGACACGGAGCCCCACCATGACAATCCCTTTGACACCGATTTGCAAGTCCTCCATTCAAAGGACTTTTTCGCACGCATGAAAAGCACGGTTAAACCCGTGACGCCGATGATAACGCCGTGGTCGGTGTCCACCGTCTGGCGGCCCAAGTAGTGGGCCCCCCGGGGCCTGCCGGGGCGGTTCAGATGGCCGTCCTCCGGGTCAGTGTGGCACACACGCTTTCTGGTGTGGCAGCTATCCTTTTTGAGCTGTTTGGTTCGTTTGGAACGGTGTTTTCCGGTCCACTGGGCCGGTTCCTCCAGCCCCTCCTCCCCGTAGGTGTCCAGACGGTCTCAATAATTCCCTGGGCTCTCCTGGAGCTCCATCAGCTCCTCCGAGGCACGGGAGGCATTGGCCTTCACATAAGTCGGTACCCACCAGCCGACCGGTCACAGGGCCGTTTGGGACACACTGGCGTACTATTTCCTCAAACAGCCGCCGGAAGCTCTTGCCGAAGGAGGGCTTCCTCCACCGCAGCTGGGAGACGGTACTGTGGTCCGGCACCCGGTCCAGGAGGTCCAGCCCAAGTACGTCCGAATTGGGGACTTTGTCAGCGGCTTCATCGTGGCCAGAAGTGCCAGAGGGTTTGGGGGCACCCCAACAAGCATTTTTGCGGTGCAAAAACGTCAAGTATCTATACACTTGCCTTGCTTGATACTAACGTGCACCCCACAAACCTGCGGAAATGCAAAAAATCGAATTATCTTCCTATCCTTGATGTATTCAAGGATTTTGCTGCAATAGTAGTTGACGATTCCCCCAATCACAATAGAAATCTGAGGAAAATCTTAATATTTTCTCATGTAAGGCTCAACAATTATAATATCCCTTTCTATTACAATATGTGGCGGACAATGCAAAGGAGGAGCGAAGTATCATGCCGGACAAAATACTAGTCGTCGATGATGAGGTCGAGATTGCGGATTTGATTGAAGTATATCTGAACAACGAAAATTATAGCGTGTTTAAATTCTATTCTGCAAAAGAAGCCCTCGATTGTATCAACACAACAAATCTTGACCTTGCGATCCTGGACGTCATGTTACCGGATATAGATGGATATACGCTATGCCAGAAAATCAGGACAAGACACACATATCCAATTATTATGCTGACAGCCAAAGACGGAGAAACGGATAAAATCAACGGTCTGACACTTGGTGCAGACGACTATATGACAAAACCTTTTCGTCCGCTTGAATTAGTTGCAAGGGTGAAATCTCAGCTGCGGCGGTACAAAAAATACAATCCCGCGCAAGCTGAAGCGGAGGCCGGTGATGTCATGACCCACGCCGGTTTGGAGATGAATGTAAAAGCTCACCAGTGTTTGTTGGATGGAAAATCACTTACGCTGACGCCTACTGAATTTTCGATCTTACAGATCCTTTTAGAAAGCAAGGGAACGGTTGTCAGCGCCGAGGAGCTTTTTTACAGAATTTGGGCGGATGAATATTACAGTAAAACGAACAACACAATCACGTCCCACATTCGCCATTTAAGAGAAAAGCTGAATGATACGATGGACAATCCAAAATATATCAGAACGATATGGGGGGTCGGTTATAAAATTGAAGATTAAGTTCAGCAACGATTATGCTACATTTCGTGCTAAAATCACGCGTCGTTTTTGTGGTAACGCTTGGTTATCGATCCTTATCGTAATTGTTCTTTATGTGTTGCTGTGGAGACAGCGAGGAGGAAACCTAATTGCATACTTTTTGATGCATTTTTTTGGAGTAGACCGTGAAACTGCGAACATGATCTATTTCTACTATTTTCGAAGTTACAGGGAAGTGTTCTTCGCAGCGGCAATTACATTCGTCTTTGCGTTTTTGCTCCTGCGCCTATTCCGATGGATGACCAAATACTTCAAGGAGATCGATCAGGGAATTGACGCTCTGCAGGTGGACGATTCAAAGGCGATCCGCCTATCACCAGAAATGCTGCCATTTGAGAGTAAATTAAATGCTGTAAAGCAGACACTGGAGCGACAAAAGGCGGAAACGGCCCTTGCGGAACAGCGGAAAAATGAGTTGGTAATGTATCTGGCCCATGATATTCGTACCCCACTCACATCCGTTATCGGCTACCTGAGCCTTTTGCACGAAGATCCGGATATGCCAGCCCCTCAGCGTGTGAAGCATGTACGTATTACATTGGAAAAAGCGTACCGGCTGGAAAAGATGATTAATGAATTCTTTGAAATCACTAGATACAATTTACAGCAAATCAAGCTAATAAAAGAGTCGATAGACCTCTCCTATATGCTGATACAATTATCCGATGAGTTGTCTCCGGTCTTTTCTCAGCGCGGGCTCTCAATTAAACTGGAAATTGATGAAGATTTAACAGTTTGTGCGGATGCGGATCAGTTGGCCCGTGTATTCAGCAATATATTAAAAAATGCGGCGGCATACAGCTATCTGAATACAGAAATCAGAATCTCTACCGAGAAAGTGAGAGGACATGTCTTCGTCATTTTTCAAAACAAGGGGAATACAATCCCGGCTGAGAAGTTGTCCTCCCTCTTTGGTAAGTTCTACCGCTTGGATGAATCCCGCGCTTCTGATACAGGCGGCACGGGGCTTGGGCTGGCAATTGCAAAGGAAATTATTCTTTTACATGGCGGTACGATCCATGCATCGAGCGAAAATGACACAGTCACATTTACGGTTCAACTGCCTGCGGCAGATTCAGAAAACATCTATCCTTCCTCAAGTTTTTCTCAAGAAACAAACAACTGAATATTCAAACTTGCCACGCTCCTGTTCAGTACAATGATAACTGTCAGGAGCGTGGTTTATTTTGCATTTTAGAAAAGGAGCATACCTATGAAAGAAACATTCGGCCAAAAAACCAGGCGGAGTCACAAACGCAACCAGCGGGTAGTGATGTTTTGGTGCGCATTTGTTTTTGCATTTGTCATCGCAGGAGTCTGGCTTTTTAGAGGAACCTTATTTCAGAATGATAGCGGCGCATCTTCCTCGGGCACCAATCAATCCCGGCATGATGCGTGCGGGACGGCAGACAGTAGGCAAAAAAGTACAGATGTTACCCAGGCGCCGATGGATCATGAAGTCTGGCAGAAACTGCAAGACTTGGTGAGCCAGGATCAGCGGGTTCAGCAGGTCATAGATAACTGCGAAATCTATCCCGAGGATATTTTGAAAATGCTGTCCAGAAACCTGGATATGCTGAATTTTGTTTTAGAGTATCCAGAGAAAGTAGGGCAGGTTTTTGCTGAAACTGTCGGAGAGGTTGAAGTCGGAGAAGTTCCGCTTCTTCTGCAATACGATCAACGCTGGGGTTACGGCGACTATGGCAACAGCTCCGTTGCCGTCAGTGGATGCGGGCCAGCCTGCTTATCCATGGTGATTACCAGCTTAACGGGCGATGACACCATTACGCCGTATGTAGTGGCCCAATACGCCAGTGAGCAGGGATACTATGTTCCCGGCGCTGGGACTGCCTGGACACTTATGAGCGAAGGAGCGAAGCACTTCGGAGTAATCGGGGAGGAACTGCCCTTGACAAAATCGATTATGGAGGGTGTCTTGAAGGAAGGCCGCCCCATCATTTGCAGTATGCGGCCCGGAGATTTTACAACAACCGGACATTTTATTGTGATTACCGGCATAAAGGACGGACAGTTTACAGTCAATGATCCCAACAGTACGGAGCGGAGCAATATGCTGTGGGATTATGATACTTTGAAACCGCAAATCAGCAATCTATGGGCATTTCAAGCCTTATAAAATGGTCCAAACTGTACCCCGCCAGAAAGCGCGGAGAGTAAGGAGGCAACGTACCAGGATACTTATTTCAATTTGCGTATTATATAGGAGGAATCTTTCCCATGGATTTTTACGCCAACGAAGGAAAGGCCGTTACCATTCAAGCTAACGGCAAGACGTATGCCCGCCATGCGATTACAACACATTTCGTCCAGGTAGGCGAGAATTATATCGACCTCCTGGAGAGATATGTCATACCAGTCTACCAACCGGGAGATATTCTTTCCGCCAGCGAAAAAGTCATTGCCCTATGCCAAGGGCGGGTAGTGACTGAGGAACAGGTCAAACCAGGCTTCTGGGCCAAGCTTCTTTCACGCTTTGTCCATCAGACGGCGGCTGGGCCCGGGATGGGCCTGCCTGTTAAAATGCAGTTTGCCATCAACTTTTGCGGCTTGGGAAAGGTCCTCAAGGCGGCTGTCTGCGCCGGCCTTAATAAGCTCCGCGGCATCCACGGTACTTTTTACGACATGCTGGACGATGAGGTGAGGGGACTAGACGGCTTTTGGGGGAGGGACATCCCGGAGTATGCGCATATTGGGATTCGTATTCCCAGTAAGCTGGATAAGGTCTGTGATGAGGTATATCTCAAAACCGGAATTGTGATGATGGTCGTGGATGCCAACGATTTGACTGTCGAACTTCTGGGAAAAAGTGAACAGCTCCAGAATTGGCCCGACTCTCAGCTTTTGGCTCTGATTGTAGATAATCCCGCAGGCCAAGACCGCCAGCTTACCCCCTTCATCCTAATCCGAGAGATTTCGTAAAGGTCTGCATGACAGCTAAAATTCACAGGGGGATTCTATTTAGCCTGATGACAGCTATGTAAAAAATACGTCAAAAGTTATCTGCCCAGCGGCAGGAAAGAAAAAACCGCCGCTGGGCACATATTCCCTCATGCTCGGATTTCTTGTACTAACGGCGGTTTAGCAATAAGCTGCCGTTTACTTATGCGCAGGATACGGCGGATTATAGGAGGATACTGCCATGTTGTTACCATGCAGCAAGCTGACTGATGGTTATTCATCAAAGAAAGTCCGGCCCTATTAGGGAGCCATTCCGCGGTCAACTGCGAAAATGGTCGTTTTCTGCCGGTATCCCTGTCTGGCCTTGTAGCAGAAATCTGCCAGTGCCCGAAAGAAAATCATGTTATATCTGTCCGCATGGTCTTGCGCCGTGCGGACGTTGTTATACCAGACTACCTCTGGCCATCGCGGCCAGAGGTGGGGGCGGCTGGCCTGGGCGCCGCTCCCCGCCATCCTCCATTTCGATCCGCCAGTCCGTCAACTGCTGAACACCGAAATAAAGACTAAAAATGAAAACTATCATTCTAAACAATTACTATCCCCATTTGACCGAGCGCGTCATTCTGGAGGCATCAGACGAAATTACCGTGACTCTTTCATTGGTGGCCGCCTGTGTGACAGCTACAAACGCCACAAGCAGGATCATGGCGAGCGTTCCATGGGCACTGATCACGGCTTTGAGGCCGACATGCCCTACCCGCCGCTGTCCCCGGAGCAGCCTCTAGAGACCGGTGAAGATCGGGACCCCCTCCATGCAGCCATCGTCCAACTCCCGCCTGTCCAGGCCCGGCGCGTTCATGCTTATTACATTCTCAGCGTCAGTAAAAAAATTGCCAGGGTCGAGGGCGTGGGGATCAGCAGGGTCTGCTAAATTTAAAATAGTTTGAAAAATTCTCTGCAAGAGAGGACCTTTGCCCTAAAATCCGCCTAATAGATAAGAGGGTCCCCCTCCCACTGACAACTGAATACACAGTATTTCGGATACAACCCCCGCGTGAATAGCGATAAAAGGCGCACCGCCAGGACAGCCAGCTTCGGGAGGTAATGGACAGCTGGCCGGGCGATTCACGCAAGCCTTAACTAGGGCACGGGAGTTCCCCTCCATGAATCGGAAGCCCTGGCCCGTGTCCTGCTCCCGGAAATTCAAGCCTTTTCGAGAGCGAGGAAGGGCAACGGGAGTTTGCAGAGTGGAAGGCTCGGCGGGACGCCAACGCAACAGAACAGGCATAATACATAAGGCGGGAACATCAGCAACGATGCTCCCGCCTTATACCATAGTTTATTTCTGGGCGTTACTATAAAATTCATAAAATTATCCCTTTTTGTGCTTTTATATTACCACAAAATCAGGGAAATTTCAAGTCTTGAGCTTTTTGTATCAAGGATGTATTAAGTATACAGGAGGTGTTTTTAATGGAGCAAAAAAGCTTAACCGCACTGATAAGCGCATTCTCAAGGGCGTATCATGCGCTAAACAATGAGGTTACAATTTTTAATGACAGCTTGGCAAGAGATTTACTGACTGATGAAGAATTTAATCAAATAGCAAAGAATATGTCGAATGGAATAGGATTTTTCAATCCATCATTTGTTGGAGAACCAGAACAGGCATTAAGATGGGTTGTTGATAATCAACTATCTCCCTCGCCACTTGGCAGGGCGGCTTTTGCCGAAAAATCTCTTGAGTGGGCTGTTCGCACGGGAACAGAACAGTATTTAATTTGGGGAGCCGGATATGACACTTTTGCGTATCGGCAACCATTATGGGCAAAGGCATTGCAAATTTTTGAGGTAGACCATCCGGCTACCGCAAGAGATAAACAAGAGCGGCTGAAAAGTGCCGGAATTGTAATTCCCGACAATGTTCACTACATTGAAGCAGACTTCACAAAAGGAACATGGAAGAAAGAAATGCAAAATCACAACTCGTTTAATAGTGATAAAATAAGTTACTGTTCCATTCTTGGTGTCGCCTATTATCTCTCAAAGGAATCCTTCGAATCGGTAATTTCTTCTATAAGTAGTATTGTGGCGAAAGGCAGTTCCATTATATTTGATTATCCAGATGAAAACAGCTATACTGAAAAAGCCGGAGAACGAACAAAAAAGCAATTCATGCTGGCGGGTGTTGCAAACGAAAAAATGTTGGCATGTTATTCCTACTCTGATATCGAACAATTGCTTTCAGCACATGAATTTTTGATATATGAGCACTTGGAGCCCCAGGGAATAACAGAGCAATACTTTGCGCTCTATAATGAGGCCAATCCTAAAAATCAAATGAGTGCTTTTGACAATACGAATTATTGCCTTGCAGTGAAACAATAAGCATAATTTTCAATTGCAAATCTTTGATTTGTCTGACAGACACAAAATATCAGAAAAGATCTAAAAAAACAAGGGCGGGGTGATAGTCCCGCCCTTGTCCATCAAAGCACATATTCAATAGAAATGATAAATCCGAACACATTACCCACTTGGATAATGTAGTTCGGATTATCATTGTTTGGTCCGAGTGACTGGATTCGAACCAGCGGCCTCTTGAACCCCATTCAAGCGCGATACCAAACTTCGCCACACCCGGAAGTCGCCGCCCTCATCGGACGGCTTGATTATATTACCACATCCTGCGAAAAGATGCAAGTGTTTTTTTCAATTTTTCTCGATTTTTTTCGAAAACCTTTTTAGACCCAGCTATCCTCCAGCTCGTGCTTCCGGGCGCGGGTCATCAACTCCTTAATCACGGCCCTGGTATCCCGTCCGCCGTATAATACCTGATAGGCCGCCTCTGTGATGGGCATCTCAACCCCCGCCTTCTGAGCCAGGGCGCGGGCGGTGGCAGCCGCATAGTAGCCCTCTACCACAGCGCCAATCTCCTTTACCGCCTCAGCGGCAGGGGTGCCTTGGCCGATCAGAATGCCACATCGGCGGTTTCTGGAGTGCATGGAGGTACAGGTGACGATCAGGTCACCCACGCCGGACAGGCCCGCAAAGGTCTCTCTGCGGCCGCCGAGGGCTACACCCAGGCGGGCGATCTCCGTCAGGCCGCGGGTCATCAGGGCGGCTTTGGTATTGTCGCCGAAGCCCATGCCGTCACAGATCCCGGCACAGAGGGCGATGACGTTTTTTAACGCAGCTCCCAATTCCACACCCACTACGTCGTCGGAGGCGTAAACACGGAACCGCTCATTCATAAAGAGATCCTGCACCAACTCTGCCGCCGCCTTGTCTCGAGAGGCGGACACCACCACAGTGGGGACGCCACGGCCCACCTCCTCGGCGTGGGAAGGGCCGGAAAGGGCCACGATGGGATGCCCCTCCCCCACTTCCTGGGCAATGGCGTCGGTCAGGGTCAGAGCGGTATCTTTCTCAATGCCCTTGGACACTGACACCAGCACCGCAGAGGGCTCCAACAGGGACGCCACAGCACGGGCGGTGGTACGCACCGCAAAGGACGGCGTAGCAAGCACAACCACCTTACAGTTCTTCACGCAATCCCGGTCACAGGTCAACGCCAGTCCATCCGGCAGGGGCACCCCCTTCAGCATGGGGTTTTCCCGCTTCTCCCGCAGGATAGCGGACTCCTCCTCCCTATAGGACCACAGGGTGACCTCATGTCCGTTCTCCAGCAGAACCAGGGCCAGGGCTGTCCCCCAACCGCCGCTGCCCATCACTGCGATCTTCATACTTTCGGCGCCCCCT
>OGXS01002181.1_pt1 | contig 10479 bp, 9 predicted proteins | sample 1576371 | NCBI WGS metagenome assembly OGXS01 (sample SAMEA3541475, study PRJEB24748) | human gut metagenome | biome: human gut; feature: human-associated habitat; material: faeces | place: China | collected 2012
TATATACAAACAGCTGATTCAGATTTTTATTAAAAATATAGGTCACCAGCTGTTCCTCCCCATTCTCATGGATACTAAAGGAATCGGTTTTCTTTGGAAGCCTTTCCTGGATTTTTTTCAGAAGCTCATCATCCGTTTTCTCCCCCAGGGCTATACTTCGGCTCCAGGAAGAGAGCACCGTTCCATCCAGATTCATATACATAATATTGGAAGAATCTGACAGTCCCCCAGTACCGTCTTGGAAAAGATTTTTTCTTCAATAGAAATCAGAGTGTAGCCGATTACCCGGCTTTTGGAATACTGCTCGTAAATCCTTCTTCCAAGAACCAGAATATTTCTGTCACGGTAAGTATGTACATAAGCCCACACATCCTGGTCCTGCTCTTCAAGCTGCGACAGGATCCGGTCCACATCCTCCTGATAGAACCCGTCATAGCCCAGATCATAAAAAATATTTCCATCGGTATCATAGACAGTAATATTTTTTGCCTGGGCAGGATAGATGATTTTATTGCGGATCATGTTTTGAATCTCAAGCATCGCCTGATTCTTCTCCATATCTGTCATGTCTTTTTTTAGAAGACCTTCCTTGATTTCCTGGCTGATACAGCTGGAACCACACAAATACTGATATTTCTCGACTTCACTTACCATATTCAGATTGATCATGGACAGGGTCTGGGAAATAGATGCAGAAAGCTTCTCCTGAAGTGCCGCGGAAAATATATGAAAAGAATAGCCGCTGATTCCTACCAATGGTATAATAGAAATCATCAGAAGGGCAATTACAAGTCTTGTTTTGATGCTGAATTTACGAAATCCCTGAAAATGATGTTTTTTTTCCATGGAGGCTCCTCCTGTTACTGGCCATGACGGGTATCTGTCAAAATATTATTATTTTCATTCATTATACAGGAAAAAAACAGAATAATCTATGTAAAAGCAAAAGATGAAAAAATAATACATATATGCCGCAAGAAAATCCATATAGGATATTATTTATAAGAAAATGCTCCATAACGAGAATTGTTTTGTCAATTTACGACAAAAGATTTTTGCAATATAATAGCATCATCAGGCAAACGTAATAAAACAGCCAACCAGAAGGAGGAAACACCATATGAAAAAAAGATTTGCAGCATCCGCAATGATTCTTGCCATGAGCGCAGCTACTGTACTTTCTCCGCTCACAACATTTGCGGAAGCAGAAGAACAGGAACTGAACATTGCCATTTTCCAGGGTGGATACGGAGATGCTTACTGGAATCAGATGGTAGAGCTTTTTGAAGCAAGCCATGAGGGCGTGAAGGTAAATATGACGATCAGCCCGACTATTGGTGATATTATTCGTCCACAGATCGTAGCCGGAAACGCGCCGGATTTTATCTGTCTCAACGATGGTGGTGAGGACGGCGTAATCCTTTCCCTGATCAAAGATCATGCACTTCTCAACCTGGATGATGTTTTTGACGGAGAAAATTATGCTGGAACCGGTACCCTTCGCGATGATATTACAGATGGGATCCTTTCCAGTACAAAGTGTGCACCATACGGAGACGATGAAATTTATCTGGCACCATTCAACAGTGGTCCGCAGGGTCTGATTTACAACAAAACATTCTTTGATGAGAATAATCTGGAAGTGCCGAAGACCTGGGATGAGTTCTTTGCACTTGGTGATAAGGTAAAAGATATTGACGGACGTGCACTTTTCACATATCAGGGAATTTATCCGGGATACATGGAAGAAATGCTCTGGCCGGCAATTGCAAATGAGTGCGGCGAAGAAGCACTTACTAAGATTGCCAATTACGAAGAAGGTTCCTTTAATAATGAGGGTGTGTTAAAGGCTTTAAGTCATATTAAAGAGATTGCAGATAAAGGCTATCTGTTAGAGGGCACTGTTGGTATGAACCATACAGAGTCTCAGACAGAGATGATGCTTGGAAAAGCTGCATTTATCACAAACGGAACCTGGATGGAAAATGAGATGCAGGATGCGCCAAGAGAAGATGGATTTGAATTTGCAATGGCTACGATCCCGACCGAGAACGCAGACGATGTGCACTATGTATTTGACAGCTGCGAGCAGTTTTCCATTCCGGCAGCTGCCAAGAATCCAGAACTTGCAAAAGAATTTCTTCGTTTCCTGTATAGTGATGAATCTGTATCTGCTTTTGCAGAAGCTTCCGGTGCCCTCTATGCTACCAAGAGTGCCCGTGAAGTAGCAAAAGATAAGCTGTCTACTGCAATCTACAACATGTACGGAATCTACGAAGAGGCAAATGCCTCCTCCCTGATTATGAGCTTCGCAGCAGTTCCGGCTGACTGCAAGGTTAACCCGAAAGATGAGATATTTAATCCGATTACATCTGTTATGAATGATGAAATGACAGTGGAAGAGTGGGCACAGAATGTGGAAGATGCTTTTGCACAGGTTCGTGCTGATATGGAAGCTGCCAACTAAACTTCATATACCAGCCGGATAAAAACGGTAAAGCATGGAAAGGCTGCTACACAGTGTATGCTATGCAGCAGCCTTTTGTAACCCTGAACAGATATATCGCCAATCGGTGATGTCATCCACATTTATTAAATACTTTAAATTTAAAGAGGTGAGCAAGCGTGGTAAAAAAGCCCAGATTATTTATAGCCCTGTGTACGCTTCCTGCATTGATTTTAACCATTGTTTTTATGATTGTGCCTATGGTAAATGCCATTTATCTGTCTTTTACCAGTTCCACTGCACTTAGCGTAGGCTTTAACAGCAAATTTGTATTTTTGGATAATTACAAGTATATGTTCCAGGATAAGGATTTTCTTCAGGCACTGTTTAATACTCTTAAGCTGATGCTGGTAATCCCGGCTGTGACCATATTTCTAAGTCTTGTATTTGCATTTATCCTTACTCAGGGACAGCTCAAGGAAAAGTCATTTTACCGGACCGTATTCTTTTTCCCAAGTATTGTTTCCATGACTGTAGTTGGTATTGTGTGGTCTTTTGTGTTTAATCCCACAAGAGGAATTCTGAATCATATGCTGGATCTGTTCCATTTCTCCACTTGGAAACACGCATGGCTTGGAGAGGGAAAAACGGCTCTCTGGTGTATCGGTGCAGCCCTGGTGTGGCAGGCTATTGGTTATTATATGGTTATGCATGTGGCTTCCATTGACGGGATTTCCCAGGAGGTTTATGAAGCTGCTTCCATTGACGGTGCAACAGGAGTGCAGAAGTTCTTTAGGATTACCATTCCGCTGCTTCGCAGATCCATTGGAACGACCTATATACTTTCCCTGTCTGGTACTATCAATTTAAGTTTTACTCTGTCCAACGTTATGACAGGCGGTGGACCAAACGGTGCTTCCAGTGTGCTTTTACAGTATATGTATACGCAGGGTATGCGAAACGCTAATTTTGGATATGCCATGGCAATCGCCATGTTTACCCTGATTCTTGCAATTGTGCTTGCAATGATTTCTAAAAAAGTATCATCTGAAAAAGAATAGGAGGGAGACTGATGAAAACTGTAAGAACCTGGTGTATCAGAATCCTGATGATTCTGTTTACCGTTATCTTTTTGTACCCGCTTTTCTGGAACCTGATGTCTGCGTTTAAGACAAATGCAGAATATTTGACAGATCCCTATGCATTGCCCACAGCTTTGAATTTGGATAATTTTGTGGCAGCATGGCAGAAAGCAAATATCGCCGCTTATTTTGGAAATTCCATATTTGTGACTGTGTTTTCCACTGTATTGCTATTGCTTCTGGTTATTCCCATTTCTTATGTACTGGCAAGATACCGTTTTGCGGGCAGCAAACTGATCTCTGCCATTTATATGGCATGTATTTTTCTGCAGGCTACCTACATTATGATTCCTTTGTTTCTGGAATTACAGGCTGTGAATGGATTAAATAACCTGCCGGTACTATGCCTTGTTTATGCAGTTATGCAGTTTCCTTTTTGTATCTTTACTTTACAGGGCTTTATGTCTGCAGTACCCAGAGATTACGAGGAATCTGCAAGAATTGACGGTGCTACTAATATCCAACTGCTATCAAGAGTTATGGTGCCTCTTGCAAAACCCGGAATTGCGACCATTACGATGTTAAGTGCCATGGGCTTCTGGAATGAATATCCATTGGCACTTGTTCTTCTCACGGAAGATGCAAAGAAAACTCTTCCCATCGGAATGGCAAACTTGTTTGAAGTGCAGAAATATGCCACGGACTGGGGTGCACTGTTTGCAGGACTTGTAATTATTATGATTCCAACAATCATTATTTATCTGATTGGACAAAGATATCTGCTTCAGGGAATTGGTGCAGGCGGGTTAAAAGGGTAAAATGAAAGGGGAAATAAAATGCCAACTGATCAGGAATTAATAAAAATAGTTCCCTCCAGCCGCCAGCTTGCCTATCAGGCAACAGAGTTTTATGCGTTCTTTCATTTTGGAATGAATACATATACCAATCGTGAGTGGGGAGATGGAACAGAAACACCACAAATTTTTAATCCTACAGAGTTTGTTGCAGACCAGTGGGTGTCTGCAGCACAAAATGCAGGTATGAAAGGGGTAATCCTTACCTGTAAACACCATGATGGTTTCTGCCTGTGGCCGACCAGATATACCAGCCATAGCGTTGTCTCCAGTCCATGGAAAAATGGAAGGGGAGATGTGGTCTGGGAAGTGTCTGAAGCATGCCGTCGTTATGGGATGAAATTTGGAATTTATCTTTCACCATGGGATCGCAACAAGCCTTGTTACGGAAGCGGAAAAGAATATGATGATTACTATCTGGCACAGCTGACTGAGCTTCTCACCGGTTATGGAGATATTTTTAGTGTCTGGCTAGATGGTGCCTGCGGAGAAGGACCAAATGGAAAAAAACAGATATATGACTGGAAACGCTATTATGAATGTGTCAGAAAATATCAGCCAGACGCATGTATCTGTGTGTGTGGGCCGGATATCAGGTGGTGCGGAAATGAAGCTGGCGATGTAAGAAAATCTGAGTGGAGTGTTGTTCCTGCACGTACAGCACTTGCAGAGAGTGTACAGGAAAGAAGCCAGCAGACCGATGATAAGGAATTTAGAATGCGCCGGATCACCAGCGACATGGAAGATCTTGGAAGCAGAAGAGCGCTTGAAGGTGAAACGAATCTGATCTGGTATCCGGCAGAAGTAAATACTTCTATAAGACCTGGATGGTTTTATCATCCAGAAGAAGATGATCAGGTGAAAAGTCTGGAGGAGCTGATCTATATCTATATTGGGGCTGTTGGAGGAAATGCAACCTTTTTGTTAAATATTCCACCTATGCCAAACGGGCTTCTTCATGAAAATGATGTTAAACGTCTGGAAGAATTTGGAAGTTGGAAAAAGAAATCTTTTACTCATAATTTAATGAGTACAGCACATATTTTTTCAGAAAATGAAGATCCGACGCATCCGGTTTCTGATTTGACAGATGATACTTCAGAAACCTGGTTTCAGCCTGAAAGCAGCGAACTGCCAGTAGAAATAACCATTTGTCTGGACGGTTCATACAACTTAGGGTATCTGGTATTAAAAGAGGCTGTCTGCTATAGTCAGAGAGTGGAAAAATTTGAGATATTTGTTAAAGAGGGGGAAATATGGAACAGTATTTACACAGGAACAGTAATTGGTTATAAGAAGATCATTTCTGTTAAGGGGCAAAAAGCCCAGAAAGTGAAAATTGTTTTACATGATTTCCGTGTACTTCCGCTGCTCTCATTTGTTGGAATTTATCCTGAAAGTCTTTAATAGGGAAAGCATTCTTTCTCATAATATCTTAAGGTAGAAGCAAGAAGATATTATTAGAAAACCATTGAACCTGCTTGAAAGAGAGAACATTCAAAGCAAAATTGCCAATTGGTTTGGAATAGATTTTTCCAAACTGTAGATTGTTTTTATAAGTAATCTTGGAACTAATGCAGGAGTCATGGTGCAAATGGACAATGTTCGCAGAAAGCACTTGTCTTTTAGAAAGACTCGTATTAAAATGCTTGTCAGTGATCAGGTTGCAGAAACTTGCGATGCCTGCGACCGGACGGAGGACCTAAGGGTCCTCCATTTTTCTATATACGCAGATTTTTATAGCGATAGAAAAAGCATTAAAACCGATAAAACTATTTTTGAACTATGAAGAATAGATTAGAAATCTCATTGCGCGAAAAGGGATGATTATTGTTGACCGTGAGTTCACTGCGTCTAAATTAAAAGATATCAGTTATTTTGCCCTGATAGATGGGTACAAAAATCTGTTTTACAATCCCATGAGTTAGAAACGATTTTTGACCATAACACAGTTAAAATTAATCAAAAAATCAATCGCAAATTTTTACGATTGCATTGACAGTGATTCTCCTTATCTATATATTATTGCAGTAGGAACAACTTATCAAGTACTCGGAAATAACTAACTTGGTAATAAAATTTTTACTGGAGGTTATCAGAAATGACAGAAAGAGAAAAAATGGTAAGTGGAGAGTTATATGATCCAACGGATAAAGAATTGGAACAATTTTTAATTTCACCTGCTTGGATGTATGTGAAGTACATATAGGAGATAATGTGATGATTGGTCCAAATGTCACATTGGCAACTCCCATGCACCCATTTTTACTTGAAGAACGTAATAGCAGAAAAAGAGAAGATGGAAGCTTTTATAATCTTGAATAGGAGAAACCAATTACTATAAAAGATAATTGCTGGCTGGCATCCAATGTGGTTGTTTGTGGCGGTGTTACCATAGGAGAGGGATGTGTAATAGGAGCAGGAAGTGTTGTGACAAGGGATATTCCTCCATATAGTCTGGCTGCTGGAAATCCATGCCGGGTTATTCGCAAAATAACTGAAAAAGATCATATGAAATAAGATAATACAATCAATAAAGGGGATGCCGGTTAATACCACTTTTCGGCATCCCCTTTTTGCCCAAATAATTAAGTATTCCAATATCCGATATGGCAGAAATATTTCTGGGACAGATTGTATTCCGGAGAAAAATGAAAGGTTAGTTTTAACTGGTTGTATTACGGCGAATCAATATTGGAGTAATCTGTTTATGGACAGGCTTTTCCAGTGGTTTAGGGGAACGTTTTTTTTGTTCTTCCATCTGTTGAACCAGAAGCTCCATGGCAGTTTGTGCAATAATATCAATCTGCTGACCAACGGTTGTGATTGGGAGAATTGCCTCACTGGCAATGGGAGAATTATCAAATCCTATGATTTCATAGAAAGAGGGTAATTCTCGGTATTTCTGGAAAATCAGGTTAAGAAACATGTTTGCATAAGTATCGTTGGAAAGGAAAATACCTTTTTTTTGATTGGGATATTTCTCTTCTATTCTTGTAAAAATGCGTCTTATTTCATTTAAAATTTCCTGATAAGAATTACCGCTTACACTTAGATCAATATCATAAGGAACCTGATATTCTTCACAGGTTTCCTTAAATGCGCGAATACGGTCGTAAGCAGGAACTGTTTTCTCAACATTGACATTGATGTGGATCAGTATATCACATTTATCACGGATCAGCAGAGTGGTAGCCTGAAGCGCACCCATATAGTTGTCAGTGGTAACACTGCTGATATATTCCGCTTCACGTTCAATGGCAACGATGGGAATCTGATAGGAGGATAATTGTTTTGATGACAGCGTATGACTTAAAACAATGAGACCTTCAATCTGATAGGATAGGAGCTCTTCAATATATTGCTGTTCTTCTTCAGCCCCATGTTCACTGCTAAAGACGAGAAATTTGTAGTGATAATCACTGTAGCTGGACAGCAGTTGTGTCAGCATTTCAGAATAATAATGCAGATAAAGATTCGGAATAATGATTCCGATAAATTCACTTTTTCCATTCGCCAGAACTTTTGCAAGTTTATTTTTTTTATAGCCAAGGATATCAAGGGCCTGAGAAATTTTTTCCTGATTTTCAAGTGTAAGGGAATCAGGATGATTGAAATATCTTGATATTGTAGTTTTTGAAAAATGGGTATATGCTGCAATATCTGCAAATGTCACCTGTTTTTTTGACATGAAACTTATTCTCCTTATAAATAAATGCAAATATTTTTTTTAGTATAGCAATTATTATACAAAAAGGCAATATTAAAATAACCGATTACGTAACCGGTTATTTTAATGAAGAAAAGTGTTGACAGAGAGTGTGTGATGTAGTAACATCAGATTATAAAGTAACCGGTTACTTAACCGGTTTCATGAACAATGTATGAAAGGAATGGAGGAAAAAGTGCATGAAAACAGTGCAGAACCAAGCAAAGCCCGTAAGCAAGCAGACGTGGAGAAATAAGGTTACGTATGTGAAGAAAAACTGGCAGTTATATCTTTTTTTCTTAATGCCGGGACTTTTACTGACAATCATTTTTAAGTATCTTCCTATGGGGGGACTTCTGATTGCATTTGAGGATTACAACGTAATCAAGGGAGTGCTTGGAAGTCCATGGGTCGGACTTGAATATTTCAGGCGGTTTTTATCTTCACCGGATTTTATGAACTACCTGTTGAATACGTTAAAACTGAGTATTTATGGACTGTTGTGGGGCTTTCCGGTTCCGATCATTCTGGCATTGCTTTTAAATCGTATCCGCAGAACCGGAGTTAAGAAGAAAGTACAGCTTTTGGTCTATATGCCGAACTTTATATCTGTAATTGTACTTTGTGGTATGGTACGTATGCTGCTTTCTCCGGTTGGACCTCTGAATAAGCTTTTAGGAATTAGTACAAACTGGATGACAATGCCATCTGCTTTCCGCACCATTTACATAGCAAGTGGAATCTGGCAGACAGCAGGCTGGGCCTCTATTATGTACACGGCTGCTTTATCCAATGCAAGCAAAGAACTGGAAGAAGCAGCTATTATGGATGGCGCAAATCTTCTGCAGCAGATCTGGTATGTGGAGCTTCCTGCAATCAAGAATATTATTGTAATTCAGTTTATTCTGCAGGCTGGAAATATTATGAGTATTGGATTTGAGAAAGCCTATGCATTACAGACAGATATGAACCTGCCGGCATCAGAAATTTTATCAACATATGTATACCGTATTGGTCTTTTGAACGGCGATTATGGTTATTCGACGGCTGTTGGTCTGTTTAATTCAGTAGTAAATGTAATTCTGTTAGTTTTTGTAAACTGGGTGGTAAAGAAGCTGAACGACGGAGAAGGATTATAGGAGGAAGCGAAGATGGAGAAAATAAAGAAAAAATATTCGAAGACAGACTGTCTGATCCTTGGAATTGGATTCCTGATTCTTGGACTGTTTGTACTTTCTATTGCAATTCCAATCGTGTATGTAGTGCTTGCCTCTTTTATGGATCCTACAGTTTTGAATAATCAGGGACTGAGTTTTCATATTAAGGACTGGACTTTGGATGCATATCGCAGAGTACTGGAAAATGAGATGATCTGGCGTGGATTCCTGAATTCTTTTCTGTATTCACTTGCATTTACAGCTATTTCTGTTTTTATAACATTGCTGGCAGCGTATCCATTGTCCAAGAAGGAATTTGTGGGAAGAAAACTTTTTAATCTTATTTTTCTGATCACAATGTTCTTTGGCGGTGGAATGATCCCGACTTTTATTTTAATCAATCAGCTGCATATGGTAAATACAGTCTGGGCAGTTTTGATTCCTGGAGCATTTAATGTCTGGAATATGATCCTTGCAAGAACATACTACCAGTCGATCCCGGCAGAATTAAGAGAAGCCTCTGCAATTGACGGAGCCAATGAGATCCAGCATTTCTTCAAAATCATGATGCCGGTATGTAAGCCGATCATTGCAGTACTTGCACTGTGGTCATTTGTAGGAATGTGGAACAGCTATTTTGATGCAATGATTTATCTGAATGATGCAAATCTTCAGCCTCTGCAGTTAGTACTTCGTTCCATTCTGGTACAGAATACTCCGCAGCCAGGTATGATTGCAGATATTCAGAGTACTGCTGAAATGGCAAAGGTAGCGGAACAGCTGAAATATGCAACCATTGTAGTATCAAGCTTACCGCTTTTAGTAATGTACCCATTCTTCCAGAAGTATTTTGATCAGGGAATTATGGTCGGATCAGTAAAAGGCTGATAAGAAAGGAACGATACAGATATGAAGAAAAACAGAGTAAAAGGTTTACTTGCACTTGGACTTTCTTTGACGATGATGATAAGTACGGCAGGGTGTGGAAAAGAGCAGCAGCTTAATGCGGAGATCAACCCGGACACACCAGTATCTGAGGTACAGTTTCCATTAAAGGAAACAGAGGAGCTTTCTTTTATTACAAGTGCACCGGCTACTTCCACACAGGATCCCAATGAAAGAGTGATTTTCCAGCGACTGGAAGAACAGACAAATGTTCATATTGACTGGACCTGTTTTGTATCAGATCAGTTTTCAGATAAAAAGAATCTGGCGTTGGCTCAGTTTGGAA